>ERZ773072.137-NODE-137-length-43895-cov-4.691309_pt1 | contig 43895 bp, 26 predicted proteins | sample MGYA00580617_ERZ773072 | MGnify/ENA primary metagenome ERZ773072 (study PRJEB29015, sample SAMEA2737970) | human oral metagenome | biome: human oral; feature: human-associated habitat; material: dental | place: China | collected 2122 ...
TGTAACCGGTCTTGTTCTTGTACTTCTGAATAACGATCTTCGGACCGCGCAGGTCCTCAACCTTCTCAGCAACAACCTTGGCGGAAGCCAGGGACTTTGCGTCAGCGGTGACCTTGTCACCGTCGACGAGCAGCAGCACGGGCAGCTCGATGGTGCTGCCGGGCTCGCCTGCAACACGGTCAAGGGTAACGAGGTCGCCTACGGAAACCTTCTCCTGGCGGCCGCCAGCGCGTACAATCGCGTATGCCACTATGGGACTCACTTTTCTCGACAACTTGCTTCTTGAATCTCACACGAATGAGCAGCCTGCGCTTTCATTGCTGTGCGCCCTCCCCCGCCAGTCGAATAACCGCGAACAAGGAGGAACGGCCCGTGCGTTCCGACGGGATTGCCCGCCGAAGCCAACACGCGAGGCTCACCGGTGGTGTCTCTCTCCCGCACGTTCCAAACTCAGCCGATCACTCGACCGCGCCGAAGACGATGCGGGTGGGAGCGGTGTCTCCCGCTGGCCCTGCGTCGATAGGGCTTCACTGAGATAAACACCAGTCCTTAAGGATACGGCATGATCTACGCGCCGCGCAATAGATAATTTTGCGGAACGCTCGAAGTCGGCACGTGATGCTCCTCTAATACTGCACCGCACTCTTATATAGCGCCTTTAAAATGACGCAGCACACGCACAGAAAAAAATAGCCTCGGTAGGGAAGTTCCGGCTCACCCTACCGAGGCTATCTCATATACAACACACCATCGGAATTCCGATGATCGGAAGCTAAAGACTAATCGTCCTTACCTTCACGCTTAATGTCGGCAGCAGCAACGCCAATGCCGAACAAAACAGGGGCCGAAGCGTCATCAGACACCGGAGCCACATCCGCAACAGAAGCGGAAGCAACCACGGAACCCTCAGCACGCTCGGAAACGTCCACGGTCACGACCTGAGCACCGGCACCGGCGCTCGAAGCCGCACGGCGAGTGCGACGCTTACGCGGGGTCGAACCGGGCACCTGAGCCGCAGGCTTCTGAGCCTCCTCAACCGGAACCTCAGCCTCAACCACTGCGGGAGCTGCGCCCACCACACCGGTCACAGCCGGAGCACCAATCACGCCGGTCACAACCGTGCGAGACTCAGACTTCTCAACCTTATCAGACTTTGCGGCCGCCTGCTCGGCACGCTTCTCATCAGCGGCGCGACGAGCACGGCGGCGAGACGCACGCGGAGTCTCACGAACATCCTCAATGCGCAGGTCCTCACGCTCAACACGCTTGGACTCCTGAGCCTTCTGCACACCCGAGTTTACCTCAGCGGAGGTTGCCTCAGCGTTCTGCTGCTCGCGGTTCTGGCGCTTGGACGAACGACGCTCCTCCAAACGATCCTCACGGCCCGAACGGAACGACTCACCCTCAGCACGGGCAAGACGGCCAGCCTTCTGAGAAGCACGAGCCTTCGCCTCACCGGCACGAATCGCCTCAAAACGATCCGAAGAGCGGGTAAAGCGCGGGTCGAGCTCCGGGTCAACGTGGTGCTCGTCCTCCAGCGCACCCGCGCCGGAACCCTCCACAGCGGCAATATCCGCATCGGTCAGCTCGCGGCGCTGGCGGTTACGAGAAGACTTCTTCTCGCCACGCTTGGACGAACGACGCTCCTCAGAACGGTCCTCCGAACGCTCCTGCTCAGAGTCCTTCGAGGAACCCTCAGCGGACTCCTCCTCCACGCGGTCGAACGCGCTCGCCAGCTGCTCCAGGGAGAAACCGCCCTGCTCGCCAACCCAGTTGCCCTCGGTGACTTCAGCGACCTTGTTCTCACGCTGAGCAACCTCCGCGTGAGCCTGCTCGCTGGCAGCCTCGGCAATGCCCTGAATCTCCTGCTCAAGCGAAAGCTCAGCGGTCTCCGCGCGGCGCGAACGCTTGCGGCGCTTACGCTTCTTGCGGGTCGAAGCAGTCTCCTCCGAAACTTCCTCACTATGAGCGGATGCGGCAGCCACCGCAGCCATAGCGTTACGGCGCTCAGCCTTCTTCGACTCCAGAGCATCCTGCTTCTGCTGGTCACGAGAATCCTCGCGAGCAGCGGCACGGCTACGCTTACGGTCATTACGCTCATGGCGGTGAATGTAATCCGACGCGCCACCGCTACGACCGCTCAGCGGCTGATCGTGAACCACCAGGCCACGACCACCACACTGCTCACAGGGCTCCGAGAAGACCTCAAGCAGACCGGTACCCAGGCGCTTACGGGTCATCTGAACCAGACCCAGCGAAGTCACCTCAGCCACCTGATGCTTGGTGCGGTCACGACCCAGGCACTCAATCAGGCGACGCAGAACCAGGTCACGGTTCGACTCAAGCACCATGTCAATGAAGTCAATGACGATAATGCCGCCGATATCGCGCAGACGCAGCTGACGGACAATCTCCTCAGCAGCTTCCAGGTTGTTCTTGGTGACAGTCTCTTCCAGGTTGCCGCCGCTACCGGTGAACTTACCGGTGTTCACGTCCACCACGGTCATGGCTTCGGTACGGTCAATCACCAGCGAACCACCCGACGGCAGGTACACCTTACGGTCCAGTGCCTTCGCCAGCTGCTCGTTGATGCGGTAGTGGTCGAAGAGGTCGTCGTCGCCATCCCACTGCTGCAGGCGGGAAACCAGGTCCGGCGCCACGTACGTCACGTACGCCTCAATGGAATCCCACGCGTTCTCACCCTGAACGATCATCGCGGTGAAGTCCTCGTTGAAGACGTCACGCACGGTCTTAATCATCAGGTCGGGCTCCTGGTAGAGCATCTCCGGAGCCAGCACCTTGCGGGAGTTAGCCTTCTCCTGAATCTCTTCCCACTGCGCACGCAGACGGTTAATATCGTGGGTCAGCTCCTCCTCAGAAGCACCCTCCGCCGCGGTACGAACAATCACGCCAGCACCCTCGGGCAACTTGTCCTTCAGAATCTTCTTCAGGCGAGCACGCTCAGTATCGGGCAGCTTGCGGGAAATACCGGTCATCGAACCACCCGGCACGTACACCAGGAAGCGACCGGGCAGGGAAACCTGGCTGGTCAGGCGGGCACCCTTGTGACCAATCGGGTCCTTGGTGACCTGCACCAGAACCGAATCGCCGGGCTTCAGAGCGTTCTCAATCTTGCGGGGCGCGCCGTCCAGGCCGGTCACATCCCAGTTGACCTCGCCCGCGTACAGCACAGCGTTGCGGCCGCGTCCAATGTCAACGAACGCAGCTTCCATGGACGGCAGAACGTTCTGAACCTTACCCAGATACACGTTGCCGATCAAGGAATCCTGCTGAGTCTTGGACACGAAATGCTCAGCCAGCACGCCGTCCTCGAGCACACCAATCTGGATGCGGCCGTCCTTCTGACGAACCAGCATCTGGCGGTCCACGGACTCGCGGCGAGCCAGGAACTCAGCCTCAGTCACGATGTGGCGGCGGCGGCCCAGGGAACGGGACTCGCGGCGGCGCACACGCTTCGCCTCCAGGCGGGTAGAACCGCGCACACCGGTCACAGTGTTGGATGCGTGAGAGTCAGCCAGGCGCGGTGCACGTACCTTGGTGACGGTCTCAACGTCATCATCAACGCCGCCCTCAATCTCAATATCTTCGGTACCGCGGCGACGGCGACGGCGACGGTGGCTCGTCACCTCAGCCTCAGCGGCGGCCTCCTCGCGGCGGCGCTCCATGCGCTCCTTACGCTTCTGCTCCTCGGCAGCGGCGCGGCGTGCCTCACGCTCCAGCTTGGCGGCGACAGCGAGCTCGCTCAGCTCCTCCGGCTCGGGAGCCATGAACAGCGGCATCGCACCCATAGGGGTACGCGAGCGCAGCTCCTGCAGCTTTTCGCGCTGCAGGTCGCTAATGGTCTTTACCGGCTCGGGAGCTACTTCAGGCTCCTCAGCTGCGGGCTCCTCAGCAGACTCTTCTGCGGCGGGTGCCTCAGGTGCAGCTTCTTCCGTTGCAGATTCCTCGGTTACAGACTCCTCAGCAACGACAGCAGCCTCAGCCTTCTGCTCAGCGGTGGCCTCGGTCTTCTCAGCAGCCTGTGCGGGAGTTACGACCTCAACCTTGGCGGTCTCTTCCTTCACCTCAACGGCAGACTCAGCGGCGGGGGCAACAATTTCCTCCACCTTCGCGGTCTTCTCAACGGTCTCGACCTTAGCGGTCTTCTCCTCAACAGCAGGCTCAGCCGCCTTCTTCTCAGCAGCCTCAAACAGGCTATCCAGAGTAGAAGCAACCTCGGTCTCAGACGCAGCGGGAGCGGCAACCTTCGGTGCCGGCGCGTGCTTTGCCTTAGCGTTACGCAGGTTGGTCAGGCCAGCCGCAATCGCCTCATCCAGGGGAACCTCAGGAGCCTTCTCCTTCTTCGGGCGACCCGGACGGCGGCGCTCAGTACCCTGCTGGGCATCAGAGCTCTCGCGAACATTCTTACGCAGAGTTTCACGGGTCTCTGCAGAGGCGTTCTTCTCCTCCGCGAGGGCGTTCAACGCCTCAAAAACCCCAAGTTCGACGTTCTTCTCGTCAGACATTAATCTTCTTTCGTTACACCCTGCTCCGCACCGCAAGGATTTTAACAGCGCGCATACAGCGCAAAGCCTAGTTGCTGCCACCGCGGCTCAAGCCTCACCCTACGGTGCGCATTCATCGGCGCTACCGGGCACTATCTCGTTCAGTGCTTCTGCCGTAGGGGGCGAGCGGGCGGAACGCAGAGCGCGCCGCGACGGTCACAGCCACCTCGCTCTCGAGCACGGCACGCTCACACCCTTCCTGGGCGCCCTGCCGGTCTTCGGGTTTCTTCGCCAAGGCGGGCGGCACGCGCGGTGCGACAGTTATGCTCCGCGGCTTATAGCCGGCGCTCTTCGGGTACTCTCCCTCGATGCGTTGGTGGGGATCTTTATGCGCGTGCGGGGCGCACAAGACACCGTGTTCCATTATACCCGGTAGAGGGAGTCTCTAAGCCACCCCGCCCATCCTATCCGGGCTCCAATTCCCGGCAGGATGCGAGGGCACATTGCGGCAGGTACATTACGGCGGACATCTAGCGGGTACAGCAAAGCCGGGCGTGCCGCTACGCACCACCCGGCTTCAAAACTTTCAGAGGAGGGACTAGTCTCTAGAGGAAGGGCTAGCCTCTAGAAGAAGGGCTAGTCCAGGCCCAGCTCCGCATCGCGCGCCTCACGAGCCTGCTGAGCAAGCTTCGGGTCGGTCGGCAGGTACTCCGGACCGGAACCGGTCGCAAACGGAACACCCAGAATAAAAACGAACGGAGAAACCACCAGCAGAATCACCCACAGCAGCGAGAAGTGACCGGCGGTCAGCAACAGCAGGGCAGTCAGAAAAATAACGGCAGCAACGCCCATTGCGGCAATTCCGGCAGTCTTCACGGTTCTCCTCGAAGGGGTATCAAGAATCTAGTGTCCATCAGAACGGCAGGCAACCGACGCCGCAGGTAAAACCCGCGGACCGCTCCGACCGATGCCGCTCAAGAATATACCTGACCATTATACGCACCCGCGCCGCTTCCCCGCTGACCACCACCAGCGGGATCACCGGCGCCTCCCCCGCTACACGGCACCCCAGCTCTGTGCCCCAGCCCAGCACAACCTCACCCGCCCGCAGACACAGCAACGCCCCAGCACCAACAGGCACCGGGGCGTTGCGTGTTCGGGGCATCGGCCCTCAAACCAAGCTCAGAGATGAACGCTTAGCGCATCATATTCACAATGACCTCAAAGAAGCGGATCACAATAATGCCGAAAATCAGGATCAGCCACAGGCTAATCGCAAACCAGGACCAGCCGCGAGCGCTCTCACGCATCGACTGCGAGGCCGGGACAACACCCGCCGAGACGTTGCGGACCGTGGTCTTCACAAAAAGCGTGATGGTCATAACCCACACGATCATGCAGAACAGGCACAGGGCGTTGATTTGGAACGTCGTCTGGTACCACAGCCACATGATGAATGCGGTCGCCGCCGCCAAACCAATATTCATGCACACCCAGAACCACTTCTTGAACTGTGCACCCGCCATCATCGCGGCGCCGATCGTCACCACAATCGAGAAGCCCACCAGGCCGATGAACGGGTTCGGGAAGCCGAAAGCCTCCGCCTGCGGGGTGCGCATCACCGTGCCGCAGCTGAGCAGGGCGTTAATATCGCAGACCGTGGAATGGCCGGCATCAATGTAAATCTGCAGGCGCTCATACACCAGAATCGCCGAAGAAATCAGCGCAATCAGGCCGGCGCCAACCAGCCAGAATCCGAGCTGTCGGTCTGAGTAGCTGCCCGTGGTTCCCGCGTGCCCGTGGTGCGCTTCTTTTTCAGCGTGGGTGGGCTCGGTAGTACTCGATGCGGCGGTACTCATACGACTCCTTCAGATAGTGTTTTACGGTGATACTTACCGGCGCGGCATAGCCAGCACCCCGGAAGCGGTACCTCATTTATCCTAGCTTCTCACACCACCAAATGGCACGCCATCAGCCTAAATGTTCCGTTTTATGACATGCTATTTTACGCAGATGGGCGCGCTTTCGGGACGCTTTCGTGGCGCTCTCGGGGCGCCTTCGGGGCACGTTCGTGGCGCTTTCGGGGCCTCTTCAGCACGCAAAACCCCCGGGAGGCGCCCGCAACTCAGCGGCGGGCGGAACCTTCCGGGGGTTTCATCAAGGGTACTACTTAGGGCAGCGGGTGGGTGTACGACTCGTCAAAGAACAGCTGCTCCAGCTCCACCGCGCGGCTAAAGAACTCGCGGGCGCGCTGCGCATCGGACGGGCCCACACGGTCCAGTTCGCGGCGCAGGAAATCAACCAGTTCACGGAACTCCGGGTAGTCGTGCAGGGTGATCCACTCGTGGTGCACAAAAGAATCGGGGCGCTTAGCGGGAGCCTTGGACGCCCAATCCAGGTACAGACCCTCACACACCACCAGCACCGACAGGATCGCCGCGTAGCTGCCGCTTGCCGCCGCATCCAGGAAGAGGCGCTTGAAGCCGGTGGTCGCCTCCGTATCGGGCATGGATTCACGCTGATGCTCGGTCACGCCCAGAGCCTCAAAACAGCGCAGGAAGTAGGTGTTCTCGTCACCGGCGATTTCGCCCGCGAACTTGGAGAGGCGCAGGCGGCCCGCGAGAGTATCGGCGTTGGTGATAGCGCCACCAATCAGGGCGAGGAAGGTATCGAGGAAGCGGTAGTCCTGCACCAGGTACCCCGCCATGACCTGCGGGGCAATCGAGCCGTCAAACAGCTCAGCAACAAAGCGGTGATTCGTGGCGGAAAGCCAGGTGGCGAGGTTCTCCTGGCGTAGGGACTCGGTGAACGAATCGGTGCCAATCAAATCGGTGAAGGGTGCGGGCATGATGGGTGCCTTTCACTATGTGGCATACCGTCGCTGGTATGCGTATGTGTGCGGGTGTGTTGGTGTGGCCTCAGACAGTGGGGCCGGCGCCTCAGCGAATATAGCACCGGGACGCGACGGCGTGCCCGGTTTTGTACCCCGATGCCCGAAAATTTTCGTTCTTTTCGATTTTTGGGTGAGTGTGGGCGAGCGATGCCGGTTGAATTTGAGCGATTGGGGTTAGGTGAGAGCCCATGGGAACACGTGAGAGCGCATGTGTTCGAGTGGGAGCATGAGGGCAGCGCCAGAAAAAGCGGGGCGCCACCCCCCCAGCCGGCAAAACCAACTAGGGGGCGGCGCCCCGCCTCATATCTGCAACCTCAACAGGTCGCCTTAGTGATCCGCGTCGTCCTCGGAATCATCATCACCAAAGAAATCATCGGTGTACGAGTCACCCAGCGGCAGGCCCAGCGAATCCTCCAGCGAAGAACCCGCCGCAGACTCGCCGCCCAGCTCAGCCATGATGCCGTCCAGCAGCTCATCCGGCTCAGCAGAGGCAGCCGCCGCGGCAGCCAGAGTCGAAGCCGACGCCGCACCCGCAGAACCCGCATAGGCACCCTCGGTGGGCAGCTCATCCGGCAGCTCCTCAGCCTCAGCGCCGGGGGTCTTCGCCTCCTCATGCGCCGCCAGCAGGGTACGCGCCTCACCAATGACCGTAATCGAACCGGTAATCAGTACTCCCGCCGACTCCTGCTCAAAGAGGGCGTTCTCCATGGCGGTGGCAATTGCCTCGTCCAGGTGCTCAAACACCTCGATTGAGTCTTCGTCCAGGCCCGCATCCAGCGCCAGCTCGTGCAGACGCTCCGGCGCAATCGCACGCGGCGAATCAGACGCCGCCAGGTACAGGCGGAACGTGCCGTCAGAAGCGTCAACGTACTCTTCGCGCATGGTCTCAAACATGCCCAGCGCGTCCTTCTCACCCAGAATACCGACCACGGCGTGCAGGTGCGACAGCTTGAACGCCTCAGTCAGCGCAGCAGCAGACGCACGCACACCGTGCGGGTTGTGGCCCGCATCCAGGATGGTCAGCGGCTCGGTGCGCACAACCTCCAGACGGCCCGGCGAGCGCACCGTCTCAAACGCGGTACGCACCACGTCCTCGGGCAGCTGACGCTGACCGCCGAAGAACGCCTCCACGGCGACGAGAGCCACCACGGCGTTCTGCGCCTGATGCGCACCGTGCAGGGACAGCGGAACATCCGGGTACTCGCCCGCCAGGCCGCGCAGGGTCAGCAGCTGACCGCCGACCGCAAGCTCACGGGAGACCACGCCGAACTCCACGCCTTCAAAGGCGAAGGATGCTTCCTTCTCACGGGCGGAGGCGAGAAGCACATCCGCCGCTTCCGGGTCCTGGGCGGCAGAAACCAGGAAGCCGCCGGACTTGATAATGCCGGACTTTTCGGTCGCAATCTCGGCGAGGGTCTCGCCGAGCATATCGGTGTGGTCCAGACCGATCGGGGTGACCACAGAAACCACGCCGTCGGCAACGTTCGTGGAGTCCCAGGTGCCGCCGATACCGACCTCAAGCACCACCACATCCACCGGCTCGTCCGCGAAAATCGCGAAGGCGAGCACGGTAACGGACTCGAAGAAGGTCAGGGCGGGCTCGCCGCGCGAGGTCATCTCCGCGTCCACAATCTGCAGGTACGGGGCGATTTCGTCCCAAATGCGCACGAAGGTGGCATCGGGTACGGGCGCGCCGTTAATGCAGATACGTTCGGTGACGCTTTCGAGGTGCGGGCTGGTAAAGCGGCCCACGCGCAGGTCATGGCCGAGCAGCAGCGCCTCAATCATGCGGGCGGTGCTGGTCTTGCCGTTCGTGCCGGTGATGTGGATGACCGGTGCGGCACGGTGCACGTCGCCGAGGATTTCGACGGCGCGCGCCACGGCGTCCAGGCGCGGCGCCATCTTGTTTTCGGGTGCTCGCGCCAGCAGTTCACCGTAGACCCGCTCCACGCCCTCGGGGTCGGGAATTGCGGGGTAATTCTTCTCGCTCATTGTTCTCCTCACTGGGATAGCCGGCCTGTGCCGACAGGGGCCCACCGTGCGGCAGGATAACCGTGCGGCGGGATAGACGACGGGCCGCCCCGCCCGGTCAAGGGGGCGGGACGGCCGTACGGTTCAGGCGTTTTATGCCTTGGCTACGCTAATGCTCAGCTCGGCTGCTTCGCTCAGCTGCAGGGACACGGCGAGGGTTTCGCCGGTCACCAGTGCTTCGTTGGCGCGCAGAGCAGCCAGAGTTTCCTCCGGTGCCGCGATGCTCAGGTTGATGCGGTCCGCAACGTTCAGGTCGGCGTCCTTACGTGCCTGCTGAATAGCGCGGATGGTGTCGCGGGCGATACCCTCGGCAATCAGCTCGTCGGTCAGCTCAATGTTGAGGACCAGGAAGCCGCCGGGCAGAACCGCAGCCGCAGTGTGCTCAGCACCCTCAGCATCAGCGGCAACCACGGTTGCCAGCTCGTATTCGCCCTCTTCCAGAGCCAGGCCGCCGTCCAGAGCTGCCACGCCGACCAGGACGGTACCGTCCTCGGTCACGGTCCAGTCACCGGACTTGGATGCCTTAATAGCAACCTGCACCTGCTTGCCCAGGCGCGGGCCTGCCGCACGTGCGTTGACCTTCAGCTGCTGGGAGATGCCGTAGTCGGCGGGGTCGACGGTGTCGGCGCTGACCAGCTCCACCTGGCGCAGGTTCAGCTCGTCCTCGACGATGTTCGCGAAGTACTCCGCGCCCTTCTCGCCGAAAGCGGTACCCAGGGCAGCGAACTGCTCGGGTGCGATCGCCACGGTCATCTTCTGCAGCGGCTGGCGCACGCGGATCTTCTTTTCCTTGCGCAGTGCCGAACCGGCGGAGCAGACCTCACGCACGGTCTGCATGAGAGCCAGCAGGTCAGACTCGTCAGCGAAAGCGGATGCCTCGGGCCAGTCAGCCAGGTGCACGGAGCGTTCACCGGTGAGGCCGCGGTAGATTTCCTCGCTGCTGAGCGGCAGCAGGGATGCGGCGACCTTCGACACGGTCACCAGTGCGGTGTAGAGGGTGTCGAATGCGTCGGTGTCTTCGTTGAAGAAGCGCTCGCGGGAGCGGCGCACGTACCAGTTGGTCAGTGCGTCGGCGTACTGACGCAGGGATTCGCAGGCGTTCCAGATGTCGTAGGAGTCCATCGCTGCGGTGACCTGCTCGATGAGTTCGCGGGTCTTGCCGAGGATGAAACGGTCCATCACGTGCTGCGAGTCGTACTTGAGCTTTGCGCTGTAGCCTTCGCCGTTGTTGGCGGCGTTAGCGTACAGGGCGAAGAAGTGGTAGACGTTCCACAGCGGCAGCATGACCTGGCGAACACCCTCGCGGATGCCCTGCTCGGTCACGATCAGGTTGCCGCCGCGCAGGATTGGGGAGGACATCAGGAACCAGCGCATTGCGTCGGAGCCGTCGCGGTCGAGGACCTCGGAGACGTCCGGGTAGTTGCGCAGGGACTTGGACATCTTCTGGCCGTCCGAGCCGAGCACAATACCGTGGCTGATGACGTTCTTGAACGCGGGGCGGTCGAAGAGCGCGGTCGCCAGAACGTGCAGCACGTAGAACCAGCCGCGGGTCTGACCGATGTACTCAACGATGAAGTCTGCCGGGTAGTGGTTCTCGAACCATTCCTGGTTCTCGAAGGGGTAGTGCACCTGTGCGTAGGGCATGGAGCCGGAGTCGAACCAGACGTCGAGCACGTCTTCCACGCGGCGCATGGTGGACTTGCCGGTCGGGTCGTCCGGGTTCGGGCGGGTCAGCTCGTCAATGTACGGGCGGTGCAGGTCGGGTTCGCCGTCCTTGTTCAGGGGCAGGCGGCCGAAGTCTGCCTTGAGCTCTTCGAGGGAGCCGTACACGTCCATGCGCGGGTAGTTCGGGTCGTCCGAAACCCACACGGGGATCGGGGAGCCCCAGAAGCGGTTACGGGAGATGGACCAGTCGCGCGCGTTCTCAACCCACTTGCCGAACTGGCCGTACTTCACGTTTTCCGGGATCCAGTTGATCTGCTTGTTCAGCTCGTACATGCGGTCCTTGAAGTCGGTGACCTTCACGTACCAGGAGGTGATTGCACGGTAGATGAGCGGGGTGCGGCAGCGCCAGCAGTGCGGGTAGGAGTGCACGTAGGACTTCTCGCGGATTAGCACGTCATCTGCCTTGAGGGCGTTGATGATGGTGCGGTTCGCGTCGAATGCCTGCACGCCTGCAATCTCAGCCAGGGCGGTGGAGCCGGAGGCGGTGGGCTCGGCGAAGAGGTTCAGGAACTTTGCGCCTTCGTCGAGGGAGAGGATCACGGGGATGCCGTAGCCTTCACAGACCTTCTGGTCGTCTTCACCGTAGGCGGGTGCCTGGTGGACGATGCCGGTACCGTCACCGGTGGTGACGTAGTCGGCGACGAGGATCTGCCAGGAGGTTTCGGTGCCCCACTTTTCGGTGTCTGCGAAGTAGTCCCAGAGCGGGATGTAGCGCACGTGCTCGAGCTGGGAGCCGGTGTAGCGTGCGGTAACGGCTGCGGTTGCGTCCTTTTCGGGCTGGTCGCCTTCGTAGCCGAGGTCCTTGGCGTAGGAGCCGAGCAGCTCGGAGGCGATCAGGAAGGAGCGGCCCTCGAACTTGCCTGCGCCGGGTACGACCGAGTATTCGATCTCGGGTCCGACGGCGAGCGCCTGGTTGGTGGGCAGGGTCCAGGGGGTGGTGGTCCATGCGAGTGCTTCGACGCCGTCGAGTTCTGCGGCGACCTTCTCGTCAGCACCGAGGGCGGTGTCTGCGGTGAGGCGGAATGCGACGGTGACGGTCTGGTCCTGGCGGTCCTTGTATACGTCGTCGTCCATGCGCAGCTCGTGGTTGGAGAGGGGGGTCTCGTCCTTCCAGCAGTAGGGCAGCACGCGGAAGCCCTGGTAGGTCAGGCCCTTGTCGTAGAGGCGCTTGAACGCCCAGATGACGGACTCCATGTACTCGACGTTCAGGGTCTTGTAGTCGTTTTCGAAGTCGACCCAGCGTGCCTGGCGGGTGACGTACTTTTCCCACTCGTTGGTGTACTTGAGCACGGATGCGCGGGCAGCGTCGTTGAAGTTGTCGATGCCCATTTCGAGGATTTCGCGCTTGTCGGTCATACCGAGCTGCTTCATTGCCTCAAGCTCTGCGGGCAGGCCGTGGGTATCCCAGCCGAAGCGGCGTTCTACCTTGTGGCCGCGCTGAGTCTGGTAGCGTGCGACGAGGTCCTTGGCGTAGCCGGTGAGCAGGTGGCCGTAGTGGGGCAGGCCGTTAGCGAAGGGAGGGCCGTCGTAGAAGACGAATTCGTTTTCGCCGTTTTCGCCTGCGGGGCGGTTCTCGACGGATGCGGCGAAGGTGTTGTCCTTCTTCCAGTAGTCGAGGACTGCTTCTTCAAGTGCGGGGAACTTGGGCGATGCGGTGACGCCGCTTCCTGCGGCTTCGAAGGCGCTCGCCTTGGGGTATACATGGGACATGTGTTTGTGCGCCCTTATCTGTTGTTCTCAACGCTGAGAGGCGGGGCGACAGGGTACGTAGCACTCGTCGTCCGCACCGTTTCAGCGGGTGAGGGTTGACATGACGGGTGCAAGGACGCCTGGGCATCGCTGACTGATCCGGGCTGTGCCGGGGGCAGGATGCGGCGCGGTACCACCTTGCTTACTGATTTAACAGCTCAACGCACCGAACCCTCCCGGGGCTACGGGGTGCCGCGGCGTATGTCCGCGATACCTAGCCACCGGAAGAGCGGCGCGTTGGGCGGGTATCAGTCGCTTATTACAGCTATATCGGGCTTAACCGTCCGGTTCTACTGGGACTACATCTCTTCCGCTAAGACACCCTCGCCGCAGCGATTGGCGGGTGTCCGCAGGTGCGGTCCGTTCTTCCGAATTGCTCGCCGGTGATGGCCGGGTCGTTGCAAACACTAATAGTTTATGTGGCTTTTGTGTCTGTATGCAACCCCGCGGGGTGTGGGTTTGAACAGCACTTTTCTGATGCGCCGATGCTGGGGGCATAAAACAGAATGGTTCTTCGTTCGGCGATATTTAGAGCGAGTAGGGGGCTTAAGGGGTCTTGGTCCACCCCGCACTCGGGCGTGTTTAAGGATGTATGTTTTTACATTCCCCCAGTGTTGCTTTAAGTGGGTTTCAATTTTTTCGGGGGAACCTGCGGGATTGCCTCCAGTGCAACCACAAGATATAGGGTGAACACCGATGTAATTCCACTAGATATTCACCCCTGCAAGTTTTTACCCCCTCGGCATCCCGTGTGGGAACCGGTTTTTCTGGATTTTCTAGCAATGCATAGCGGGTGAATAGAGTGCATATCTAGGGATTGCCGAGCGGTTTTTTCCCTAGGGAATCGGGTATTTCTTCTGAAGTATTGAAGGCTTCCTCGCAGACAGAAAGTTGAGTTACCTACCCTCCTCTCCCCCCATCTTCTGGAAAACACCGAGGCGTAGCTCTTTCATTTTTCAAGTCATAAATATGACTGAAATCACTTAATCTGATATGTGCACAGCCCCCTTGTTGAGTAGCTGCCCCCGTCACATAGCTCCTCATCAACAAGGTGTGACCACAATACTTTACAGTGATTGATATCTTGAGTGCCCCATAAGCTCTCAGAGATTACTAAGGTGTATTTTCGTGCATTTTGACCTCAAAATAGTCTAAAATGAATCGTGCAACACATCAATGATGATTCGATAGCATCTACCCCCTCACCCGGGCGTGACCGTAGCAGTCCCAGAACAGCAATCTCAGCGATGAGTTCACCAGTACCCCTCGCCCACGGCGTGAGGTACACCCGAGGTCACTTCCGGACGGGGTCTGAAACCGCGGCATTTGCCCAAAGTTTTCACCCCCTTTCACGACCTCACCCAACACGCCATACGACCACGCGCCCGCCGCCGGGTGCCCCGAGCCCGCCTCGGAAAAGATCAAGGAGTTCACCGATGCTCTCACCCTCTTCGAGCACCCGTTCCGCCGCTTCCCGCCTCCTAAGCCGCCGTACCCTGCTGCTCGGTGGTGCGGTTTCCCTCATGGCTGGTTGCGCCTCCGATATTCGCCCGCTGAGCGAAGAGGCAAAAGCTAAGATAGGCTCCCCCACCCCTTCCGCGAGCGCTTCACCTTCTGCATCTAGTTCGGTATCTGCTACCGCTACTTCCTCCGCGAGCGCATCGGCAAGTGCATCAGCACATGCCACAAGCAGCTCGTCCAGCGCGGCACGCGTACCCGTATCTGAGGATGCACTCGTTGAGGGTTGGGAAAAGTACCCCGGCCCTCTGAAGCTGACCGGCGAATACATGGGCGAGTACCAGCCCGCAACTGCTTCTTCCCCGGCGAAGAACGTACCCAAGCCCCTCAAGGATGTTCCGCACCGTGAAGAACCGACCTTCCAGGGCGCCTACGAGACGTTGCGTGCCTACTACAGTGCTCAGATCACCGCGCTCAAGGATGGCCACTATGCAGATCAGGCGATTGAGCTGACCTACCCGGCAGACAAGAGCGCCATCGACGAGGTTAAAGCAGTCAAGGAACTGTATGAGCAGAACGGCTGGTACATGGACTTCACGTGCAGCATTTCCATGCGGAATACGGAGCCTCGAACCGCTCTGAAGAACGGTGACGGCTACGTAGAAATCATGATGGACGCCAAGTATTCTGCCACCGCCATCCATCAGCCGGATGGCACCGAACGCAAGATACCGGCGATTACTCAGGTAGCCATTCCGCACGTGATGCTCTACACCGAGGGTAAGTGATGGCGAATCGGCAACGACTATCTGAACGAGCGTTTGAACGGCGGCAAGGGCTCTTCCGCCTCTTCTGGCTCCGGAGGTTCCAGTTCTGCCGGTTCTAGCGGTTCTTCGTCCTCGGGTCGCGGCTCCACTAAGGTCTAGCCCTGCAGGGGCATACTACTCCTCCCCGACCTTACCCCCGGTCGAAAGTAGCCTCGTCTTATCAATCCAATCATCACTAGCCCAAAGTCGTTGAGGCACAGTCGCCCCTGCACCTCACCGACTTTGGGTTATTGTGTCTTAAAGACAATGTCCAGGGTTTTTTGACGAAGTTTTAAAACCAGTCTTCTATAGTAGGAAGTGGATACTTCATACCGCCGCAGTTCACGCTCCGGCACACCCGTATCCCGGTACACCCTTTGTACCGCGCACCATACAAGAACGATGAGGCGGATCCTTTCGTACGCATCACAGCGTTGTGAAGCGAGCTACCTCAATCAACCATTTTCAGGAGATACCATGTCCTTCCGGCCGAGTGCACACGCCAACCTCTCTGCTAACGACCGAAACGGATTGACCCGCCGCACCGTTCTTTTTGGCGGTCTGACCGCCGGTGCTTTGGCTCTAGCAGGATGCGCTTTCAACAAGGATATTCGCCCCACCGGTACCGGCGATACTTTCTCCGGCTCCCCGAGCGCCTCCGCATCCCCTTCGGCTTCGGCTTCGGCTTCGCCTTCTGAGTCTGCCTCGGCTTCGGCATCCGCTTCGTCTTCGTCCTCGTCAAGCCGTACCACCGCGAAGATTATTCCGTCCGACGAGTTCATGAAGGACTATAAGAAGTACATTGGCGACGTCAAGTACGAGTACAAGCCCGCCATTGCGCACTATGTTGAGCCGACCGACACCTCCCCCGCGAAGAATGTTCCGATCCCGGTCATTGATACGGTGGCTCAGCGTACCGTCTCCCTCGAAGGCGCTTACAAGACCCTGGCTGCTTACCAGAGCGCGTACATTGCCGCGATGTACAACGGCGACCTGCAGTACCTCAAGGGTCTGGTCCACGGCGCTGACAGCGGCCTGGTCAACAACCTGAAGGCTATTGCTAAGCTCTACGCCGCGGGTGGTTGGACCAAGGACTACGAGAGCAAGCTGAGCATCCGTGACGACAAGGACGGGAAGGCTCTTGCCTCTTCCGATCTGGCTGTTGTGGCGTTCCCCTGCCGGGATGTTGTCAAGGAATACACCATCTACCAGAAGGGCACGGGTGAGCCTCAGAAGGCAAGCACCCTGGATGTCGTGATCTACGTGGTGTACGCCGAGGGCAAGTGGCGCGTGACCAGCCGCGAGTACTTCGTGTCCCAGTACAGCGACCAATTCCGCAAGGTCTTTGAGGGTCCCTCCTCATCGGCTTCGGCAAGCAAGTCCAGCGGTGGCGGCTCCGGTAGCTCTAGCTCCGGTAGTAGCAACGACTTCAAGATCTAGGCTCTGAGGAAGCGGGGCGGGTATCAGTTGATACCCGCCCCGCTTTCGCATGTTTTTGTGCCGCTATTTTTGCGCCACAGCATTTCCCCGCACTGCCCGGCGTTCCCGGCGCGGCAATATGACCCAGTACAGCAATACAACTCGGCACAGCAACACCAGCAGGCACAGCAACAGCCCCGCTCCTTGGCAACTAGGAAAAACCAAGGATGCGGGGCTGCGCAATACTATCTAGCGCGCCGCCTCTAGGAGGTGGAACGCTCACGCAGACGCTCGTGAACCTCGCTCACAAAGCGGTTCTGATTATCGCGAGCATAATGCACGACCTCACCGATGACGGTAATAGCCGGCGCCTTGACCGATGCGCAATCCACCTGAGCGTTCTCAAGGGTCGTGACAGTCACGCGCTCCTTCTCAGAGAAACCGTTCTCGATGGTTGCCAGCGGCGTGTCAGCCTCAATCCCACGAGAGAGCAGAGACGCCACCGTATCGGGCAGGGTACGAACGCCCATCAGCAGCACCACGGTGCCTTGGGCGCGCAGGGTCGCCTCAACAGCTGACACTTCGGTCTCCGACAGGCCGGAGTGACCAGAAATGACGGTGAAAATCGAGGACACCTTACGCAGAGTCACCGGAATCGCCGCACGCGCAGGAACCGCAATAGCGCTGGTAATGCCGGGGATAACCTCAGCCTCCAGGCCGGCGGCGATGCACGCATCCAGCTCTTCAGCGCCGCGACCGTACACGTACGGGTCGCCACCCTTCAAACGCACCACGGTCTTACCCGAGAGCGCGTAATCAATCATGAGCTGCTGAATGCGGGACTGTGGAACAGCGTGCTTACCGGGAACCTTGCCCACATCAACGATGAGGGCGTTCGGTGCATACTCGCCGTACTCCTGCGGGGCGAGGTGATCCAGAAGGACCACGTCCGCCTCGCTCAGGGCACGTGCCGCACGCAGGGTCAGCAGGTCGGCGGCACCGGGGCCACCGCCCACAATGTAGACCTTGCCGGGGTTCTCGGCGGGCTCGCCGGGCAGAAGAATTCCGCGTTCCGTCACGCTATCGTCCAGGGTGTGCCCGGGCGCCCCGCCCGCGAGCACCTCGTCAATAGTGGCGAACTCGCGGGGCGGGAACGGAGGAATCTTCGGGCACATACTATGCTGCCGGGACCGGGTTGAGGTCACTGGGCTTACCCACGGGAATCTTGGCACCGGTCAGCAGGACGGTGTTGGACTCGCCAGCTTCTGCCGCCGCAATTTCCTCGGGGGTTGCGGGGCGAATCTGCTCGCGCTCCAGCACGTACAGGTGCGAACCTTCGTCGCTACCGTTGGGCTCGTTGATGAAGGCACGGAAGCGGCGCAGGCGGCGCTCGTCCTTCAGGGTTGCTGCCCATTCGTCCTCGTAGGAGTCCACGTGACGCTGCATGTCGCGCTCCAGGTCCTCGCATACGCCCAGGGAGTCCTCGATGAGGACGGACTGCAGGTGTGCCAGGCCGTCGCCGTGCTCCTCATCCAGGTCCTCAAGCCAGCGAGCGGTACGTTGCAGCTTGTCTGCGGTGCGGATGTAGTACATCAGGTAGCGGTCAATGTAGCGGATGATGTCCTCGCTGGAGGCATCCTTGACGAAGAGGCGACCGTGAGCGGGGTTTGCACCACCGTTACCGCCCAGGTACAGGTTCCAGCCGTTGGTGGTTGCGATCAGACCAACGTCCTTACCCTGTGCCTCGGCACATTCACGGTTACAACCGGAAACGCCGAACTTGAACTTGTGCGGGGAGCGCAGGCCGCGGTAACGGTTCTCCAGCTGGATTGCCATGCCGGTGGAGTCCTGAACGCCGAAGCGGCACCAGGTCGAACCCATACAGGACTTCACGTTACGCAGGGACTTACCGTATGCCTGACCGGACTCGAAGCCGGCATCCACCAGGCGCTCCCAAATGTAGGGCAGCTGCTCCAGGCGAGCGCCGAACATACCGATACGCTGTGCACCGGTAATCTTCACGTACAGGCCGAACTCTTCAGCAACTTCTGCGATGACGCCCAGCTTCTTAGCGGGGATCTCACCTGCGGGAATACGCGGAACGACGGAGTAGGTACCGTTCTTCTGCATGTTCGCCAGTGCACGGTCGTTGGTCTCCTGCAGGCCACCGCGGCCAGCGTCCAGAACGTAGGAGTTGCGGAAGGAGGAGAGGATCGACGCAACGGTCGGCTTACAGATTGCACAGCCGTCGCCGCCGCGACCGAAGCGTGCCAGCACGGAGTCGAAGTCGTCCAGGTTGGTCAGGCGCACAGCCTCAGCCAGCTCTGCACGGGAGAAGTCGAAGTGCTCACACAGTGCCTTGGAGACGGTCAGACCCATCTTCTTCATCTGCTGTTCCAGGGTCTTCTGCAGCATCGGTACACAGGAACCACACTGGGTACCCGCAGTGGTGCAGGACTTCAGGGATGCAACATCGTGGTTGCCGTCTACGATTGCCTCACGGACAGCACCGAAGCTGATGTTGTTGCAGGAACACAGGATTGCGTCGTCGGGCAGTTCGGTGTCGGGGATGCCGTCGCCGCCGCCAGCTGCGGTCAGGTAGACGTTCGGCTCGGCGGGCAGTTCGCGACCGAGCAGGGGCTTGAGGGAGTCGAAGGGAGCGGTGTCACCGACGAACACGCCACCGAGCAGGGTCTTTGCGTCGCCGCTGGTCACGATCTTCTGGTACATGCCGCGTGCGGGGTCTGCGAACAGAACCTCGAGGCAGCCCTCGGTGGTGCCGCGGCGGTCACCGAAGCCAGCCACCTGAACGCCGGAGAACTTCAGCTTGGTTGCGATGTCGAACTCTTCGACCTGAGCTTCTTCATTGTCGTTGAGCAGGTTAGCTGCCACAGCGTCAGCCATAGCGTTAGCCGGTGCAACCAGACCCCAGGTGCGACCCAGCACGCAGGCAACCTCACCGATAGCCCAAATGTGCTCGTCGGAGGAGTGGCATGCGTCGTTGACGAGAATACCGCCGCGCTCACCCAGTGCCAAGTCAGCGTCACGTGCCAGCTCGTCGTTGGGGCGAATACCGGCACCGAAGACCACCATATCGGCGGGCAGGGTGCGGATTTCTGCATCCTCGGAGGGAGAATCTGCGATGGAGACGGAGACGACGTTGCCGTCAGCGTCCTTGTTGATGCCGGAGATGTACACGCCGGTCTCAATATCAATGCCGGTTGCCTTAATCTGGGCGTTCACAGCGTAACCGCCGCCCTGGTCAACCTCAACGGACAGCAGCCAGGGAGCCACGTCCAGGATGGTGGGCTCTGCGCCCAGGTCCTTCAGACCCTCAGCTGCTTCGAGACCGAGCAGACCGCCACCGACGACGATACCGCGGGGTGCGCGGCCGAGGGTCTCCTGCAGGCGCTTGACCTCGGAGACCATGTTCTTCACGTCATCAATCGTGCGGAAGACGTGTGCGGCGTCCGAGTTAAGAATGGGGATGCGAACCGCGCGGGAACCGGTTGCGAAAACCAGCACGTCGTAGGGGTACTCGTTGCCCTCGGTGTCAGTGACGACGCGGCGGGTGCGGTCAAGCTTCTCTGCGTGGCAGTTGTTGACCAGGTTGATGTTCTCTGCATTCCACAGTTCGGGATCGCCGAGGGTCAGGTCCTTCTCGGTGTCCTTGAAAATCTGCTCGATAGCAACACGGTCGTAGGGGATGTAGGGCTCATCGTTGAGGACGGTGATGGTGTCCGCTGCGCGACCGGCAGCTTCAGCGCCTTCGTGGTACGCGCGTACAAAACGCCACGCAGCCGGGCCTGCGCCGACAACGAGAATGTTGCGGGGGGTGTGCGACATGGATTTTCCTTCCTAGTTGTAATGCAGGTAGTTCATGGCACTTATCTACCCTCAGCGTGCGACTGGACCGTGCCCGGCGTTGGAACTCCTAGTTTCCGTACCGTTGGGCTCGTATCTGATGCGTACCGAGTAGTTGAAGCGCCCGCTTCTTTAGAATGCATCTGAAAATTACGAAACATTTTTGTGTGGGATTATGTTGTTTTTTCAGGCAGTCAAAAAGCGTTTTAAACTACGACTTTTATCGTACACGCTAGCGCAGGATTGAAGTATCGAAAATCCGCATTTTTTGGGAAAATTTTCCAAAAAAATCCGCGGAATACCGGGCTAGAATAGGGTATTCTTACCTTATCTAGACTTAATTTAGGTAAGGCTAATCTACAAAAATAGGAGTTGAGTTTTAGGGTAAAAATAACCTTTAGCACCGTCCGCGTGCCCCATTTCCAAATGTGGGTTTCATAAGGTAAACTCCAAACAAAGAACACACGAATCGCTATTGTGTCCTGCACCCCGCGCGGCGCAGACCACCGCTTCGAAAGGAAACCCCCATGGCTGAGAATTGGGTACGCATCTGCGCCGAATCTGACCTCGAAGAAAACTGGGGTGAAGTCGCCCTGGTCGACGGCTACCAGTACGCCATCTACAAGACCAAGCATGGCATCTTCGCCAGCGACCACCTCGACCCGCACAGCCAGGCACTGGTCCTCGCACGCGGCATCGTCGGCGAGAAGAACGGCAACCCCACCATCACCTCCCCCCTCTACAAGGAGGTCTACGACCTGACCACCGGCGAGTGCCTCTCTGACCCCTCCTACTCCATCAAGGTCTACCCCGTAGAGGTCCGTGACGGCGACGTCTATCTCAAGACCGCTTAAACGTTCAGCCGCCTACGGCTACTCAAACACAGCAACACAAAAACCTCGGGACCATGACGTCCCGAGGTTTTTTGTATTAACACTTTCAGACTTACGAGCGCATCTACATGCACCGCAAACCTGAGTTGTTAGGCGGCATCCAGCTGGGCAATAGCCGCATCCATGCGGTCAATGAAGCACTCCGCCACCACGGCAGCAGAAGCGCCGCCCTGCGCGTTCACCAGCGGCGCGGCAACCTTCACCGGCACACCGGTCGACTCAGCATCACGGCGCATCTTACCGGCGAAGAAACCCTCCGCCAGCAGGTAGGTTGCAGCAAACTTAGGCTGATGTTCGGCAACGACCTCGTGGAACTTCGGATCAATCGCGGCGATGAAGCCGTGATGCACCGGAACGTGCAACTCCTCAGCCAGTAGCTCAGCCGCGCGGCTCATGTCCGCGCGACCATCAGCGCGGGAAGAACCCGCCGCACCCTGCACTACAGGGCCGTCGCCGGGAGTCCAGCCAGTTTCCTCCAAGCGGGCGCGGGTCAGCGCGGCAAGGCGCGCATCCGGGCCCAGAGACTCACCGATGCTGATGCGCTCAATGCCGCTATTGCGTGCGGCACGGCGCAAGTCCACCTGAGTGTGGAAGCCGGTCGAGAGCAGAATCGGCACAATCACGCAGGGCTCATCCTTGGGCAGGGAGGCTGCGGCATCATCAACGCTGGGAGATTCCACATCCACATATGCGGCGTGGACACGGTACTCCACACCGTCGTTACGCTGAGCGAGCAGGAACTTAATCTGCTCACGAATCAGCGTGATAGCCTCGCGACCGGCGACCGAGTCGGTGCCGTGCGAGGTTGCGATTACATTCAGAATAGTCATATTTCCATTGTATGAAAGGAACACCCCGCTTCCCCACTCATGAACGAGTGACGAAGCGGGGTGTTGCGCGAAGGCTAAATCTTAGCTCTTGCGGCGGCGTGCCACAACTAGTGCGGTACCTGCAGCCAGGGTGATAGCACCAGCTGCTGCGGCGAACATAGCGCCGGATGCGCCGGTCTGAGCCAGCTTCGAGGAGGAGCTACCGGAGGTCGAGGAGCTACCTGTGGAGGAACCACCGTTAGAGGAACCACCGTTGGAACCGCTCACACCCAAGTTGTCGGATGCGCCAGAACCAGTGTCAGAACCACCGTTGGAGCCGCCCTTGTGGCCGGCAGTGTTCTGGTCGGCGGTGCTGCTCTCAGAAGCGGAAGCGCTCGCGGAAGCGGAGGCGGTCGAAGATGCCGATTCGCTCGCCGATGCGCTCACCGAAGCGCTGCTGGAGCTGCTTGCGGAGCTCGACGCGCTCGCAGAAACACTCGAAGAAGCAGACGCGCTAGCGGATGCCGATGCGGACACGGTCGCCGAGGGGGTCACGGCGGGAACGCTCGGAACCGCGGTCGGGGATGCGCTCACCGATGCACTCGGGGTTGCAGAAGCGCTCGGGGAGACAGAAGGCGCCACGGACGCGGTCGGCAGAGACGGCGAGGTGGGCTCCTCCGAAGGCACTGCGGTGGGTTCTGCGGTTACGCTGGGCTCAGCGGTTGCAGAGGGCTCCACGGTCGGTTCTGCGATCGCAGAGGGCTCAGCAGTCGGTTCTGCGGTCGCAGTGGGCTCAGCCGTTACCGAAGGCTCCGCGGTAGGCTCAGCGCTTGCAGAAGGCATCACGGTGGGTTCTGCAGTTGCAGAGGGTGCCACGGTAGGCTCAGCGGTGGGAGCAACGGTCGGCTCAGCGGTGGGTGCCTCGGTCGGTGCCACGGTCGGCTCAGCAGTAGGTGCCTCGGTCGGAGCAACGGTCGGCTCAGCAGTAGGTGCCTCGGTCGGAGCAACGGTCGGCTCAGCAGACTTAGTCGGCTCAGCGGTAGGTGCCACGGTCGGCTCAGCAGACTTGGTCGGCTCGGGTGCCTTAGTCGGTTCCGGTGCCTTGGTCGGCTCAGGAGCCGGTGCCGAGTTCGCTGCCAGACGGTTCAGCCACAGCTGATCCTCGTAGGTGTTCGGGTTCTCGAAGCTGGTCGGGTAGATAATATCGCCGTTGGGCAGTTCGAGAGCGTTGTAGCCGCCGCTCTTGTCGGTCTTGCGCATCGAGGAGAGCACCACCTCGTTCACCTTGTTCAGGGTGTCATCCATGAACACCAGGCGGGAGCCGGACGCATCCACCACGACCACGTTACCCGCGCGGGTCAGGAACATGGTGGCAACCTCGGTCTTCTCGAAGCCCTCAAGGGTTGAGGACTCGCGGACCACGCTGAAAGCACCGTTCTCGTACTTGAGGATCTGTACCTTACCGCCCGACCAGTTGTTCCAACGGTAAATGTAGCCCTTGGGGCTGACCAGGGTCGAGGACAGGGTGGTGGTGTAGCCCTCGGGCGAGGAGTTCGGCACCAGAGATACGCCGTTGCTGCTCAGGTGCAGCAGGTGGCCCTTCTGGACCACTTTTTCGCCAGACGCATCGTAGATGGAGGTCGACGGCGCGTACACGAAGCTACCGTCGGGCAGCGGCGCGAGGGTCACGGTGTTGTTGGAGAACGAGTCGCCGTAGTACTCATCGAGCGAGTAGGCGTTCACAACCTGCGGGTCGATGGAGTCGGGCTTCGGCAGAGCCTGCGAGGTTGCCTTACCGGATGCGTCAATAATGGTCAGCTTGCCGCCGCCCTGGCCGTCAATGCTGAGGATGCCCCAGGTGTTGTTGGCGGGGTTGTAGCCGATTGCCTTGACGGTGTTGGCGCCGAGCTCCGCGTCAGAGTAGATACCGGAGGAGACGAGCTTACCCTCAGCGGTCACGGTGTACAGCTCGGGCTTGTTGGTCTCGCTGCCGATGACGAGCATGCGGTTGCCGTCAGCGTCCACAGCGAAAACGCCCTTAATTGCCTTCAGAACGCCGGTGTCGGTCATCTTCAGGTTGGAGCTGTTCAGCACGGTGTAGGTGGTGTCGCCACTGAAGCTCGGAGGTGCCACGTGCACGATGTGGTTCTGGCCCAGACGTGCGGTGTTCTGGGGCTGGTTCACGCCCGCGCCGGTGTTGTAGGACTCGGCGGCGCTGTAGGCGCTCTTGGGGGCGTTGGCTGCGCTACCGGTGTAGGAGATGCTCAGCGGGTCGAGGCTGGCGCCTTCGTTATAGAAGTCAGAGAAGGCGTGGTTACCGTCGGCGGTCAGGTTCGCGGAGATGCCGCTGATGCTGACCACGCCGTCCTTCTCGCTCTGCTTGGCGGTGCCGGTGCTCAGGGTAGCCATCTTGACTTCCATGGGGCCCTCGAACTTGCCGCTGGCGTAGTTCTTGGTGCGCACGGTCATGTAGAGGGAGCCGGTGCCGTCAGCGAGGTTCAGTTCCACGCGGGGGTTGGAGAAGGTGAGGTTCAGGGCGCAACCGGTTTCGGGGTCCTGACCTTCGGCGCAGTGGCCGGTGAACCAGAGGCGACCGGCAGCCTGCAGGGTGACCTGCTTGCCGTCTTCAGAGACGGTGGTGGAGGTCGGGGTGAAGGTGAACTGCTTCGCGGTTGCGTCCCAGGCTGCGCCGTCGGTCATTTCGCGGGGCATACCGTTATAGGACAGGAAGGAGGCGCGCACGCCCCAACCGAAGGACGCGCCAGCGGTTGCCTGGTCGCCTGCTGCGACGTTCTGTGCGGCAACGTTCTGGGCAGCAATATTAATGTTCTCGGCGAGAACGGGTGCCAGGGGCAGGGCGACAGCGCCAGCGACGGCGAGGGCGCAGGCTCCCTTGGAGAGGCGGGTGCTAGATGTGAAAATCTTCATTGGTGTGTATCCATACTATCGACATTGTTAGGACAGGCTCACTATATCGACAGTGTGAGTATTTCTCAACATCAGATTCCAAGAAACCGTTTTATGACAGAACACCTCGCACCACATTGACGGGGATACAACTACCCCACGCCAGCATGCCGCCCAAGTACCGGGGGCCGCCACTCCCCCGGCCTCTAGGCAACTATTCCTTCTTCGGAGCGTGTACACGCGACACGCCCAAGGCGCCAAGAATGAGGCCGCCACCCAAAATTACCAAAATCGGCAGAAGAGGCAAGCTCTTATCCGTGTTGCGGGTAATCTGCGCCTCCGTTGCCTTCACACCATCCGGCGACCCGTGCTCAGTACGAACCTGAGAGGAAGAACCATTCAGAATCGCGGCACGGCGAGACTGCACCGCCGAGTCAATACCCGAAGGCAGATTAGAGTCGGGGGTCGGCACCTGAACAGGCTGCGCTTCCTCAGTGCGGTACCCCAGAGCCGAGGAAGACTCGGTAACAGAACCACCCGAGGGGCGCGGAATAGAAATCGTGGCGTCCTTAGTGCCCGGAGCCATGGCGGTATCACCCTGAATACCGCGGGTCTTAGACCTAGAACCTGCGGCGGGTGTGCTCGCGCCGGATGCACCTGCAGTATCAGTGGCAATCGTAGGATTCGCAGAAGGTTCCGCAGCAGATGCGCTCTCGTTCTTAGAGGAAGAATCAGACGACGAGCCACCATTCTCGACAGAAGCCTGAGTCACCGTAAAACGAACCGTATTCAACTGAAGGTTGCCATCATCGGCGGCGTCAAATGCTGCCACCAGGTACGTCTTGCCAATCTGCAAGGACGCGCCGGGCACGCCAATCACGGCATCAAAAGCACCCGCAGAAATGGATTCCGGGCCAACATGCACAATGGCGAGCGCATCACCCACGGTGTTGCCGTTGGAGTCGATTTCCATGACAATCAGGTCGTAGCCCTTGTCATTCTGAGGGAAGTTCGTGGCACGGACCGTGACGGGTTTCATGTCATCCTGAGAGTTACCCTGCGAGTCCTGAATGGACATGTGCGGCTTACCCTTGCGCTGGTTCATCGGGCCATGCACGCTGGTGTCTTCGGAGACAGCGTATCGACCAGAATCTTTATTCTTCCGGTTGTCTACGGTACGGCGAACCGTGTCACCGTTCGTATCGGTGGGCGACGTATCGGTGGATGATGTCACGGTGGGCGAAGGCAGGTTTACAGTTTCAGGAGTTGGTTGAGGAGTCGCCTCGGCAGTTTCTGCTTCTTCGCGCTCAATATCGACCGTCGGCTCGGTGGGCTTTGCCTTACCGTTGCGCGGGTCAGCGGCCTCAACCAGGCGGTTGTCCCGCTCGGTCACGAAGAATTCGTAAGAGACGCCGTGCACGGTATCTTCCAGAACAATGACGTACACGACGTTAGAGTCCGTTGCCGGGCTCATCAGGAGGCGAAACTCCCCCTCCTTGGTCCCCTCAGTTAGGGTCAGGCTTTCCAGCACGGAGCCACCATACTCACCGGAAGGGGTGTAGAAGTTCACGTCAGCCAGAACACTGGAGGCCTCCAGATTTTCAGGGAAGCCCGTCCAACGTAGAAGGTAGCCGCCATCCCTAAGCTGCGCTTTCATGGTGATTGTGGAGGCTGCACCCTGCACCTCCTGATTACTTTCACCCTGGCCGGGGGTCGCGTTCATGGTGCCGGTTTTCTGCATGGCAGAGTGCATCGTGACGGGGGCTTCCATTGCGACGGAGGGTACAACAAGCCCACACTGAAGCCCCGCAACCAAAATGGTTGCGGTGACAATACGGTGCTTCGCTGAATAAATACTCATGCAATGCGTCTTTTCGTGGTGGAATTGTGCGCACTACTGCTCGTTCTTCACGTGCCGCGGGGAGCCCTTCGGGAGCGTCATGCGCCCGGATTCGCCGTACCACGCTCCGCTTCGTATTTCAGGTGGCGAAGACCTGACAATAGCTCGCATCTATTTATCGGTTATTTCAACCCTATCACGAACCTTAAGGTTTATTCACGTGGGGGTAGATGCTTTTTGAACACCCTGAACACGCAATTCACCCCCGCAATCTGCAACTACAGATTACGGGGGGTGAGGGATATCTCAAGACATATTGAGGGCATGAATAAGTGCCCTACCAGCAGGCACAACGCGCAAGCGCACCAAAGACTTTAGGAGCTCAGAAAGCCCCTGCGGTGAGCCGTCCATGCGGCGCCAACCACGAGGGTCAGACCAACGCCACCAATAGCCCAGAACGCCGTACCATGCTGAGCAACCTCTTCGCTGGTAGGAGCCGCAACGGAAGCTGCAGCCTTCACGCCATCCTGACGATCAGCATTCGCATTGGAGTGCACCTGGATAACGTTCGAGTTCACCGTCACGGAACGAGTATTAGACTCGGAGTGAACCACGGGAGTGAAAGCCTTATTGCCAGTACCAGAATTGCCATTGCCAGAAGCTGCCGACGCCGCTTTTTCTTCATCCGTCAGAGCTTCCATGTTCGCAGCAACAGCGATCGACGCCGGGTCAGACCCCGAGCTGTACGCCGAAATCTGGTTAGTGCGGGTCGGTTCAAAAGCCGAACGCGGACTTATCGTACGTGCCTGAGCCAAAGCCAGAAGGGCCTGACGCTGACGCTCAGCCTTCGCTTCCTTTGCCTTGGACATGGCACTCACCGCATCCAGGGTGGAGCGGGGCGCACTCGTGACAGACTCACCTGAGCCCGACTGGGTTGCATCAGAGCGGGTCGAAACGGCGCTGGTAGCCGAGGAGGAGCTACCCTGAGTGGCGCCGGTCGACTCTGCCACATTGACGCTGGGCGTGAGCGATGCGTTGGCATCCTGGCTGGGCATCTCATCCTTCGTCGAGGAGGTTGCGCTACCGGTCGCCTCACCGCTGACTTTGAATCGCACCGAGACAACTTCTTCCGCGTACTCAGTATCATCCGCACGGACTAGGTAAGCGGTGTACACCGAGCCGGTCTTCAATAGAGAACCGGGCATACCAATCTCTTCCTTGAACGCGCCATTGACGATGCGATTAGAGCTGATGTGCGTAATGGACAGCGCATCGCCCTTATGGTTGCCGCTCATATCGGTTTCAACCACGATCAGGTCGTAGCCAGCCGCGTTTGCGGGCAGGCGCTCTGCACTGATGGTCACCGGCTTGGTTTCCTTATCAGAGCGCACCTCAGCATACGCAACCTTCAGTTCCGAAACGCTCAGGGTCTGAGTATCACGAGAAGAGGTCGATCCGCCCGGGATCTGTTCCAGCTTCTGAGTGTGGGTTTCAAGATCCGGGTGTTCAGAAGAATTCGGGTGCTCAGAAGAATCAGAGGGAATCTCTACCTTGACCCTATCCTTGCTACCCTTCTGATCTGCAGTCTGCTGGTTCTTCTGCTCCTCTTCACGGAGCTTCTCCAGCGCCTTCAGCTCATCAATGGTCGGTACATGGTGGGCACTCTCCTTCTTATCCACCATAACCTCGTCAGAGTCATCCTCAACTGGAATAGCGTGCGGTACGAGGGAGCCTCCAGAAATCATGAATTCACCGTAACCCGCGTCGGAGGTCATCAGATCCATGGCACTAATGGAGTAGTAGCCTTCCTGGGGCGTCTGCGGCAACTCAAAGGTGACAAGCATCGAGCCGTCATCAGCGCGCTCGACCTGCAGGGCAGACGGCTCGTAGGTGTCAGATCCGAGCAGCATGCCAGAGGCGCTGTAGTACTGCAACACCAAGTAGACCTTGGATGCGTCACCCACATAGCCACCCTCGTAAAGGGGTGCAAGCTTCAGGGTCGCTTTGCCATCCTTAATGGACTGCACGCGAATCTCGATGGTATCGACCTCAATTTCAAGGTCTTCATAAGGGCAACTCGAATCAAATTCGTTATTAACTAGAGCCGCCAGACAATCATTCACATTAATTGCTTCAGCCTCTACTGCGGAGGCGCCAGGAAGCACAAAAGCACTTGCGCCTAGAGCGGCAGCAAGCGAAAGAGCATGAATGCGTTTCGGAAGTCGAGTGATAGTCATGTGTGCCATTTCAATCGATATAGACGCAAAGCGTGGACTAGGGAAGGCTCACCACAAGCCGGTGTTTCTATCCAGGTATTTGCGCACCAGTATGTCGGTTACACCCCAGCCTAACATAGATATTGCACTAATTGTTGCATTGCATTCATGTGCTAAAACTTTATGCCGCAATAATTACCGGAATAAAAGGGAATTAAATACTTTACCGAGATATAAATAACGCAAAATTCGAATGCCATAAATATTCCCAAGAGTGCACCAAAAAATATTTTTTACACCGCCCCAGGCGCAACAGGCCAAAGCGCAACAGGCCACCACACAACAGAGTCGACATCTAGACACACAGACAACCAGGCACGCAGAAGGCGCCCCACCGAACACGCACCCCATCAGCACGCACCCGGCAGAGCGCCTCCCGCTCAATAACTCCCCCGCAGAGAGTCACACACGCCTCACAACGCGAAGATCCCGAATCTGGAACTACTCAGCGCCCAGCTCCTCAGCATCCTCAATGCGACGACGATACACATTAACCGCCACAGCAGTACCCACAAAGGCAACCGAACCCAGCAAGGCAATACTCAGCGGCAAGGTACCCTCCGGCAGAGGGCCGTTATCCTGAGCGCTCGCCTCCAGCTTCGAACCGGAAGAATCACCGCGCGACTTCGAGCTACGCGTATAGAAGCTACCCGAACCCGCAGCACCCGCATTCTCCTGCGGCGAAGCAACAGTCACCGTCTCCCACTCAGGAGACTGATAACCCAACAGGTTCACCACAGTACGACCAGGCAATAGCGTCGCATAACCAGACATCACCATCGTCGAAGGAACCACCGCAGTCTCAGCCACAGAACTACGAGCCTGCGCGGTAATCGCACGCGCAGACTGCTGTGCCTGCACAATATAGCCCAGAGCGCCATCCACCGACGGAATCTTAGCAACAGAATCAGTCACCAAACCCTGAGCATCTGCAGAGGCATCTGAAGAGCCCGAAGGGCTCACCCGCTGATTCGCCTCAGAAATCACCGGGGCCAGCGGGCGAACAACAGTATTCGTATGCCTCGGAGCCGGATCAACAGGAACAGCACGCTGAATCACACTCACACCAAAAGCACTGGTCGCCATGAGCTTCAGCTCGTCAGTGGAGTCACCGCCCACCACAACCACACGGTAGCGCTTACCCGCATTCAAAGAGGTGCCGGGAACCTTCAAATCAGCAGAGAAAGAAGCATCAGCCACCTGCTGAGGGCTCACATGCGTGGTCGCCAACGGCGAACCCACGGCACCACCATCGGCAGGCATTTCAAAGACCATCACGTCATAACCCAAGCCGCTCTCCGCCACGTTCTTAGCGCGCACACTAATCGACTGCAGCTCATCCGAACCGCGCAGTTCTGCGGTAGAAATTTCCAGGGTCGCCTCGCGGGTCTCCGCGGGAGCCTGATCAGAGCGGGAGTGCACCAGCAGACGGTCCTCGGTCATCTCAGCAGGCGCCGCATCATCAGCAGAAGAGCGCGCCGAAGCAGAAGCGCTGGCAGACGCACTCACCGAGGCGCTAGCGGATGCACTCGCAGAAGGACGCGCCGAAGCGCTCTGCGATGCAGACGGCTCCTCAGAAGGTGCCGGGTCTACCGTCGGGCGCGGGCTATCCTTCGCAGCACTCGGGGATGCGCTGGGACTCAGAGACACCTCGGGGGCGGGATTCGCCTCTACACGGTTAACGTGGGGAACACCGGGGGTGTCGGGGAAGAAAATATTCTGGCGGCTAGCCATAATCTCATCGGCTGTTACACCATACTCAGGCATAAACTCAACGGAGACAGTCTCACCGTTGCTTAGATTCTCAATTTCGACCATGTACGGCTGCTCAACATTGAGGCGCTGGTGGATGCTCAGCTCCATGTTGCCTTCTTCATTCTTTGAGGCAGTCAGCTGAGCAGCGGGTACGGTCATAGTCGCCACGACGCCATCTTCAACGGAGATGGCAGACAAGCGAACTTTCACCTGATCCAGGGAAGTTACACCGCTGACCTGCAGGAGAGTGTAGTCATTAACCTGAGCCAGTAAAGCCAAGGAGATACTGTGCTGAACGACGTCGGTGGCAACAGCAATGGGAAGTTCAGGCTTCGGAGACAGCTGAGTCTGCGCATAAGCGGCAGATGCAAAGGTAGTGGGAGCCAAAGTTGCAGGCGCGACGGAGCCGCCCAAACCGAGGGCGGCAGACGCTACTAGCGCCGCGCCGCGGCAAGAACGCTGCGTGGAAAACATGGTCACCTATTTTCGTGAGTGAGTGTGATGAATCGTCGTGTGACTCCTACGCCCAAAGGTCGGAAGTAGGCGCAGAATAACGGTTCTCTGATATCGGTGACCGGAGGCGCTTCACAGCGACTCCTGCCTCGAGTGAACGAGGCGGTAAAGAGTGATAGTACCGTCTATGACAGCACTCTAAATTATAGGTATAACTTTAGAAAAAGTTAAAGATGTAGGGACGTCCGAATCTTGCATTTCGGACATCCCTACATCTATATGCATATTTTGCCTAGTGAGGCAATAATTGACCCGTTTTAGCGACGAGAACTGAGCTACATCTCACTACGGCGACGACGGCTCAAACGCATACCGGCAAGCAGCGATATCGATCCAACAGCACTAATAACCAGCACATTGGAAGCGCCGGTAGCGGCAAGTTGCTCACGCTTCTGCTCTGCCACAGCCTTCTGAGAACCAGAGGCCTGCGCCTTCTGCTCGCCACTTTTCTGCGGTTCAACCTCCTGAGCTTCGACCTTCTGAGCGGACGCATCCTGAGCACCGGTATTCTGGACCGCGACCAAAGTATCATCCTTCTGGTCGGTAGCGCTCTCCCCCGCCTTCTGCTGATCTGCCGCAGGAGCGGTAGCCTCAGCAGACGCGGATGCCTCGGGTGCAGCAGCCTCAGCAGGCGCGGTCGCCTCAGCACCGGTCGCCTCAGGCGCCTTAACCTCAGGTGCAGAGCTTTCAGACTCCGACGCCTCGGGGGTTTCGGGTGCATTACCCACGCCGTCGCGGTCCACCTTGAAGCCACCGTTCACGATGCGCACGGTGCCCTGCCCATCTTCCGCTACAGCACTCACGCGGTAGGTGGTGCCGGACTTAAGGGCAGCGCCGGGAATCTGCACCTGTGCGGTGAAAGCCCCAGTGGAATCAATCTCTGAGACATCAGCCGAAGCAATGATGCCGTCGGTTGCCACACCGTATTCGTCGACAGCACTGACCATCAGGTGTACCGAGCTGACGCCAGTGAAACCCTCGCCGCGCACAGTCAGAGCCTTCTCGGAGTCGTTTTCGGGAACTACGGTTTCTTCTACGTGCAGGCGGGCGGTCATCACGGGGTTAGCAGCATTGTCCTGCGGCTGTTCGGCAGAGGTGTCGCGAACACGGTCAAAGCGAGTGTTGCGCGGCAGGCTGTAGCGGCGGCCGGGGTTGTCCTCGGGCAGCACGTGATTGAACTGCTCGACGGGGCTCACGGCAACCGCCTGCTCAGACTGGGCATTCGAGGCAGCCTGACCAGACTCAGCCTGTGCGCCCTGCTCGGACTGTACGGCCTCTTCGACCTGCGACTTCTCAGACTGTGCCTGCTCCGCCATTGCGCGCTCAGCGGTAGCAACCGGAGCGGAGCCATTCTGTGCATTCCAACCATTCATGAAGGGAACCTCAACTTCCTGGGCGGTGTAACCATTAGCGGCAGAGGGCGCGATTTCAACACTGAGCACATAGCGCAGGTCTTCGTGAACAGCCTGCACTTCTTCCAGCCTGGACCCGGGCACCTCAATGCCATCCAGGAGGGTGCCATTCATAACGTCGGCACGTGCGGGAGAGGCTGCGAGCAGGATGCGGTTACCCTGACTATCCAGGGCGTACACGTAGGTCACGATTTCAAAAGCCTGCGCCTCACCCAGACCGGTGACCTTGTAGACGACAAGGTTCTTTTCCTGCGGGATTTCCAACTGACCCGAAAGAATCTGAGCGTTGAGCGGCTCATTCTGAGTGTCTGCAGGTAGTAGCTCCAGGGGTGCAGAGGAGTTGTAGGAGGGGTCTTCAGTTGCGTAGCCCTTGCCGGGATCAACCACTGCGGTCGCGACGACGTACTGCTGGTTGGGGTCGAGGGTACCTGCGGGCAGGGTCAGCTGGGTGCTGAAGCGACCACCCTCCACGTCGAGTTCGGGTACGAGGGTCATCGCTACGGCGGAGCCGCGACCCAGTGCGTAGAGGGGGTACTGGCGGTATTCGCTTACGTAGACTGCCACGCCGTAACGCTCAACAGCGCCGCCGGTGAAGCCTTCACCGCTGACGGTGATGCTCTGGGAGCGTGCGGGGTTAATGACAACGCCCGGCTCTACGTACACCTGCGGGGAATTCTGGGTAGCAACGTTTTCGATGGGGGTTACATCTTCCGCGGAGGGAGGGTTATCTGGCTCCACTGTAGTTGAGGAGGCGAGCCCACCGGGATTCTGCACCTGCACATCTGCGTGCGCGGCACCAGCACCGGTGACAGTCAGGACGGAAGCAGCAATAGCGGCTGTTGCTCGAGTTTTTGAGTGAGCGGGTTCGGGCATGAAACACACCTTCTTCTGTGAGTGTGAACGATACCCTTCGGCTGATGCCCCGGGTTGAAGATGCACGGGTGTTTCTTCGGGGTCGAGTGTTATAACGTACGGACTAGTCATAACATTCATGTAGTGGTGAAAGTTACCGCGAAGGGAATCGCTCTATTTATCGGTAATTCCACACTAACAATACTTTTGCATTTATTGCGGTAAATACGCTTTACCTTCTAAGTATTTTCCTGTGCAATAACCCACACAGAATATTTTTCGCCTTTCAGAACTCTATCAAGAGCACTCAAAATACATAGACTAGGCAAAACTCTTCAACTCCACCTTGAGGGTCAAAGTTTTCTTGCATGTATATGCAGATTTAATGGATTTGTGATAAAAATATTCTGCACTTTTATGCATTTAATTTATTTCTTTTAAGTGAAAAAATAGCAGGTCACACCGCTTTTCCCGGCGCATTCACTAAAAGCGTGCATACCAATAAACACCCAATAAATAACCTCGGCAGAACAGCTCAGCAAAACTGTCGGCACGCAAAACCACCGACACGCAAAAGTGCCGCCAATACTCTACTTAGAGTATTGGCGGCGCTTAACTTCACTCACCTCGCGGCGAGCGTCAGATTTTCAGAGCCTAGCCCATAAGGCTGAGCTATTAGAGGCTGCGGCGGCGCAGGAGCATCAGTGCAGCACCAGCAATCAGAGCTGCGGCACCAACACCTGCGATACCTGCAACGCCCTCAGCACCGGTGTTAGCCAGCTGCGGCTTCGAGGAAGCCGAAGAAGAGGTCGAGGTCGAGCCCTTAGTGCCGGAGACACCTACAGTGTGACCCTTAGAACTGGAGGAGGTAGCAGCGGATACGTTACCAGCCTTAGCCTTGGGTGCCTGAGAAGTGGGCATGCGGGTCTCGGTTACGACAACCGAACCGTCTTCGCGCATTTCAGCGGTGAAGACGCTGGTGGTGCCGTCGCCATTATCGCGAACGGTGGTGTTGTCACCCTCGGTAGCTGCCGGCAGGGTCGGTGCGGGGTTGTTCGCATCGCTCACGGTAGCGGTGGTGACTGCGACCTGGTGTACCAGGCCGTTGGGGTCACTGGTTGCCACCATTGCGTATGCGTAACCGGGCTGCAGCAGTTCAGCAAGAACGCTGACCTTGACACGGAAGGTGCCGTTCACGATTTCAGAAGCAGGCACGTCGTGGGTTGCCAGAGCCTCACCGGTGATGTTGCCGTTTGCATCCAGACGGAAGATCGCAATCTGGACACCGTTAGCGACGGACTCGTGGGTGAAGCCGGAGCCATTGAAGGTCAGAACGTTGTACTGGTCGTTCGGATTCAGGGAAGCATCCTCGGTGGTGAGGGTTGCGTTCTCGGGTGCTGCAGGAGTCTGGGGTGCAGGGGTCTCTTCCTTGGGAGCTTCCGGTGCCGGGGTCACGGGAGCGGGAGTTTCTTCCTTGGGAGCCTCGGGCGCCGGGGTCACGGGAGCGGGAGTCTCATCCTTGGGAGCCTCGGGCGCCGGGGTCACAGGAGCGGGAGTCTCATCCTTGGGAGCCTCGGGCGCCGGGGTCACGGGTGCAGGAGTTTCTTCCTTGGGGGTCTCCGGTGCGGGGGTAGTGCTCTCAGTAACCTTGAAGGAGGAGATAGCTACGAGCCTCTGATCGGGCTGACCCTGCGGGTTGCTGACAGCAGCCAGCGCGTAGGATGCGCCAGCGGGCAGCTTGCTTGCTTCAACGGTAATGGAAGACTTGAAGGTGCCGTCCTGAATCTGCTCTGCGGGTACCACGATGGTAGCGAGAGCCTCACCGGTGATCTGGTTGTCTGCGTCCAGTGCGTAGATGCTGACCTGTACGCCGGGGCCGACCTTCTCGCCGTAGAAGCCGGTGCCAACAACGCTCACGGTGTTCAGCTGTGCGTTGCCGGGGAAGTGAGCATTCTCAATAACGATGGAGGGGTCAGCCTGCTTTGCCTCGGGAGCCGGGGTGGAGGGGGTGGTCGGCTCGGGGGTTGCAGGAGCGGTGGGGGCAGGAGTCTCAGCCTTGGGAGTCTCGGTTGCGTCAGCCTTGGGAGCTTCGGTCTTCGGAGCCTCAGCCTTGGGGGCCTCGGTTGCGTCAGCCTTGGGAGTCTCTGCCTTAGGAGCCTCGGTAGCCTCAGCCTTAGGAGCTTCAGCCTTAGGAGCTTCGGTCTTGGGCGCTTCAGCCTTGGGGGTCTCGGTTGCGTTGCCGCCAGGCAGGGAAGAAGCCTGAGCAGTTGCCTTCTGATCGACAACCTGCTGCTGCTGATCGGCGGGTGCTTCTGCCGCGAAGGTTGCCGGGATTGCTGCCACAGAACCAGCGGTAAAAGCTGCCGCAGCTGCGATCTTGTAAACGCGACGGGTAGTCTTCGACATTTTTCCTCGATCTCTGAATTATCGGTGGTGAACCTACGCGGTGCGCCTCCGTCTTTGAGAGGCGCGCAGATTCACATACGGGTGTGACTGCTAAAAGGCTAGCACCCGACCCTGAGTCTTCTACCCTCCTAATGCCCGCTTTAAGCAACTGTAATGAAATCGTTATAAAACTACCCCTCAAGTTGAGAGTTATTACGGACCAATTATGGTGTTTTGCGATCATGTACTGACATATGAGCACCGGCAACCCTACATTTTGATTGCATTTGAAGAAAATATGATACTTTCCATAGATAATTTCACCCCAACTATTTCACCTTGGTGAACCTTAAAGTCTCACGTACCACTTTATAGTTTCATCAAGTACTCCTTGACATCTCTCCCCCACCTATTCCCGCCCCGCACGGCACCCCAACCAAAGCTCCACACAAGCCATAGATTTACCGGGCGCGCACACAAAAAGCCTCGCCCGCATCCCAAGAATCAGGAATACAGGCGAGGCAAACACCCCCGCATCAGCGAGCGCAAGAGCGCAAAGCTTAGCTCTCCTTACGAATCACCTTGAACTGGCTCGGCTGCGCCACCGGGCGAATCGTAATACGGTCGAGGTTCACGTGGTGCGGAACGTTCAGAGCAAAGGTCACGGTCTGCGCCACATCCTCGGCGGTCAAAGGCTTCTCAACTCCGGCATAAACACGGTCAGCCGCCTCCTTAGAACCCAGGCGGTTCAGGGAGAACTCCTCGGTGTGTACCATGCCCGGGCAAATCTCAATCACGCGCACATTATGCTCGGCCTCTTCCAGGCGCAGCGCCTCCGTCAGACCGCGAGCGCCAAACTTCGCCGCGTTGTATCCGGCGCCGCCCTCGTAGCCGTGTTCCGCTGCGGTGGAGGTCAGGTTCAGGATCGTGCCATGGCCGTTCAGTCGCAGCGCCTCCGCAAAGGCGCGCACCATGTGCAGAATGCCGAGCACATTCATCTGGTACATCTTCAGGTAGTCGACCGTCTTACCGTCGGCGACCTTATCCACGCCAATAGCGCCGCCGGCAATATTGACCAGGGCGTCAATGGTGCCCTGCTCTTCCAGAATCTGCTCGGCGACGAAGCGTACGGAATGCTCGTCGGTCACGTCGCAGGTCACCGGGTGGGCACCGGTCTCCGCATAGAGGGTGTAGAGTCGGTCGGTACGGCGCGCCAGGGCGTAGACGGTCCAGCCGCTTGCCACGAGCTGCTGTACGGTGGCGCGGCCAATACCGCTGGATGCGCCGGTCACCACGGCAACTTTGCCAACACCGGCGTTGGGCAGGAAAGGAGATGCAGGAATGTGGGTGTTCTCAGTCATACTTTAATCCTAGTAGAGTGATGCCCGCGGGTGCTCTGATCGAGCAGACTCGCGGGCATACATTTTGAAATTTTCGATAGTGAGATAGGCTTCGGAACCACAATCGCCCGGCGCCCCATCAGGCTCCTACTTGTGGCGGCGCGGCAGACCCCAGCGGCTCCTGCCACCGTCACGGAATCCGAGGCGGTGCTCAAAATACACGGGCGAACTACTACCGGTCTTGATCGTATCCGGAGGAACCGTACCCTCACGCGCCGACAGCAGATAAAGAACCGCGGCACCGGGCATGAACAAAATCAGAGGTAGCACGAAACGCATGCGCGCCTCACCGTAACCGCTACGCACCGTCAAATGCCAGATGCACAACGCAACCAGCACCAGGTGCAGTATCAGCAGAACAGTTTCAGACGTGCCCAAACCGAAAATACTCAGAGAACTCATGGCAACTCCTCAAAGGTCGTATGCTTTCAGTCTACGCCGCCACCGCGCCGCTGAGAAGGATTCACCAACTGTTGATACCGTCACTATTGATACTGTCACTGTTGATACTGCGGCTATTGATACCGCGGATTTTCGCGCCTACACTGCAGGTAACCGAGGGTAGCATTTTAGGGGCTCCCTCCCCCACTGCCGTTTTCCACCGAGTTTGCCACTGAGTTTGCCACTGAACCGCCGATTACTCCTCCTATAGGACCCCCACATGACAGCAACACGCATGACAGCAACACCGCGCCAGCGCATCACCGCACTACGCGAGCAGCGCCACGCACTCCAGCAGAGGGCGCGCAGCATCCGTGCCACCACCGGAACCCCCTACAGCTCTGAGGTACACCTGCTGCTCGGGCAGAGCTACCTCGACCCCGCCAGCTGGCAGGAACTCACCGCCTCCAGCGGGGTACGCGCCGCAGCACGCAGGGCACAATTCGCGCGCCAGTACCGGCACCTCCTGGCGCGTCTAGAAGCCGCCATCGAGCGGTACGAACAGCACAGCACAGCGCAGAATTCCCCTGGAGCTGAGAGAATGCCGTGAATATGAGAAAATAGCCGTTATGGCTGAAAACATTTTGGGCTCAGACTCGCCCGTACAGATTAACGTTCCCGACCGCCCCGCCCTCGAAGGCCTCGAAGAGAAGCTCTCGCAGCGCTGGGCCGACGAGAAGACCTACGCATTCGACGAGAACACCACTCGCGAGCAGGTCTACTCCATTGACACCCCGCCGCCGACCGCATCCGGCTCCCTGCACGTGGGTCACATGTTCTCCTACACCCAGACCGACGTCATTGCACGCTACCAGCGCATGACCGGCAAGAACGTGTTCTACCCCCTCGGCTGGGATGACAACGGCCTGCCCACCGAACGCCGCGTTCAGAACTACTACGGCGTTCTCTGCGACCCCTCCGTGGCAGACAACGACTCCTTCCGTGACCTGATCACCTGGAAGGCAGACGGCACCCCCAAGCCCGACCGCAGCCAGGCAAAGTGGCCGCGTATCTCCCGCAACAACTTCATTGAACTCTGTGAAGAGCTCGCGGTTGAAGACGAGAAGGTCTTCGAAAACCTCTTCACCACCCTGGGCCTGTCCGTTGACTGGTCGCGCACCTACCGCACCATCGACGCGCACTCCCGCAAGGTCTCCCAGCTCGCCTTCCTGAAGGACCTGGAAGCAGGCAACGCCTACATGGCTGAAGCACCGACCATGTGGGACGTCACCTTCCGCACCGCAGTGGCACAGGCAGAGCTGGAAGACAAGGAACGCCCCGGCGCGTACCACCGCATCAGCTTCCACCGCCCCAACGGCGAGAAGGTCTGGATTGAGACCACCCGCCCCGAGCTGCTGCCCTCCTGTGTGGCTCTCGTGGCGCACCCGGACGACGAGCGTTACAAGCCGCTGTTCGGCACCACCGTCACCTCCCCGCTGTTCGGCGTTGAGGTCGAGATCAAGGCGCACCCGCTGGCACAGCCCGACAAGGGCGCCGGTATCGCCATGATCTGTACCTTCGGTGACACCACCGACGTCACCTGGTGGCGTGAACTGCAGCTGGACACCCGCGCCCTCATCGGTCGCGACGGCCGCTTCTCCCGCGAAACCCCCGAGTGGATTACCTCCCCCGAGGGTCGCGAGCGCTACGAGCGTATGGCAGGCGCCACCGTCTTCACCGCACAGAAGACCGTCGTGGAAATGCTGGTTGAGGCTGGCGAAATGGACGGCGACCCCAAGCCGATTACCCACCCCGTGAAGTTCTACGAGAAGGGCGACAAGCCCCTCGAAATCGTTGCTTCCCGCCAGTGGTACGTCCGCAACGGTGGCCGTGACGCTGCACGCCGCGAGAAGCTCATCGAGCGCGGCCGTGAAATGAACTGGTTCCCCTCCTTCATGCGTAGCCGCTACGAGAACTGGGTTGAGGGTCTGAACGGCGACTGGCTGATTTCTCGCCAGCGTTTCTTCGGTGTTCCCTTCCCCGTCTGGTACCCGCTGGATGCTGAGGGTGAGCCGGACTACGAGAACCCGATTCTGCCTTCTGAGGACATGCTGCCGGTTGACCCCGCATCTCAGGCTGCTCCCGGTTACACCGAGGATCAGCGCGGCGTAGCGGGCGGCTTCATCGCTGACCCGGACGTTCTGGACACCTGGGCTACCTCCTCCCTGACCCCGCAGATTGCGACCGGTTGGGGCGTGAACCCGGACCTGCACGCAAAGACCTTCCCCATGGATCTGCGCCCGCAGGGTCACGACATTATCCGCACCTGGCTGTTCTCCACCGCTGTTCGCGCGGAGACCCTGGCTTCCTCCGTGCCGTGGTACAACACCGCGCTCTCCGGCTGGATTCTTGACCCGGACCGCAAGAAGATGTCCAAGTCTAAGGGCAACGTTGTGGTCCCCAACGAGGTTCTGGAGAAGTACGGTTCGGACGCTGTGCGCTACTGGGCTGCTTCCGCTCGCCTGGGTGCTGACACCGCCTACGACGAAGGCCAGATGAAGATTGGCCGCCGCCTTGCCATCAAGCTGCTGAACGCATCCAAGTTCGTGCTGAACCTGGGCGCTACCGAGAAGTCCGTGATTACTTCTCAGGCTCAGGGTCGCGTGCTGATCAACGCTCTGGACCGTTCCCTGCTGGCTCGCCTGGCGTACCTGATTGAAGAGGCAACCGCCGCATTCGAGAAGTACGAGTACGCTCGTGCCCTGCAGATTTGCGAGAGCTTCTTCTGGTCCTTCACCGACGACTTCGTTGAGCTGATTAAGGACCGTGCGTACGGTGCTCGCGGCGAGGAGGAGCAGGCTTCTGTTCTGGCTGCTCTGGCAACCACCCTGGATGCTCTGCTGCGCCTGTTCGCGCCCTTCCTGCCGTTCGTGACCGAAGAGATTTGGTCCTGGTGGCGTGCAGGTAGCGTGCACCGCGCCGAGTGGCCGCAGGCACTGCCCATTCTGGAAGGTACCCTGCTGGCTGAGTACTCTGCACAGAACCCGACTGCTGGCATTTCTGCTCAGTGGGTCCTGGCGGACGCTGACCCCGCTCAGATTGAGTCGCTGAAGCAGATCCTGCCGGATGTTGCTGAGGCTTTGGGTGGCCTGCGTAAGGCTAAGAGCGACGCGAAGGTTAAGCAGCGCACCGAGGTTGAGTCCGCAACTATTGCGGCTCCGCAGGCTCAGCTGGATCGTATTGCCGCTGGCTTGGCTGATTTGAAGGCTGCCGGTAACGCTCGTGAGCTGTCTCTGGTGGCGGCTGAGGGCGAGCTGGAGGTTCGCGATGTTGTGCTCGTTGTGGAAGAAGCAGCTGAGTAATTTCGCCTAAATTGAGCGTTGTTCGCTTAAATTTATGACGCTCCTTGAGCGTTGAGGACGGGGCGGTACCGATTGGCGGTACCGCCCCGTTTTCTGTGCCTGCTGTTCGTTGCAGCTCGCCGGGCGTGAGGGTGCGGCAGCTAATCTCTACGGCCCTGACTATAGGCTTTATCCAAACTGTGCCCGTGGATGCCTGCTCCAACCCTCTGAGATTCTTCGCCATCACTTCCCCCAACGATGTGGGTTTAGTCTGTGGTTCTGTGGGGTTTCTGTGGGGTTTCCAATCCATTTTTATATTCATCAATGTGCAAAGAGCATAATCAACCTTATGAGATTGACTGTCACTTTATGTATGATTGTTGATGCGAGGGTTTTACCGCCAGGAACAACCCTCTATTCAGCTTCAGCAACAGACAATTCACCGGTACGAACTAGACACAACCGCCCAACCGCACGACAAGAACTCAACCGGTCAGGTGGCAGTGATGCCATCTGACTCTAACCCCGCGCCAAAGTAGGCGCACCCTATAACCTCATGACATCATACTCATTACCTTCCGGTTCCCCTGACAACCCGCACGCGAGGCAGAGTGTAGCCCCAAGCTCACCGCCAGGAGCGCAAGCAAACGTTTCCCCCGATCAGCTTCAGCACTACCACACACGCCTCAACGAATACATCAGCCAGGCACGCGAACACGCCCAGGCTCTACACGCCAACTACACCAACGAAGTGTACGAGCTGTGGCATCAGCATATTTCCACCAGCGCCGCCACCGATGAGGCGAGCATCGCCTCCGGTTCTTTGAGCGCTCAGAGGCTCGAAGAGCTGACCCGCAAGTGGGTGCGCCTCATGCGTGAAGGTCGCGATATGCTGCACCACGAAAGCTCCATTGCGGCGGCACGTGCCGCGGTTGAGGCTAAGCCCCTCCCCGAGTAGGGTCCCCTCTATTTTCTTTCGCGCGGCAACGCCAACACTTCAGCGTTGGTACCGCGTTTTTCTGCGGCGGGGCAATCGAGCCAAGCGATTAAGCCCTGCCCGGAATGCATACTTCACACAACCTGCCCCTTGCTATAGTTATGGATATTCAAAAACCCTAACTATGTTGTAGAAAGGGCGGGAATGTCCCACCAAAAACGCGTCCTGCGGCCTATACGTAGCGATGTCGCTCCCCCAGTTGCCTCGCCACCGGTCTACCGTGGTGATATTGACGCGCGCGGCGCGGCGCAAGACCTCGTCCCGCGCAGCCTCTGGGTCGATTTCTGGGACACTCTCTTCTTCATCTTCGCCGGCGTCGCGGCCCTCGTGCTGACCTTCATGATTCTGGCGAATACGGTGGGCCATTCCTTTTGGGGTTTCCCCATCGCTTTCATTTTCTGGGCGGTCACCGCGTACCTGACGCTACCGCGTTTTCACGCCATCATGACCCGCATCTACGTGCCCGACTACTTTATTGGGCGCACCCGCACCCCGGACGGTCTGCTCGGCGACCCGGTCAATATCGGTCTGATTGGTACCGAGGAGCAGATTCACCAGGTCATGCAGGACGCGGGATGGACCCGCGCTGACGATGTCACCCTCGTCTCCTCCTGGAAGATTATTCTCTCCACCATCACCCGCCGTTCCTACGCGGAGGCGCCCGTCTCCCCGCTGAAAATTTTTGGTCGGACGCAGGATTTCGCCTACCAGAAGGAAGTGGACGGCAACCCCGAGAAACGCCACCACGTGCGTTTCTGGAAAACCCCGGACGGCTGGCTTCTGCCGGGCGGTCACCAGGTGGATTGGTTGGCGGCGGGCACCTACGACTCCGGTGTGGGTTTCAGCTTCTTCACCCTGCAGGTCACGCACCGCATTGACGCTGAAACCGACTTTGAACGCGACTACATTGTGGAGTCCATTCAGTACGCTCACCCGGAAACTCACGTTGAGATTCTGCACGATTTTTCCTCCGGCTACCACGCCCGTAACGGCGGCGGTGACGCAATCCGCACGGACGGCGCGCTCCCGGTCATCGTGCTGAACAATGAGGGACTGGAGCCGCAGGAGCAGGAAGAAATTCACCTCTCCAGCGCGCACGACCTGGCGTACCGCATGCCGCTGAGCCTGCTGGTCGGTTCGGGTATGCTCATCGCCGTGACCCTCGCAGACATTACCAACAGCGTCCTTCTGGCGATCAGCCGCCCGGCTCTGCGTGCCAAGCTGCTGGAGGAAGGCTCCGGCAACGACCTTGAGTTGCTGAACCTCTTCGACCAGGTGGATAGCGACATGCTGGTGACCATTACCGGTACGGTGCTGGTTGGTTTCGTGGCGATTTATTCGGCGGTGCACCTGTTCCTGCTGTGGAGCACTCTGCGAGGCTCGTCGAAGGCTCGCCGACTGGCTCTGCTGTTGACGGCGCTGAACTTCGCGGCGATTACCGGCGGCGTGCTGTGGGGGCACCAGTCCCTGCCGCTGTCCACGATTTTCTTCCAGCTGGGCGTTGCCGTGTTTGCTATGTTGGCGTTCACCTCGGACGCGGCGGTCCAGTACACGGCAACCCGCACCTTCCATATGCGTGATACGAAGATTGTGCAGCGGGCAACGCACCCGAAGGTTCTCGAGCACAGGGCTCAGCGCAAGGCTCACAAAGCACAAAAGGCACAGAAAGCACAGCAGGCACGCA
>ERZ773072.138-NODE-138-length-43776-cov-15.152787_pt1 | contig 43776 bp, 49 predicted proteins | sample MGYA00580617_ERZ773072 | MGnify/ENA primary metagenome ERZ773072 (study PRJEB29015, sample SAMEA2737970) | human oral metagenome | biome: human oral; feature: human-associated habitat; material: dental | place: China | collected 2122 ...
GTGAGCCGCGGCAGCAAGGTTGCGATCCGCATCGAGATGCACCCCAACGGCGTGCGCATCATCGATAACGTCGGTGGGCAAGCGCTGTGGGGCGGCGTCAACGAGTTCGACGTCATCTGGTCCCCCGCCCCCTTCGACCCCCGGGCCGAACCGGAGAGGGTCCGGCGCTCCCGGGCCTGCGGTCTGGCCGCCATGCTCCGGGCCCTGACCCGGGTGTGGTTCGATAAGGGCGACATCCCCGTCCTGGCGTGGCACCGGGGCAAGGAGGGCTGCGACGCCGCCCGGGTGAGCGTGTGCAGGGCGGTCGCCTCGCACTCCCGGGGGTCCGGGCGCTGGCGCAAGGCCGAACCAAACGACCTGCGTGGCGAGGACGCGGTGGTGATCGAGGCATGAGCGTCGGAGGATGGTTCGGTTACTGGTGCGTGACCACGGTGCTTCTGGTCTTCAGCTCCATGTACCTGGTCGCCCTCGACGACCACACGGAGGGCTTCGCCAGGTGGTGGTTCAGGGGCATCTCCTGCCTGTCGGCGTTCCTCGTCGGCTTCGGCCTGATCATGGCGGTGACGGGCCGGTGAAGGACGTCATCATCGCCCTGGCGGGCACGGCCTTCCTCGCCTTCCTCTTCGACATCACCTCAAGGGGCAGGGAGGACACGGTCAGCCGGGTTTTCAACTTCCTTGAGGTGCCGATCGCGGCGCTCGTCGTGCTCGCCTCTTACTACTTCCACGGGGGCGGACGATGACCAGGGTCTTCGCCTACGACCCGGGGGTGTCGACCGGGTGGGTGTTGGGGGCTGTCGACGGCGACGACGTCGAGATCGTCGAGTACGACCAGTTCGTCTCCGACAATCACGCCGACACGGCGTTCACACTCAAGGGCGCCATCTGGTGCTACAAGCCGGACGTCGTCGTCGGCGAGCGTTTCGACCTGCGCCCGCACAACCAGTTCCTCGCCGATCTGACCCCGGTGAAGGTCAACGCGATCATGGACTACATCTACGACAGGCGCCCGATCGTCTACCAGACGCCGACGCAGGCCAAGACGCTGGTCCGTGACGCCACGCTGAAGGCGCTCGGCTTCTGGCCGACCGGCAAGTCGGTTGACCAGCCGGACGCCGACGACGTGCGCGACGCCGCACGCCACCTCTATCACTACTGCGCCATGACGCTTCGCCTGAAGGGTCTGCTGGAGCGCATGTCGAGGTAGAAGCGGCACCACGTGGCCCGCCCTCTTCCTTCGGGGAAGAGGGCGGGCCTTTTCGTGTTCCGGTTCCGGTTCAGCTGTTCTTGCGGCGTCGGTTGAGGCGCTCGACCTCGACCTTCAGGTCGTGCACCTCGATGCGCAGGCGGTTGTTCTCCTCCTGGTACTGGGCGATGATCGTGTCCTTCGTGCTCAGGGCCGCCTGGAGGGCTTCCAGGCCGAAACGCGAGCGGGCCATCTCCGCCTCGCCGACACCCCGCTTGCGGTCGGCGTTGACCTTCACCCACGAACCCCAGGCCGCGAGCACGGAGGTGGCCAGGGCGATGACGGACCCCACCGTGGTGAGCAGGGGCGTCAAGCGATCACCCCCTGTCGATGTCGGTTCCGGCGCCGCCGCGGTCTTGCAGTGCGGTGAGGATTATGGCGCGGTGTCGCAACCAGCGCAGCCAGTTCATTCTAGCCGACAGCAGGAAGATGACCGACAGAAGCAGTGCACTGCGGGCCCCCAGGCCGTGGGCGGAGACGACCAGGATCCACGAGGCGCAGGCGCTTCCCAGCGCCAGGGGCAGGATGACCATCTCCACCTGTGAGCGCCCGGCCAGGCAGGCCAGCACGCAGCCGCCCGCCGTCGCCGACAGGACCATGTGGACGGCCAGGTTGTACCAGATGGCGGCGTCGGGTATGTAGGGCATGATCCCCGCCTCCCGGATGGAGAACACCGACAGGGCCAGGTAGCCGACGGCCCGCAGCCCCCGGTCCAGGGTGTTGGCCCAGGGAGGGTGGGGTATGTACATCAGGCTCATGCCTCCCAGCCCTTGACGACGTAGTTGATGGTAATCCACTGCCCGGCCTTGACGCCGCGGGCGTAGTAGGGGACACGGATGATCTGCCCGTCGTTATTTCGGGCCTTGTCCCACCCCCAGAAGGCGGCGCCGATGACCCCGCCGAAGGAGAAGCCGTTGCCGTTGTTCAGGATCGCGGTGGCGATTCCCGTGTACTTCCTCGACAGGGAGATGAACCCCGACCACTTCTGGTCGGGCGGGGCGCCCTGTCGGATCACCGTGGTGCCGCACTCCTCGCGGAAACGGCTGGCCTCGCCCCGGCGCCCGGCCAGGATGGCGTTGGTGATGGGCGTGGCCGGGGTGGCCACCTCCGAGCCGGTGATGAGCCAGGAGGTGATATTCGAGCCGTCCGCCTTCCAGGTGGCCCCGTCCCAGGCGATGATCTGCCCGTTGGAAGTCAGGTAGATGAGGATCGGGTCCGTGGCCGTGGGGGTGATCCCCGCGGCGACGAGGGTGTCGCGCAGGGAGTTGGCGGCGGCGGCGTTGTTGGCCTTGTATATGGATGACTGGCGCAGCTTCGAGATCACGTTAGACACGGAGGACGTGCCCAGGTTGAGCAGCGTGGGCCAGTCTGCGGCGGTGTCGTCGGCGGAGTACGTGTAGATTCCGTTGCGGTCGGTTCCCGTCATGGTTCTATTGTCCCTCTTCCTTTGTCAGCAGGGGATGAACAGGGCGGAGGCGAAGTCCGAACCCCACCCGATGTAGTTGGCCCCGTTGTTGCGCATGCCCAGCTTCGTCCAGATCGTGCACTTGCCCTCCTTGGGCAGGCCCGTGGCCATGCCCATGAACATGGGGATGTCGGACTGCCACCCGTAGCCGTTGTACACGTAGCCGGTCTCCACCCACGAGCCCGAGTCCCTGTTGCGCAGGATGAAGAATGCCCGCTGGTTGGGGTTCTGGGCCCCCGACATGCAGTTGATCGACGCGATAATGATGGCCCGCCCCGAGGAGGGAGCGTTGAAGGACCACGAGTACGCCACGCATCCGTCGGCGGCGGCGTTGACCGTGGTGGGGTTGCGTCGGAACTGGAACTGAGCGCCGAAGATGATCGAGGAGACCTCAACGAGACCCGAAGTGGGCAGGCCGCCGATGTTGGGGGAGTTGGGGTTGAACACGGCCAGCCCGTTGGCCAGGGTGGGGCTGAGCTGCGCCTTGATCTGGTTGCCCTCCCACACAGTCACGCCGCGGTTGGAGTCGATCTGCACCCGGTTCCCCTGGCCGTTGGTGGTCGTGGTGAACACGGAGCCCCGGATGACGCCGCCCTCGATGGATCCGCCGCGCACGATTCCGCTCTCGACGAGCTTGCCCCGAAGCGTGTTGACGTCGATGCGGTCACCGGCGATGTACCCGGTCTTGATGTCACCGGCGTCGAGGCTGCCGATAACCCCGGACTGCGAGGTGATGGTCCCGGCGGCCATCTGGGCGGCGGTGATGGAACGGGCGGCGATGCGGTCGGATCCGATGAACCCGGAGGTGATCACGCCCGCGTCCAGTGCTTGCACGTGCGGGGTGGTGATCGAGCCGGGGGCGATCATCGGCCCGGTGATGGGCTTGGCCTGGGGCGCCCCGGAATCCAGCGCCTGGTTCCAGATCCCGGTGGCCGTGGCCCCCTTGACCTGCCCCTCCAGGTCCCCGGCGTTGAGGCCCGCCTCGACGAAGTCGTCGGCGAACGCCGAGTAACGGTACATCTTGTAGTTGTCGTCCGTGTCGTACCACAGGTCGCCCTCAGCGCGGCCGTTGAGGGACGGCTTGTTCGCCTGGTAGAAGATCGTGTTCTTCCCGTTGGCGGACTTCTGGGCGCGTTCGGCGGCGAGCTTGGCGGCGGTGGCCATGTCCTCCACGGCCTGCGCCTTGTCCAGGGCCTCCTTCGCCTTCTTCTGCGCCTCGGCGGCGGCGGCCGCGGCCTGGGCGGCATCATCACCCTCCACCAGGACCCAGGCGTTCTTATCTCCGTCGAAGACGTAGAGCTTCGTGGTGCCTCCAGCGGTCGACACCCACAGGTTCCCCGGCTTGCGGTCGGCCCCCGTGGGCTCCGTGTCGGAGATGATGACATCCTTCGCGCTGGCGGAGAACTTCTTCAGGTCCGTCTTGGCCTGCTCCAGGTCCTTCTTCGTCTGCTCGTAGGAGGCGGACAGGGTGTCGAAGCGCCCCGTCAGCGCCTTGGCGGCCTCCAGGTCCCCCTTGGCGGCGGCGGCCAGGTGCTTGTAGTCGACAGCCCCCTCACCCAGGGTGTCGGTCCCCCAGTGCTGCTGCACCCACTTGCCGTCGTCGTCGCCGTCCACGCCGGGCGGAGACCACTGCCACACCTCCTTGACGCGGTCCCTGTCGACACCGCCCTCCTTGGACAGTTCGCACACGTACCAGGTGGCGTTGGGGTTGACGGGGATGTCGGGGCCCTCCACACCGGGGCCGGGCGACACGGGCGCCACCTCGTGCCAGGACACGGCGTCGTCGGACTTGGCGTCGGCGGCCTCGGCCAGGGACTGGATGCTCCCCAGCTGGTCCTCCAGGCTGCCCGCCGCGCCGATGGCGGCGGTCCACCGGCCCATGATCCGGCGGGCGTCGGCGGAGGTGTCGCGGGCCTCCAGGATCGACACGCGCTTCTCCACCTCGGCCCGCCACTGCTGCGACTGGGGCGAGAGGTTGGAGGCGGGGAACACGGACGCGGTGAACGAGGCCATCACAAGACTCCGATCGTGGACAGGTCGCGCAGCGTGCGCCCCGCGATGGGCAGGTCTCCGACACGGGGGTAGATGCGCATGTAGTCGGACAGCAGGGGGTGGCTGGCGGCCTGGAGCGACACGCCGCCATCTCCCACCGACACGGACTCGATGCGCCACCAGTGCCCCTTGTAGTAGAACCGGCACCCTCCCAGGACCCCGAAGGTCTGGTCGCCCGCGGGCGGCGCCCCCTTCCACTGGAGTGAAACGGTGGAGCCCACGCGCACGTCAGCGGCTGCCTGGGCGGCGGCCCACCCCTTGCCGGGGGTGTCGATGGCCGGGTTGTCGATGCTCATGACGTCGTCGGTGCCCTTCGCCCCGGTCATGAGGCTGATCGTCTCGACATCGACGTGCATGCCGCCCCAGCCGAACAGGTACAGGGCGGGGTGGTCGACCTTCCCGTCGGACTCGCAGATCCGGTAGGGGGCCAGGTGCTCGTAGTTCATGCCCGACAGGATGACGGTGACCGAGCGGCGGTCGTCGTTGAGCTTGACGGTGAGCCCCCCGCCCATGTCGTTCCACTGGGCGGGCATTATCGGCTTGTTGTCCTTGCCGGCAACCACGTAGCGCCCGTTGCCCAGGGCACCCACGTCCGGCGTGCCGTTCTTGAAGGGGATGCGCACCACGGGGGTGGGCTGGCTGACGGAGGACACTTCGGCGGACAGCTGGATGGTGGCGACGGTTCGCTCCCCGGAGCCGACAGTGAGCACGGAGGAGCCGTCGTCGCCGTAGGTCACGTCCGCCCCCGGGTACTTGGTGGGGGCGGACGGGTAGACGAGGGCGCGCTGGGCCTGGGCGCCGACGCCGAAGGAGGTGCGGTGGTAGACGTTGACGCGCACCTCCTTGGCCCTCTGGCCGTCCTCGACGCTCAGCGTGGAGGACGTGGGGCGGTCCTGGAGGTAGACGGTGCGCCCGGGCCGGGGCGTGAAGACGATCCTCCTGCCCGACCAGGCCATGTCCAGGGCGTTGGCACTCAGAAACCTGCGCAGCATGGCCCACATGTTGTCGCGCCCGCCGGGCATGTTGAAGCGCTGGTCCTTCAAGCGTTCGTCGACGACGACCTCGGGGACGGGCGTGTAGTTGACGGCGAAGTAGCACCGGCCGATGAGGGTGGGCAGGTCGATGCGGTGCTGGGGATTGATGGTGCCGACCTGGTTGAGGGCCGACAGCCCCGAGCCGCCGGTGATCGACCAGGAGTCGTCGTCGATGGTGATGTCGGTGATCATCATGTCGGACCGGCCGTGGTCGGTGGACACGACGATCAGGCTCTTGCCCAGCAGGGGGGTGAGGTCGGCGGGGGTCTTGGTCCCGGGGCCGCCGACGGTGACGGTGGCGGTCCCGGAGGGGGATTCGCTGCGATCCAGCGACACGGCGTCCTCGTCGTAGGACCAGGAGCCCGCCCCTGAGGGGGCGCCGAAGAATCTTACGGCCACGGCCAGACCTCCCGCAGGGTGACGGCGGCGGAGAACAACCCGTAGGCGGGGTTGGTGCCGGTGACGGTGAACGAGCCTGGTTCGACGCGCATGGTGCCGAAGCCCTCTGGGGTGGCGTAGGGCCAGATGTTGGGGGCGGGGGCGCCGCGGGCGGAGAAGGCGGCACGCACCCAGGTGAGAACCTGCTTGGGGGTGGTGGGGGAGGTGATGACGATCTCCACGACACGGGGGGTGTCGTCGAGGCCGGGCACCCTGGACACGGCGGCGGGCGAGACGTTGACGCCGCCGGTGACCTGGACGACACCGGGGGCGGTGACGGCTCCGGAGGCGACGATGTGCATGTCAGCCCCCGGGGGAATCAATACACGCTCTGCATAAGTATGCGTCTTGCCGTCGGTGGCCGCCGCCCCCGTGAACGCCAGCGCCTTGAGAGGGCCGTTGTTGACCGAGGCGGTCCGGGCCAGGGCCACGCCGTTGTCGTCGTAGGCCAGGGGCGTGAGCTCGTCGGAGTGCAGGTGGGGGCGCCCCAGGAACGGCGAGAGGATGTTGCCCCCCGAGTTCATGTCGTCCCGGTAGAGGATCTCGTCCTCCCCCGCCCAGGCGAACATGTCCTGAACCAGGAGCAGCTCGGAGCGGGTCAGGTTGGACCACGCCAGCTCGATGGTGCGGGCGGCGTAGTGCGAGGCGGACACGACGGTCGAGCCACCCACGGTCTGGTCGGCCGAGCCCCACGACACCAGCGAGTGCGACGCGGGGGCGTCGGGGGCGGGGATCCAGGCGAAGCGGCGGCCCGTCCATAGGGCTGCGACACCGTTGGTCATCAGTAGGTCCCTCTCCGCCCGGAGGCGGCGTTGACGTTGTTGACGGCCGCGCCGACAGTGCGCCCGTCGAGCTTGAGGACGGTCGACACGGCCCTGGCCAGCTGGTTGATCTGGTTGGGGTTAATGGTGATCGGCCCCGAGAGGCCGGGGCCGTTGTTGACCTTGACCTCGGGGCGGTACTGTCCGGCGCGGATGGACTCCATCATGCCGGGTCCGTACTTGTCGACGCTGGAGCGGGGTATGACGTACTCGCCTGACTGGATGCCCACGACACCGCCCCGGGGGCTGATGCCCAGCAGGTCGTCGGCGTCCCAGTTGCCGTGGCGCCTGTACCCTCCCACAACACCGCCACCCCCAGCCAGACCGGGCACGCGGCCGCCGTGGGCCCGGCCCAGGAGACCGCCGACCATACCGGCTATGGCACCCGTGCGGACAACGTTGACGAAGACGTTCGCGGTGCGGTCCCTGGCCAGGTCGCTGAGCTGCTTGCCCGCCCGCCAGGTGTCCGCCTCGGCGGTGACGGGGGCCGAGTAACCCGCCCCGCCGTTGGACGCCATGGAGCGGATTCTCGACCCAGTGCGGTCGGAGGTGCCGTCGTCGGACACGTCGACGTCGACGACGCGGGGCACGGCCTGGATCGTCCGGGTGAGGTTGTCGAACGCCCCCGACAGGGTCGCCACCTCGTTCTGGTTGAAGCCCATCTGCGTGGCCTGGGTGATGAACTCCTGCTTGAGCTGCGCCGTGTACGCGGTGAGCTGCTCGGTGGACGCCCCCGAAGCGGCGTAGGCGTTGATCATCTCGATCATGGTCGCCTGGAGGGCCTTGAGGGCGGCCCGGTTGTTGATGGCCGCCTCCGTGTACCCCTGGAGGGCGTACATGCCCTCCTTGGTCTTGTTGATCTCCTTCGTCTTCTCGGCGATCGACTTCTGGGTGTCGGCGATCTCCTTGGAGGTCTTGTCGATGTCGACCTGGATGTCGCGCACCCGCGAGTTGTCGCCGTACTTCCTGGCCACCGACTGGAAGTACTTCTGGTTGGTCAGGTCGTTCTGCTTCTCCGCCAGGGTGTTGTTCAGGTCCCAGATCTCGTTGCCCAGGTCCTCGATGGACTTCTTGGCGTCCTCGATGGTCTTGCGCATGGAGTTGATCTGCGCGTGGTACTTGTCCTGGGCGTCCTGGTTCTTCCAGAACTTGTCCAGGGCGGAGGTCATCGCCTTGTCCAGGCGCGAGAGGAAGTCCTCGAAGATCTCTTCGGGGGTCTTCTCCTTCTTCGTGCGCGACGAGTGCGACCGGGGCGTGTAGTCGCGGTCCCCGCCGCCACCGCCTCCGCCACCGCGGTTGCCCCCACCGCCGCCTCCGCCGCCCCCTCGGCCGGAGGAGGTCTGCTTGGGCGTGAACTGGTAGCGGCCGCGAGCGGTGGCGAAGTCGTTCGCGGCCCGCGACCGCCCAGCACCCCGGCTGCGTCCGGCGAAAACGCTCCCGGCCAAACCCGCCGCCGTGGTTTTCGACAGGGCCGGGCCGAACCCCCCACGCCTTGCGGCAGCCCCGAGCTGCATGCCCTGAACAGCCGTTGAAGTGATCCCGAGGTTGCCGCCGGGCCGCGACGAGGTGCGAATACCGACGCCCCCCAGGATCTGCTGGATGAGCGCGGCCGCCTGGTTGGCGTTGTTGACGGCGTCCTGGAGGCCCGCGTTCATGGACGACATGTCGATGGTGGGGCCCTGGATGGTCTGGCTCAGCGAGGAGCTGACGGCGTTGATCTGATCGTCCACCCAGGAGGTGTCGACGCCCTGGGCCCTGAGGTCATCGATGGCGGCCTGCACGTACTCTGCGATGTACTCCTGGGCTTCGGCGCCGCTCATGCCCATCTCCTCGGCCATGCGCCCGGCGTACTGGGCGGTGGCCCTGAGATAGTTCTGAAGAGCCTCCAGGTTGGAGCGCCCCGCCTCGGTGAACGTTTCGAACGTGTTGCCGTTCTCGTACAGGCTCTGGTTGAGGGCGTCGAGGGAGGAGTACATGTCCGCCTCGGCGTTGGTGAACGCGAAGGCGGCGTCGATGACGGCGTCGAGGGCCTGGAGGTACTCGTCCCACGCCTGCCCGGCGGTCTTGGCGTCCTCGGCGGCGTCGGCGGTGGCGTCGGCCAGGTTACCCTGGGCGTCGGCGGCGTCCTGGGTGTCTCCGGTGAGGCCCTGGGTGACGTCGCTCAAGGCCTGCTGCGAGGACAGTGCCGTAGATGCGGTATCGGCGATATCCCCCTGAGCGCTCTTGAGCTTCTGGAGCGCCTCGATCTGCGCCTCGATCTGGTTCACCTGCTCCTCTGCGTCGGAGTTCGTCCACCACCCCGGGTTCCCTCCGAGGAGCCTGCCAGCGGATCCGAGGGGTGAAGAGTCCTGCTGGAAGAACTGCTTCTCCAGCTCATCACCCTTGGCCTTGAGCTCGTTGATGAGCGTGTCGATGTACGAGTCGATGCCCGCCTTGCCCTCTTCGGCCTGGATTCGCGCCCACTCCTTCCAGTCGAAGCCCGCGTCCTTGAGCCACTGGAAGTCGTAGTTGGTGAAATCCTTGAAAGCGTCGGAGTTGGCCAGGGCGTCCTTGAACAGCGCCGCCGTGTGCTCGCCGATGGCGAGCGTCGAGTAACCCATGACCTGCGCCTGGTCCTTGGTGGCCTGGACGAGGTTGCCCGAGGCGTCGATCCAGTAGTAGAGGGCGTCGGCGCCCTTACGGGTGGCTTCCGCGGATCCGTCTACGGCGACCATCATGCCGGTGTAGGCGCTGGTGTTTCCGGCAGCGGCGTCCCGGGAGTCCTGAAGCAGGGCCTCGGAGAACCGGTCGGCCCCGCCCAGGGCGTCCACTTGCGCCTTTTGCACCTCGCGGGCCTTCTCCGCGGCCCGCTGCTCCGCGTTGGCCCACTCGTTGTAGAGCTGGATGGCGATGGGGATGGCGGTGGCGGCGATGCCGATCCACCCCATGGGGCCGATGGAGGCGATCCCGCCCATGATGCCCTTGAGTCCGTCCAGGGCCTTGCCCAGGACCCCCGTCTGCGTGGTGAACCCGGCGGCCGCGGCGCGCAGCTTGCCCATGTTCTCCCCGGCCCCGGCGGCGGCGGACCCGACCGCCCTGATGGCGTCGGCGGACTGCTTCGAACCGGAGGCCACGGCCCCGCCCAGCGAGGCGGCCTGGTCGGCCTTCTCCAGGGCGTTGCGGGTTCTCATCAGCCCGATGTTCTCGTACAGGGCCGTGTTGGCCTGCTTGATGAGCTTGTAGATGTTGACCCACGTCATCTTCCCCGACAGTCCCGCCTCGATCATCTGCGAGCGCATGGACACGTAGGAGGCGGAGATGTTGAGGATGACGGCCTGGAGGACCTTGGAGACGGCGACGAGGGATCCGAAGATGACCACACCCCCGGCGGCCGCGGTGAAGATGCGCCCGAAGACGTTGTCGCCCAAGTGCGACAGGGCGTTCTGGATGACGATGAGCCCGTTGAGGAGCAGCTTGATGGGCGCCAGGAACGGGCCGCCGAGCGAGGCACCCAGGTTGGCCAGTGAGTTCTTCCACCGGGCGATGGTTTCGGTGAGGGTGGCGTTGAGGGTTTCTAGGCTGTTGTCGAGGAACCGGGTGTTGCGGGCGGCGTCGGCCGAGTTCTGGAAGGATTCGTTGACCAGGTCGATATTGAGGCTGAGGCGCTGGAGCAGCTGGATGTCGCGGGTGTTCTTGAAACCCAGGTTCTTGATGACGGTCCAGCGTTCGACGCCGTCGGTGACGTTGTTGAGGGAGGTGAGCAGGTTGTTGAAGAACGTGGAGGGGTCGGTGCGCCACAGGTTCTCCGCCTCCTCGGTTGTCATGCCGAGCACGGTGGCGAACTTGTCCATGCCCTCACCGGCTTCGGCGACGGCGTCGTTGATGGAGCCGAAGATGCGTTGGAGGGATCCGCGCGCCCATTCCTGCTTGATGCCCAGCGACGCCATGGCGGTGGCGTAGGCGAGGATGGCGTCCTGGCCGATTCCCGCTGAGGCGGCGGAGGCGGCGATCGAGTTGGCCATGGTGAGGATCTCGTTCTCGGTGGCCACGGACTTGGCTCCGAGCTCGGCGACCTGCGAGGCGAAGTTCATGTACCGCTCGGAGGAGTGGTCGGCTTCGACACCGGCGTTGTCCACCATTTCGAAGAACCGGCCGAACGCTTCGGTGGCGGTGTCGATGCTGGTGCCGGTAATGGTGGTGAACCCGGCGACGGCGTGGGTGAAGTCGCCGAGCTTGTCGGCGCTGATGCCCATCTGAGCGCCGAGCGAGCCGATAGAGGACAGGTCCTCGTAGGTGGTGGAAATCTGGGTGGACAGCTGCCGGTAGGTGTCGGACAGGGCCCGCATCTCGGAGGACTGGGCGGACATCTGGGTGGTGCGGGCGACGTCGGCGAACGCGCGCTCCTGCGAGGCTGCCGCGGCGACGGAGGCCACCGACATGGAGGTGAACCCGGCGGCCAGGAGCGACAGGTAGTTGCGAAGGTCCTGGGCGGCGAAGCGCGTGGACTCCAGGGCGCTGACGTAGCGGTTGTTGGCGTCGATGGCCTGGTTGACCCCGGCGATCTGGTTGATGCGGAAGGCGTGCGCCCGATCCGACGTCGCGGCGGCCTCGCGCTCGGCGTCCGCCAGGCGCTGGTTGGCCTCCGCCTCGCGTGCCAGCTGGTGCTCCCTGCCGCGGTCGAGCCCAGCGTTGATGATCCGCTTCTCCTGGGCGGCGTCGGCCTTGCCGATGGCTTCGACGAGCTCCTTGTAGGCGTCGGCCTCCTTGCGCAGGCTCCATACGACTGCGTCCGCCGTGGCGGTCTTGTCGGTGACGTTGAGCTTGGCGATGCCCGCCTGGTACTTGTACTTCTCGATCGCCATCTGGCGTTCGCGGTTCGTGGTGGCGGTGCCGGTATCGCTGGGCCTGGGGGTCGTGGCCTTGGCGACCTTGGGCTGCGAGGCTTCGAGCTCCCGGTTGGCCTTGGCCAGGTCGCGGGCGGCGGTGGCCAGTCGAGAGTACATCTCGACCATTTCCTTGACCTTGTTCAGCTGGGGGCTGCCAATGTAGTCCGTGGTCTTGGTGATCTGGGCCATCGCCTTGACGGCCTCGTGGACGTCCTGCGCGGCCTGCTTGATGTCGACGTCCTGGAGTTCGCGTTTGGCGGCGGCGAGCTTGCGGGTGACGTCGATCATGCCCTTGTAGGCGTCGATCTGTTTCATCATGGTCCGGTACTCGGACCCGCCGCGTCCCGACACGGCGTGCTGAAGTACGACGGCCTTGGAGTTCTTGGCGGCCTGGGCCATGGCGTGCGTGGCCCTGGCGACGCGCGCGGCGGCCTGCTCGTACTCGTTGGCGCCCTGGGTGGCCCCGGAGGCGTCGACGAAGACCTTGAACCCGAGGTCGCCCAGTCCGGCCATGGTTGCCCCTTTCGTTCGTTTGCCCGTGAAACATTCTAGCCCGGGGCTACAGGGCGCGGATGGTCTCCCACGGCGGGGGCAGGGGATCCTGGCGTCCGATCGCCTCGTACTTCACCCCGACGGGCCTCACGACCTTGGTGACGCCGGGCCTGCGCTCGCCCTTACAGCCCTCGGAGTTCTCCGCCTGCTCCAAGTGCTGGCAGGCGTAGCACACCGTGTCCTCGGTCTCGAAGTCGATGCGCGAGTCCGTCGAGCGCCCGTACCAGGCGGGCGTGCCGCACTTCTGACATATCGACTGCTTGTAGAAGGCGTAGCCGAGTTCCAGGGCGATGTCCAGCGGGGTGCGGAAGTCCTGAGGAAGGTGCTCGGCGATGAAGCCCCCGGCGAGGTCGTCCCACCTGGGTATGGTCCGCCCGTAGGCGCCCCACCCGCCCAGGTAGAGAGTGGGGGGCAGGTGGTTGTCGACGGCGGTGGCGATAGCCAGCAGGAAGCGCTGATTAAGCGGCGTCGTCAGACACGGCCCAACGAAACGTGGGGTCGTTCATCACCTGCTGCATGGCGCTCAGGGCCGCCTGGGCCTCCAGGAACGTCTCCGTCAGACGGTCCCACTCGGTGGCGGGCAGCGTCTCGCGCAGCTTCCCGGCGTCGTCGAGGCTCAGCCCGGTGCGCTTCTTGCCGCGGAACGTGACGTCGATGACGGCGTGCGACAGGAAGTACTCGTTGAGCACGCCCTGCCTCTCCCGGCGGAACTCGTTGGCGGCCTCCTCGTTCTGGTTCCTGGGGGCCTTGACCTTGTTGACGACGACATTGCGGATGACGTCCATCTCCTTGGACGCCAGGGCCCGCAGGCGGAAGGTCATGGCGTGCTCGTCGAGGGCGGCGATGGCCTCCTTGAGCTCGCGCTCCAGGCGGACGGTGGGGGCCTCCTCGGCGATCGACATGACCTGCTCGACGCCGTCCTTGGCGTCGGCCCTGGCGTCCAGGAGGGCGCCGTTGAGCTGGAAGGCCTTGTCGGCGGCGTCGGCGTCGAGGTAGATCTTGACGGTCTTGGTGGCCTGACGCACGCCGTCGAGGGCGGCGCCCAGGTCGAAGCCCTCCTCCTTCTCCTCTTCCGTCTTCACCGTCTTCTTGTCGTCGTCAGCCATGGCAGCGGGCCTCTCCTTGAGTCAACACAAAACCCGGGTCCTTGCGAACCCGGGTCAAGTGTATCCGTCAGCGAATCACTCGGTGAGCTTCTCGTTGAGGATCATGGTGCCCTGCGGCAGGAAGGGCACGGTGAACTGGATGGGCGTGGTCGCGTCACTCGACACGTCCTGCGGGTTGTCGGGCATGACCAGGAAGATCGACACCTCCTGGTCCTTGGCGGCCTCCGTGTCGACCGGGTAGCCGACGCGCTTGACGAGCCAGCCGCGCTTGTTGGCCTTGGCGCCGCCCTTCTTGAACGCCTCGTAGGCCTTGGTGAACACCGAGGTGGCGGCGTCGGCGGCGGCAAGGTCCTGGCGGAAGAACGTCAGGTTGGCCTCGTAGGCGTCACGGGTCGGGGTCGACACGCCCGCGGTGTCGCAGATCGACGCCGTGGAGTCCGTCTCGGAGTCGGTGGCGTTGAGGGTGAACCCGGTGACGATGGCACACGAGAGGTTGATGACGGCGGGGTCCTTCAGAGTGGCGGCCTTGAGGACCTCGGTCGAGGTGGCGGCCTTCTCGATGGGCACCCACCAGATGGTGATGTTGCCGGGCATCATCTTGGTTCCGGCGCTAGCTGCCATGGTTGTTCTCCTCCTTGGAGTTGACAGGGTCGCCGGGATGGACCACCCGGCCGTTCACGATCCACCCGGTCCCCCCGCAGCACTCTCGTGGCGACAGGGGGGTGTCGGGGGATACGGGCTCGAACAGAGAGGGCAGCGTCTGCGCGTAGCCTTCGTCCAGTTCCACGACGATCCCCTCGGGGGTCTTGTAGCGGGGCATCAGACGGCCTCGCTGATCATGGTCTGGAACGTCATGTAGCAAGCATATTTGAGCGGTTGGATGGTGGCGTCGGTGTCGCCGTAGGAGTTGAGCTGACCGGTTTCGCGGACCTGTCCGACACCGGGGGCGCTCCAGCCCACGAGACGCGAGCGAACCTCCTCGCGCACCGAGTTGCGCACGGTGGCGGTGCGGGCGGCGACCATGACGGCGAAGGTGTGCATCATGGCGGAGTACCTGGGCGAGGCCATCGACACGGCCTTGGCCCGGGGGGTGAGGTCGCCGCCGAAGAAGACGGCGTAGACGTCGCGGCTCTTCGCCCCGCCGGGCACGGCGTCCTCGACGACCTCCAGGCCCTCGATCCCCCGCAGGTGCGCCATGAGCGCTTGGTCGACCTCGTAGACGTTCATTTGGTCGCCTCCACGAGGTTGCCGTGGCTGTCGAGGGCGTCTTCGACGATGGCTCGCGCTTTGGCGAGTGAGGCCATGGCCCGCAGCTTCTTGGTGCCCTCCTCCTGGAAGACGGCGTATTCGGGGCCGTCGACGAAGCCGACGAAGACGATGAAGCCGCTGGGGTCATCCTTCTCCCACCTGGCGCTGACGGAGTCGCGCATGGCCCCGGTGTGCACGCGGGCGTCGGTGTGCGGGTTGTGCTTGTAGGGCATTCCGGCACCGGAGGTGTCGACGGTGTTGAGAATGGACTCGACGGCGGCCAGGACGGCCTTGTCGACGGTGCGGCGGGTGTCGGCCAGGGCCCGGTGCAGGGCCTTCTCCTCGATGCCCCGCAGGACCCGGCGCACGTCGCGGGGTCCGACGGCCTGCCCGTGGATCTCGATGTCGGCCTTCACCAACCCTCACCCCGCAGGTCGTTGACGGACACGTCGCACAGGAGGGTGGGCTGCCACCAGTCGGAGTCGGTGACGGGGTTGCGGATGACCATGGCCATGCCCTCAAGTGCGGGGTCGGAATCGTGCCGCTCGACACGAAGGCGCTGGTTGAAGTCGAGGGTGATCCGCTTGGTCCGGTCCCCCCACGCTTCCGCGGGTACGAGGAGGTTCTTGTCGATGTGCCACAGCTGGACGCGGTAGGCGTGGGTGGCGGTGTCTTCGTAGGACTGCCTGCGGTTGCGGGCGCGCCAGTCCTTGTTGGGGGTGATGGCGGCCCAGCCGCGCCAGATGGGGTCGACCTTCTTCTTGACGACGCCGGTGCCGGGCACCCAGGTGTCCTCCTCGCCTTCGCCGTTGCCGACGGCCGGGGGGTAGATGGCGACGAGGCTGTTGCACAGCAGCGACAGGAAGTCGTAGGCGACGGAGTCGAAGTGGGGGTCCTTGCAGGCGAGGTTACTCAGTGCCATGCGTAGTCCCGGGGCTGTGGGGTCCAGGGGGCGATGTCGAAGCTGATGTCGCGCTTGTCGTCGGCGTCGGCTTCGTCGGTGAGGCGCTTGGCCTGGGCGCGCAGTTCGGCGCCGAGCTTGGCCCCGTCGGTGGACTTGTCGTCGGTGGACAGGACCTTGAGGAGGAGGGCCTGGACGGTGGCGATGGTGTTCTTCGCGTCGGCGGCGGCTCGCTTGACGTTGCCGTTGTTGATGTCGAGGAAGGCCTGGATCTGTTCGTCGGTGAACAGGTAGGAGGGGGGCTGTCGCAGGTCGCGGGGGTCGGAGCGCTCCTCGATGTCGGGGATAAGAAGCCTTACCCTACCCACATTTGTGTTGAACGCCACAGGCACTTTCTTCCCCTCCTACTTGATATGGAAGACCCCGCCCCTCGGATCTCTGCCTGCGACCCGAGGGGCGGGGCGTCTGTCAGGCGCCCAGGCCGGTCGAGGCGACGATGCCGTCCGTGTGCAGGACGGCGCCGCCGGTGACCATGCGGGCGCGGAACTGGATGTCGTCGTTGTCGAACGAACCCGAGGTGGCGTTCAGAGCCCCGCCGCCCAGCGACGTGCCCTGGTTGGCCGCCGCCCGCAGCTCGACACCCTCCATGCCCATCAGCGTGGTGCGCAGGATGGTGCGCCGTGCGGCGGTGCGACCCCCGGCCGGAGCCAGGACCCAGTTGGTGTCGCCCTGGGTGGGCCCGCCGAGCAGGCCGACCATGTCGGACTCGACGACCTCCACACCGGCGGTGGGCGTGGTCGACAGGATCGTCTTGTTCTGGAGCAGACCGGCCGCGTCCTTCTCCTTGTGCTCGATGGACGTCATGGTGGTGACCATGTCGGCCATGGGCTTGAGGGTCGGGGGCACGAGCAGGACGAACTTCGGCACCTGGATGTACCGGCCGTTGACCTTGGTGTGGCGCACCTGCCAGATGGCGGCGCACAGGGCCTCGAAGGTCAGCGGCGAATTCTTCGGCACGTCGCGCAGCACGTAGGCGCCGTCGGCGGTGCGGGCCTGGAGGACCGTGGCATTGGCGTCGGCGATGACGTTCGTGTTGAACCCGGGCGCGGCGGAGTTGAGCGAGAACAGGGCGCCGTAGACAGCGGCGTCGACAGTGCGCGAGGCCAGGAACGCGGCGTCCTTGGGGAACTGGGCGATGATGTTCCAGTTGTCGTTGATGAACGCCTCCCAGGACATCTGAAGGCGCACACCCTCCTTGTGCACCTCCACCCACCGGCCGGAGGCCCGGTACCCGAACGTCGGGTAGGGGGTGAGCTCGGGGATGCGCGGCATCGTCTGGGGCACGACGACCTCGCCGCCGTTGTCGCGCAGGAGCGTGGCGTCGATGTCGTGGTCGAGCTCGTAGAGCTGGGTGGGGCGGAAGGAGGGCAGCGCCTCGGTGGAGGCGAACTTCTCCCACGTGGTGGCCTGCTCGGCGTACTGGCTCTCGAAGGCGCCCTGGGCAACGGAGGTGAACCACCCGGCGACCATGTCGGAGGTGACGGCCTCGGTGACCCTGGGCGCCAGGCCGAGGGTCATCATGACGGTCTCCTTGACGACACCCTGCGATGAGGGCACGCCCTTGAGGGCGAGGTCGAGGTGGTGGGCGAACTCGTTGCGGTTCTCGCAGATGCGGCCCTGGATCATGGGTTACTCCTTTCCCGGCCCGCTTCTCAGCGAGAGGTGGGGTCGAAGATGACGGGCACGACGTGCTCCGCCCCCTGCGCGGGCAGGGCGTTGTACAGGTATCCGACGAGGAAGCCGTCGGCCCCCTTGGTCGTGGAGATGGCGTGGCGCCCGTCGGTGAGCTTCTCGGCGTAGACGGGGGAGCCGACCTTGACGGCGCCGGAGTGCTTGACGCTCATCTTGAACACGCCGCCCCTGATGCGCACGGAGGCGTAGCCGGGGGCGTTGAAGCCGCCGGTGGGCTTGGTGGCGGGGATGTAGGTGCCGCCCGCGTCCTCGACGGCCTTGACAGCCTTCTTGATCTCCTCGGGGGTGGCGGCGATCTCGGTGACGAGGAGGCCGACGATGCTACCGACCTTGACGATGTCGCCGATGTGGCTGTGGCTGTAGTCGGTCTTGCTGACGGGCAGGGAGAGGGTGTCGGTGTACTCGAAGACCTGGATGTCGGAGATCTTCTTGGCGCCGAACTCGTTGATTCCGATCATGGTGAGGCTTCTCCTTCGCTCACTTGGCCCAGGAGGTGACCTGGACGTCGTCGCCGCCCGCCTTCGCCGCGCCGTCCTCGCGGACGACGGGCGCAGGGACGATGGCCTTGATGTAGGCGCGCTCGGCCTCGATGGCGTCGTCGACACCGGCGCCGCGCTTGACGGCCTCCATGACGCGGGCGCGGGCCTGGCTCGGAAGGTCGTCGGCCTCGGCGACCTTGGCGGCGGCCTCGTAGGGGTCTACGGCGGGCGCCTCATTCTTCTTGGCCTCGACGGCCTTCTTCTCCTGGCCCGCCGCGAGCATGGCGGCGGCCTCCTTGATGGCGGCGGGCATGGCGGCCGCAAGAGCCTCCGACACCGCCTTGCAGATATCCTCCGGCTTCACGGCCTGTTCCTCCTGAACATTGGTGTTGGTGGGGTTGGACTGGGTAGGGGGGTTCTTGACGCGCCAACGGCCGTCGGACTCCAGGACCTCTAGGACGGCGCCCTTGGCCCCGGCCCTGGTGACGAAGTCGACGGACTGGATTCCGGCGAGGACCGGCACGACACCGTCGGGCCCTATTTCGTCGACGGACCAGCCGTTGATCGACACGCCGATGTCCGCCCACCGTTCGCGGATGATCCCGTTGACGGAGGGGTAGACCTTGATGTCGGCCTCCAGTGACCCGTCGGGCATGATCTCGGCCCCGGATTCGAAGACCCCGGCGAGGTCGCGCACTGAGCGCTCCGGGCGCTCCCAGTCCTCGGTCATCGTCTGGTGGTCGAAGAACATGTGGGTGCCGGGCGTGAACAGCGGGGCGGATTCGGCGAGGTTGGGGGCGGTGTACATGCCGGTGGACCCGCGTCCGGGCGCGATGATGCGGATGCGGTACCGTCCGGCGCCGTCGTCCTTCTCACCCGGCTTCTTGGCCTCCAGCAGGGCGCTGCCCTGGTTGAGGCGGAAGTAGGTTCGCGTCATGTTTGTCCTCCCGGTGAACTAATATACAGCGCCCTGCATTAGGCGTTGGTCGTCTTGCCCTCGCCGTCGCGCGAGGAGTTCGTCCCGTCGGAAAGGGGCCCGACCCCCGTGTTGCCGTCCTCCTTGCCCTGGTCCTCTTCCTCTCCCGGGCCGAGCTGCGGCTGCGGAGCCGACAGGTCCTCCCAGTCGGGCAGGGCCGACACCGGCTTGGCGTTCACGGGGGCGAAGCGGCGTAGGAACAGTTCGCGGGCCTCGACGCGGTGCAGGATGCCGTTCTGAAGGCCCAGGGTGACGACCTGCCCCCAGCGCTGGATGAGGTCGTTGGACAGGGGCGCCAGGTCCACCTCGGTCTTGAACCCGGCGGCCCGCAGAACCCGCTTGACGAGGTCCTTGTGCACCTGCCTCCTGAGTTCCAGGGCCTTGAACGTGGGCTCCTCCAGGGCGGTCTCAGCGCCCTGTCGGCCTCCGGCGGAGCCGTCGGTGAGCAGCACGGACAGGGGCACGTCGAGGGCGGCGGCGACCATGGCGGCCAGGGGCGTCCCGGCGGAGAACTCGATCCCGGCCCCGGCCTTCGACACGGCCAGGAGGTCCTGGTCGGCGCCGAGCGAGGCGGTGGCCCCGGTGCCCTGGAGGGTGGACATCTTGTCGATAACCGCCTGCTGCTGGGCGGTGGTGGTGGACTTGACCTTGAAGGCGACGCGGGCGAGCGCCTTGGCCAGGACGTGCCCCGCCTCCAGGTACTCCTTGTAGGCCTGGGCCCAGTACACGGCGCCCATGAGGTCGGGCTTGCCCCACTGCTCCCCGGCGAGGCGGTTGACACAAGCCACAACGAGCACGTCGGTCTTGTTGGTCTTGTAGCCGCCCTGATCGACGACGTCGACGCGGGGCTTGCCGTCGAGGATGACCCACTCGGGGTCGGGGGCGGTGGCCCGCGAGGGGTCCTCCAGGGGCACGGGGGTGATGAGCAGGGCGTGGATGTCGGCCTCTTCGAGGGCGTCCTCGGCCCGGGCGATGCCCTGCACGCGGGTGATGGGCACGGGGGCCACGTTCCCGCCGGGCGACACCCGGTAGATGACCATGCCGTCGGTGTTGAAGGCGGCCTCGTCGCGCACCCTGGCCTCCCGGCCGAGCAGTACGGCGTCGAGGCGCTCGGCGGCCCGCTTGGGGATCTTGCGGGGTTCGGGCACGTCCGTCCACATGTAGGCGTTGCGGATGTTGATGCCGCGCTTGACGATGGTGTTGTAGGTGGCCAGGCGCCGCGAGCGGATGGAGTGCTCCTTGATGACGCTCAGGGGCACGAGGTCGGATGCGCGTCCGGAGGGGTCGTACCAGCCGACGTCCTCCTCCTTCAGGAAGGAGGCCCGGGTCAGGGCGTCCGCCGTGTCGGAGAACGCCCGGGCGGCGGACTCCATGGCCGCTTCTGCGCGCCCGTCGGTCCCGAACCGCTCCAGCCACCAGATGACGCCCACGGCCCCTCCTTCTTCCCGCCCGCCTTGTTTGTTATGCGGCAATACTATCTCGTCACGCCGGGGCGAAGGACCAGGGCTCGTTGCCCCACTCGTCGATGATCAGGCTCTCGTCGACACGGGGCCCCGCGGCGGTGTCCAGGGTGAGTTCGAGGATCGGGTCCTTGCCTCCCCCGTCGATGACCTCGGCGGGCATGGAGGCGTAGCAGATGGCGTCGATGGTGTCGGGCGAGGATTCGCCGCGCCTCTTGAGCGAGTCCTTGGATTCGATCAGCAGGGCGGTTCCGCGGTACTCGTACTTGATGGTGCGGAACTCGTCGTACAGGCCCCGCGTGCGCTCGTCGGAGGTGTCCTCCGGGGGGACGGCCAGGGCGCCCTCGTTGATGAGCTCCGACACCGAGTCGTACATGGCGGCCCGGAAGTTGTACCACTTGAGCTTGTTGGGCGACGCGGCGTTGCCAACGATCCAGCGCACGAGGGTGCCTTCGGGCAGGTGGTTGTCGAGGACGGCCTGAACTCCCCGGCCCACGCCGACGGCGTCGATGCGGATCTCGTCGACACCGCCCAGCTCCTTGACCCGCTGTCCGATGAGCCGGGCGAGTTTGTTGCCGTCGTAGCCCTTGACCTTGTCGAGGATCGACACGCGCCCGCCCCGGTTGAGGGCGATGACGGAGTAGTCGCCGGTGATGGACAGGCCGACGTCGACGCCGAGCACCTTCCGGTCATCGTGCTCCTCGAAGTCGTTGTACCCGTTCATCGACACGAGCACTCGTCCGAGGTTGAACAGGCCGTCCTCGCCGACGTCGGGGAACTGGGCGAGGACCTTGGCCTGCCAGCGGGGGTCGGTCTCGCCCCAGCGCACGCGAGCGTCTTCCACCCACTCCTTCTGGAGGAGGTTGGTGCGGGCCCTCTCGGGCACGTCCTCCCCGGTGAAGTTGGGGGTGTCGAAAGCGGAGATGGTGATGAGGTTCCAGCGCCGGTCCTCAGGGGCCTTCTTGGATTCCTCGCGCCAGACCTTGGCCATGTAGGAGCCGGGGTCGTCGGGGTTGGCAATGGCGAGGATGCGGGCGTTGGCGTTGGTGGTGATGGCTTCGACGGAGGTGAAGATCGACTCGGGCACGCCCCCGGCCTCATCGACGACGACGAGCACGTTGGTGGCGTGGATGCCCTGGAAGGAGGATTCGTCGTAATCGGAGGGCTTGCGTCCGTAGGCGGTGGGCGCCTTGTAGCCGGGGAAGGTCCAGGTGGCCTTGGCGGTGATGTTGCCCGGCATGTGGAGCTTGTCCTGGACTTCCTTGACGTAGGCCCACATGACGTTGGCGACCTGGTTCCAGGAGGGGGCGGTGGTGATGACTCGTGTCTCGGTGGGTGAGACGTCCTTGGTGTCGAGCCACCAACTTATTACTCGCGAGGCGAGGTGCGAGTTGTGCGTGGGCACCAGGTCCCGTCCGGTGAGGTACAGGTGCGAGGATCCCTCGACCTCGATGCACACGGTGTCTCCGCCCGCGACGGCCTCGACAGCGTCGATGCCGCCTGACAACGTCTTGTAGCGTCCTGGACGGGCCGCCAGGTCACGGGTCTCCACCAGGGTCCGCCCGCCCGTCGTCGCGTCGGTCACGGGCCATTCGTGGGCGGCGTCGTAGTGCTCGACGGCGCCGCTGTTGAACCGCACCCGGTAGTGGGGCCTGCCCGGCCAGACCTTCTTGGCCGTAACAGCGACTGGCTTCCCGTCCTCGTTGAAGACCCGGTCCCCGACGCGGACGGTACCATAAGTCTTCCAGCCCTCTGTCGTGAGCAGGGGCGTGTCCGCGCTCGCCCCCTTCCCGGCTGAATGACAAGAAGCCACCATCGTCCGCTTGTTCTCAACGACAGAGCGGACGATCTCCCGCTGCTTGGACCACAGGAACTCGCCCAGGCGCTCCTCCACCCAGGCCACCGGGTCCCTCGACAGGCGCTCGGCCCGAGCCCCCTCGCCGAATGAGGCGGCGACGGCTTTGAAATCCAGAACCGGTGTCATGCGCTCACAGCTCCATCGGCGCAGTAGTCTCAAGGATCTCCGCGCTGGCCTGCGTGGCCTGCGCCAGCCACTCCTCGCGCCGCTCCTCCAGCTGCTCGCGCCCCGCGATCGTGAGCATGGGCCGCAGGTGGGCCTCCATGGCCTCGACGACGGAGCGGGTGAAGGCGACGATGATGTTGACCTGCCGCTCTTCGATGACCCGCACCTCGGTCTGGATCCGGGTCTTCTTCAGGCCCATGAGCTCGCTGGTCTGGTCGATGGCCTTGAGGATCGAGTCGAAGTACTTGGGGTCGCCCTCCGGGTTGGCCAGGAGCGCGGACTGCACGCGGGCGTCGAGCATGCCCAGCACCCGGTCGAGCCGGGCCATCTGCTTCATGAGGCGAGCGTGCTCGGACAGCATGGCCTGCCCCGTGTAATACTCCTCCTCGATGCGGAAGACCTGGGCCTCGCTTAGCCCCGCCTGGTGGGCGACGTCGCCCCGGGTGCCGCCCTTGAGGAGGGCGCCCACGACCAGGTCCCTCTTGGCCTCGTCGACCTGCCCGTCGGTCACGCTCCTGCGGGCCACGACGCCCTCGGTGGGGGGCGGTGCGTCGACGATGCGCTTAAGAGCGCCCCGCCCGCTCGATGGCGTCTTCGCGGGCCTGAACTGTGACCCGGTCCGCCGTGGCCTGGAGCTCGGTGAGGAATCCACTAAGCCTTTCGTCATCCACTCTTCCCTTCCAGTAAACCCCGGCGATGAGGCCGAGGGCGAGTCCTGTGAGCAGCGCTATGATCGCAACGGCGGCGAGCATCAGGAGGAGCCCTTCATGACGGCGCGACGAAGGTACGCGATCTGCTCCTCGGTGAGAAATGCGCCCAGGTTCAGACTTCCCGCACGAACCTTGTCGGACGTGATGGCGCCGATGTGGACCCGGGGGTCGTCCGGAAGCGGCGTGTCGGCCTGAACCTTGTTGGCGTCCCATTCCATGGTCCGAGTATAGGACAACCCCCGGCGCCGTCCGCTGACGCCGGGGGTCTGAAGGATGCCGTCCTTGCAGGACGAGCCTACCCGCCCAAGGGGCCGGGGTCAAGCCCCGGTGCTGAAGCCGAAGCGGTTCGCCCAGGCCTTCAGTCCTTCGTCGGTGTCGAGCAAGGGCTCGTCATCCTGCGGCGGGGCGACGGCGTCGGGCTGGATGACCACGACCTCTTCCTCCCCCTCCTGCTCTTCCTGCGGCGAGGGTGCGGATGGCGCGCTGGGCGCGGGGGCCTCGATCGCGATGCGCTCGCCGTCGGGAGTGATCGTCCCCTCCCGACGGGCCTGCGCCTCGTCAGGGTGCTCGTCGACGCCGAAGACGACGTCGCGCAGAAGTGTGGTGGGGTCGAAGTCCTCGAAGTACTCGGTCATGGCCAGGAGGTCCTCCAGGGTGATCATGCCCTGGAGGAGGTGGCGGGGCAGACGGGCGGTGGACTCGTACCCCATAACCCTGCCTGATTCCCTGATCGAGACGCCGTGGTCGAGGATGAACTCGCGCAGAAGGCTCTTGGCCCTCCTGACCTGGTCATTGCGGCGCAGTGTGTTCTCGGACGGCGCCGTGCGGGCGATCTCCGCCTTGCGCGCCCTGGCCTTGGCGAGGATCTTGACTCGTCTCTCGTTGATCTTACTCATGTCGCATCTCCCTCTCTTCCGGGCCCGTTCCGTCCCGGGCCATGGCTACAGCATACAGTACACAACTATTTTCTGCAAACGAGGGCCCCCGGTGTCGTAGACGGTCGACACCGGGGGCGTGCGGGGGAAGAGAGATGAGAAGCCCGCTGGGCAAGCGTACTACACCTTCACCCCGGCCACGAGGTCGGCGCGCGACGTGATGCACCCCGCCGCCCCCTTGCGGGCACCCTCAGCGGCCTGGGCGGCCGTGGCGGGGATGTGAGCGATGACCGGCTTGCCGGTGGCCACAAGCGGCGCCCACACGTCGTCGGCGGCGTCCCACTCCATCGACAGGAAGTCCAGGTTCGTCCCCTTGACGAAGTCCGGGTACCAGTTCTGCCCCCGGTTGCGGGCGTAGGCGTAGCCCCAGGTCGCCCACCCGGCCTGCTTGACCTTGGCGAACAGCCACCCGGAGTCGGCGAACGCCTTGATGACGACACGGTCCTTGTAGTCCCCCAGCAGAGCCAGGTACTCGTCCGACCGGGCCATCTCCGTCTTGGGGTCGAAGATGGTCACGTGCGTGCCCCCGTAGGCCCCCAGGTAGTCCCTCAGCGTCACCGGCACGGCCTCAGGCCGCCCGGCGAAGGCCGAGCGCACCTGAGCCCAGGTCATGTCCCGAATGGGCGTTGACGGGCCTCCCAGACGCTCCAGGGTGGAGTCGTGCGAAGCGAACCACACCCCGTCCGAGGTCCTGTGGCAGGAGATCTCCAGGGCGTCGACACCGCACTCCACCGCCCGCGTGTAGGCGGCCATCGTGTGCTCCACGACATCCCCGGCCCCGCTCATGCCCCGGTGCCCGACAACGATCCCCTTGCGCTCCCTGAGCTCCGACACGGACCGGGCCCCGTAGGGCATGATCGACACCCCCGCCCGGGTCTGCTCGCCGCCCAGCCACAGGGGCACCGTCGCCCCGCCCAGGGCCCCCGCACCACCCCCGCCCCCGGCGGCCGCCGTCAGGGCCACCTGCGCCCACGCCGCCGGGGGGTTGGCGCCGATGTCGTCGGGCGCCTTGCCCGCCCCGCCCAGCACCACGCGCACCGCCGACCAGGACTCCGTCGCCGACACGTCCGCCGCCCCATCGGCCACGATCGCGCCCCCGTCCAGGGTCCAGGCCGCCATCTTGTTGTCCTTCGTGCCGTGGGCCGCAGACGCGAGCAGCCGGGGCGTGGCAGCCGCGGCCACGGTCGCGCTCCACGGCCCCACGACCGCCCGCTCGGCGTCGACACCCGTAAGCACGACGAGCGCGGCTCTCTGCCGTGCGGTCCACGCCTTCGTCTTGACCCACCACTCCACGCCGCGGGTGTCGGTGGCGGCTGTCACCTTCTTCACGGCCACGTACCCGGAGCGGTTGGTGCCGGGCACCGTGTTCTGCCAGGTCCCGGTCCACCCCGTCGGCAGGGGTGAGGGGTTCTCGTCGGCCTGGAGCTGAGCGGCCATGATGAGCACGGCCAGGTCCCCGGGCTCGGCGGCGGCGGTGAGGGGGTCTCCGACACCGGCCTGGGCCCGGCCGGTGGCCGAAGAGCGCACGGTGATGCCCGTCCCCAGCGCCGCCTTCTCCCGCAGAACGAGGGTGCCCGAGCGGGTCCCCGCGGGAGCGTGCTCGCCGGTGAGCAGGGTGAGGGCGCCGTGGACGGCCGGGGCCCCTTCCAGGGTTTCGACACGCCCCTTGAGGGTCTCGACATCCCCCCTGGCTGCGAACGCCCGCTCGACGCCGGCCCTGCTGTAGATCTCCACCGTGGTCATGACGCCCCCTCGTCGTTGCCGTCCCGTGCCCCGACTATTCTACGGCCCCACGACGAACCCCCGGCTCCCTTGTGAGGCGCCGGGGGTTCGGGTTAGTTGGGCGATCAGCCCTGCGCGACGGCGACGTCGGTCGCCTTGGGGTCGCCCAGTGCGGTGAGCACGGAGAGCAGGGCCGCCAGGGCCGCCGTGGACCCCACCGCCGCCCAGTTCACGTCACTCATGAGCGCCGCGGTGCCGATCGCAGCCACGGCCGCCTGGGCGAACGTCTTGGTCGCCCGCTCGGCGACGCCCATCCAGAATGTCTTCTTGCTGTAGGCGCCCACGGCGCCTCCTTCCTCGCGGTGTCTTGCCCGCCTCCGGGTCGGGGTGGGCGTCACCACAGTCTACCCGTCGAGGAGGTGGAGGCGTTGAGCGCCCGCTGGAGGGCGGCGACGGTCGCGGTCCCGGCGTCGCCGTCGATCCAGTCGCCCCAGCCCCATCCGCTGGGAACGTACTCGCGGTGCCAGCACCACACGAGGTACTGGAAGACCCTCCACGTGTTCTCCCCGGCGTCGCCGTCGACTGCCAGGGGCCCCGAGCCGTTGATCGCCGTCTGGTCGTGGACGCCGACCACCGTGTTCAGGTAGCGCTGGAACGCCTCGACGCAGGGGCTGGAGTCCTCGTCCAGGGCTCCGTCGATGGTGGTGCCCATGACCTGCTGGAAGCGGGCGATGGTGCGCGCCCCGAAGACCCCGTCCTCGGCCAGCGTCTCGGATCCGTCGGCGTTGCGAAGCACCTGCGCCCCCGCCCGCGACCGGTTGGCGGCGGGGGAGGAGGCGGGCGCTGCTCCGGCGTAGTAGGCCTTGAAGTCGGCCTCGGATCCCCGGAACAGATCCAGGTCCAGGTCGCCGTCGTAGCCGGGCACCCGCCCCGTGCCCGTGTACTGGTGCATGTCGGCCGTCCACGAGCCGTCGGACCACGGCGCGTAGTCCCAGCCGGTCGGGTCGGAGTCGGCGTACTGGGCGGCCCAGGTGCCGCAGCCGTGCTGAGCGGCCACCCCCCACGGGTACACCGCGGAGGAGGCGTAGAGCATGATCCGCTTGCCGGTGAGGGTCTTGACCCGCGACACCAGGGCGGCCAGGTAGCCCTCATCGCCCCAGGCGTCGTTCTCGCCCGCCTCCCAGTCCAGGCACCACATGACGTAGCCGTTCCAGTCGCCGTCGGGGGCGTTGCGCACCAGGTTGACGAAGTGCTGGGCCTCGGCCTCGACACCGGAGCCGTCCACGTAGTGGTAGACGCCCACGGGCCGACCGGCGTCGTAGGCGGCCCTCACCTGGGCGTGCCAGACGGGGTTGGTGAACCAGTCGCCCTGCGACACCATGACCAGGACGAAGTCGGGGTTGACGGCGTCGACGGCGCCCCTCGATGCCAGACCGGGTTGGTGGTTGGAGATGTCGACACCGAGCAGCGGCCCGGCCTTGCCGGTGGAGGAGGGCGGGGCCTGCTGCGGGGCGGCCTGGGGGACCTGCTGTGAGCCGACGACACCGGGGTGCTGGGCGGCGAAGCGGGCCGGGTTGAAGCGGTGGCAGGAGGTCCAGGCTCCGCTCGTCGTGTCGGGGTGGGTGTCGTAGGGGGCGATGCGCGTCTCGGAGCCGGTCTGGTCACCCCTGCGCCCATTGATGGACCCGTCCTCGGCGATCCACGCCTCGGCGAGCGTGGGCTCGTCGCCCACGACCATGGCCACGTGCCCCACGCCACCCTCAGCCGTGGAGGACAGCACGACATCCCCGATGCGGAAACCGCCGTCGGGGGTGAGCGCCGAGTCGTCCCAGTGGACCTCCTCGAAGCCCCGGGCCTCAAGTCCGCCGCGCAGGTTCCCGGTCCAGAACGCGTCGAGGTCGAACAGGACGGGGTGGCCCCACTTCAGAAGGGGGTAAGCATTGTGCAGCCCGTAGTTGATCGCACCCATGACCAGGGTGCCGCAGTCGGCGTTGGTGTCGCGCTTGAGGGTTCCGCCGTCGTAGGTGTCCTGGTAGACGCTGAGCCGGTCGGGCTGGCTGTACCCCACGGAGTAGGGCCCGCCCCAGGGCTTGTTCGGCCCGCTCAGGGCCCAGTAGCGCGCCTGCGCGGCGGCGATGGCGGCGACGGAGGGTGTCGACATGTGTCTCGGGTCCTTTCGTTTTTCTTCTTACCTTATGTCAGGGCTGCTCGGGCTGGGTCTTGGAGGCGATCTCTGCGGCGGCCGCGGGCCCGTCGGCCAACCAGCCCTCAATGGCCAGGGCGGCGGTGGCGGCGGCGGCGCGGGCGGCCTTGACGTCCTCGGCGGTGACCATGCCCGCGAACCACAGGCCGGGGGCGCTGGGGTGGGTCTTGATGGCCGCCAGGACCTCGGGCTTGGCACTGTCCGCCGGGCGGCAGGCGATGGCGTCGGCGTCCTTGATCGCCTTGATGTCGTCGGTCGTCCATGGCCCCGCGGGCTTGACGACGAGCCGCCGGAAGGCATTGAGGGAGGGGTCGGCCTTCGCCTTGGCCCGGGCGGCGTTCAAATTGGGGCCAGTGGCGATGACGATGGTCTCGGGGGCCCTGGCGTCTACCGCGAGCAGGTACTTCATCATCGTCTCGTCGTAGTTGAAGTACCGGGCGGTGTTATCCGTCGAGGTGTCCATGCACTCGAGCACAATGGGCTTTCGAGCGGGGGCGGGGGTGCCCAAGACGGCCAGCGCCTCGCCCAGGGTGGCGATGGTGCCGTTGACGTCCTCGACAGCCTTAAGGGCGGCAATGGTGGACTGGTTGATCTGCGGCCCGGTGTCCCCGGCCTTGGGCACGATCTTGTTGGGCGTGGACACCACGAACCGGTCGTCGACGGTGTCACCGCTTCGGCGCACCGGCAGAGCGATGCTGAAGGGGGCGGCCGGAGCCGCGGCCAGCACGTTCGACAGGGCCGCTGTGCTGAGGGCCCCCCACTTCACGCCCCACCTCGTCGCCCGCAGGTCCGCGACCGCCCCGGGGATCGCGGGCCGGGCGGGCGGCGGTGGCGGGGCCACGTAGGGCCCCACGACAACAGGTCCCTGCCCGAGGATCCACTCGCGCAGTGTCGATAGCCCCTCGACGACACGGCCCGCCAGCTCGACGCCGTAGGCCTCCTCGCCCCCGGAGCCGGGGGCGAGGGCCTTCTCGTTCGTGGCGAGCCACAGCGCCCGCGTGCCCGTGGCCCCGGGCTTGCCCTGAGCTCCTGTGCCCGACAGGACGACACTGGCCCGCTCCACCGGCGCCGAGGGGGCCAGATGAGCCAGGTAGGGATCGGGGTGGTCGGGGGTGTTCCTCGGCGTCCAAGAGGGGCTCGACACCCGGTAGTTGACGCCCTCGTAGCAGATGACCTCCCCGGTCCCGAAGGCCCGCCCCGGGCTAGTGGCCGGATCCCACTTGACGGCCGGGGATGAGGCGACACCGAGCCAGTCCACGAAGTGAAGACCGTTGTTCTTCCCCCCGGCGGCCTCGACACCCGCCTTGACGGCCTTGGCGCTGTTATGGGCGGCGCCCGCGTACATGAGGTACTCGCTGGTCGGCTGGGACCCGACGACGATGACGGGGCACGCGGGGGCTCGGTTTCGAACCCGCTCGACGAGCGAGGCGACGGAGGAGCGGATCTTGTCGGGCGCGGACGGGGGGCTGGCGGCGGCGTCCTCGAACGAGCCGACGACGACCAGCGCCACGGGGTGGGCGTCGAGGACGGCGTCAATTCTGTTGGGGGCGCTGAAGTTCTGGGGCGCCCCCGCGGCCCAGCCCGCGCCGGGGGTCGCGCTCACGGCCGGGGCGGCCTGAAGGGCGCGTGCTGCGATGGCGGGGGAGGCGCCGAAGAAGCCGTCGGTGATGAACCCCAGGACGGAGGCCGTGGCCGCGCTGCGGGCCGGGTGGGGCACCAGGGCCGACAGGGTCAGCGGCGTGGCGCCGGGGTGGGCGGCCTCCAGCCGGGCGATTCTGGACGAATGGTCGGCGACGGCGGCTCCGACGGAGGAGGGGGAGAACGCCTTGTCGGCCCCGGTCTTCGAGTAGATCTCGACGCTGGTCATGATGCGAGGGCTCCTTTGGCTCGACCTGGCTCGGGGGTCGGTGTCTAGGCCGGAACCAGCACGAGCAGGTTGTCGGCGCCCGGCGCCGTGTCGAGGCGCACGACATCGCCCTCCTCAAGCGGAGGGGGCAGTGCGGCGGCGGCCACGGGGGTGATGGTCAGCCCGTTGGCGGGCTGGGGCTGAGGCGGCGGAGCGGCCCCGCCGACGGCCAGGGCCAGCTCGACGGGGGTCTGGTTGGGGGCCGCCGGTGCCGCGATGGCCGCCGTGTAGGTCTTGTTGTCGACTGTGAGGACCGCGGTGACGACGTCGCCCTCGTGGGCGTCGACATCGACGTACGGGCGCAGGGGAGGGGCGGGCGGTGTGCGGAAATCGGATGCCGCCGGGGCGGTGGTCGTGGGGCCGGAGGCGCCGTTGCCGGGGAAGAGGAAGGCCGGGGCGGGGGTGGGGCTGAAGCGGCCCTCGTACGCAACGGAGGGGGGCCCGCTCAGGAGGGCGGCCGGGTCGGCGGCTTCGACACGCACGGTGAGCAGGGCGCCGGGGGCGAGGGCGGGTGGCGCCGGGCTCGGGGGCTTGACCGTGATCCGCATGAGGCCAGCGTAGCACGGCTCTTCCCGCCCGGGGCGCTGTTCGACACCCCCTCTTCCTGTCCGTTCGCCCGTCCTTCTTATTACTGCGCGCGTACGTACGCGGGCGCGCGATTATATCCGGGGTTGGCGGTCTGTCAAGGGGCTTGTCGACACGGGCCCGGTTGTTCGACACCCCCTCCTGCGGGGCGGTGCGCGTGGAAGGGCGCGGAAGGGCTGAGGGCCGGGCTGTGAAGCAGGGGGTTCTTGGGGCGGAAGAGGAGGAAGGGGTTCGCATAGTTAATAGAAAAACTACGAACGCTCGGGCCCCGAAGAGGGCATCGACACCCCCTCTTCCCTCTTGAGGGGAGGAGAAAACGGAAGGGGATCGTCACATCAGTCACACGGGCATCTGTCTTCGGAAAACCATAATTCTCGGAGGTGGTAGGTGATGTTTGGTGTTGTCTGGTCACATGCGTAACAGGTTGGGGGTGTGAGAGGTGAGTAGCGATGAATATTCGTCGATGTGGCCGAAGTAACGTTGAAACGTTTTGAGTCTCAAATCGCGGACAGTGCATAATATACGGCCTTTATGCATGGGGATGCATAGGAAATATGCGGAGATTTCTTAGGGTCGACTAAGTAGGACTTTTCGTTGGAAGGGAGGGAGGAAAGAGGGGTGGGGGGACTTCCGTCCTATGTGACGGGTGAGGTTGGTGAGGAGGTTGAGGCGTTTTTAGTACTCAGTGACCCAGAACACGTTTATGCAGCCATGGATAAAATCGTGCATAAACATTTGGAAACACTCTGCTAGTGAGGGGCGACGGTTTTGACGAAGGGGTCGACACTCTGCTACGTGAGTAGCGAAGTCGGGGGTTAAGGGGCGCAGGGTGCGGAGAGTTGTGGGCGACCTCACACCGACGTAGGTGCCCCCGTTCGAGAGAGCATCCGATTTCGCCTTCGCCGCGGCGTGGCCCACGTCACGTTGATTTTCTCCCGCGCGCCTGCTAGAATGTCCCGCCTCAAAATTCCCCCGGTATATAGAGTGCCTACATACTGAGTTGTCATAATATACCTTATCGGCACCTTTTCCTACGGTTGCAACGATAGGTCCCCGTACGGGGTAGGCCGACAATCCCCCAAATCGAAACGATGGGGTTCTCCCATCTTTTTGTTGCCTTGCTCACACACGCTGTGTCAAGACACGTGTCTCACCACACACAAAGTTCCTCTTGCAATCTCCCCATACCTGCGCTATCACGCGCGCGTGCGCGTATGCGGGCATGTACCTATACGGGGGTATGTGCCCCTAGGGCTCGCTGTGAGCCACGCTGGCGGCCTATCACCATGCTCTGCGTGTGTCTGCCTAGGGTGGGGGTATCAAGCCGTTCTAGGGCCCGTAGAAGCACGATTCGCTCTTGTATTGATACAAACCACGCAGCTAGATAAGATATATGCTTGTCTAATGAGTATCAATCCGGAGTCGACGTATACGTAAAAGGGCGTCAAAAATAGTTAAAAGTGAGCCAGGCCACAATCGTTTTTAGTAAACGGTGACCTGCGTCACAGGCGAGAAAGGAAAAGGAAGGATAGAATTTAGTAAACGCTCTACTATTTTCTATTCATACCTACTTTCTATCATTAACTATTCTCTATCGTCTCTATTTTCTATCAGTATCTATTCTCTATCTATATCTATTATCTATCATTATCTATTATCTATATCTATCTATATATATCTATATACTATAACGAATATCATCCATTATGCGCTCAACCGTATCTTTATGCATATGACCCAAGTCACATTCCATCTTTTTCGGGACAACTTTTCACTACTTTCTATCCTCTCTTCCCACCTATTTCCATACCCCCACGCGTGTTTGCTACTCACACATGCACATAACATCGTTATGTTCAATACCTTCCCCGTATGACCTTCATCTCATTTCCCATAGCACACTCTCCCCATCCTGTCAACCACCCATCCTATGTCTCCTACCTCACACTCCTCCTCCCCGAGGATGATACGCCTGGCGTAATACCCCGCCACACGATGCTACGCCACGCATACCATGTTTCGGACACCCGAAACTTTCGCCTTCCCCTCCAGCCCAATCCAACCCACATTGGGGACCAAGGTCCCTTGCATCCCCCTCACTCATATGCATCCCCGCTTCTATGTGCTCCGCATCACGCGCTGGCGAGACGAGCGAGCGTGCGACGCAGGAGCACGCGAGTGAGGCAGCCAAGCGCATGTCGACTCCCCATCCGCGCCCCGCCTCATTTCCCTACTCGTCAGTTTCACGTGAAACATGCGAGGAAGGAATCATCCCCGTCGTGCGGCCAAGCGCATGTCGTGCCCGCGCAGTGAGCGGAGTTTGTATCAGTACATTCGTTCGTCCCCTACCCCGCCTGCCCCCGCCCTGAAATGAGACGCAGAGCACACTCCCCGACGGCCTCATCCCCTTGACTAGCCCTCACCCACCGAGTACCTTTAGATGCGTCAGAGGAACACGGAACCGAAAGGAACCAAGACCATGTACCCCCGCCCCGCTCCCGCCCCGGCCCTCACGCCCGCAGCCCGCGCCCTGCGCACGGAGATCATCTGCCGCTGGACCACCCTGTTCACGCACTCCGCGGCGTACCGCGCTCTCTATCAGCGCCTGCCCCGCGTCGATCCGTATGGCGACGCCGCCCACTTGATCCAGACGGTGCGCGATGAGAGCGACGGTCCGGCGCATGAGGGGCATCTCCTGACTGCCGTGGTCGACTCGCTGCCCGAGTCGACCCTTGAGGACCTTGCGGTGACGCGAGACGAGCTGTGGGCCGCGCTCAAGGCCGCCGCCCCGGCCCGGCCGGTCTATGAGTGGTAGGCCAGTCACCCGCCCACTACAGCCCCGGACCGCAGAGACTAGCGTCGTGCAAGCCGGCGCCGGGGCACGGTGCGCATCATCCGATGCGCGCGTGCGATGACAACTCAATAGCGCGCTCCTGCCCCGCTTACGCGGGCCGCGGCCGGGATAGTCCCCCGCGTAGGACAGGACAGGCCGAGCATCTGTCGACTCCCGCATCCGCGGGCCCGATCTCCCGAGTTTGAACCACAAACTTAAAAGAGACGCAGAATACAGAATTAAGGCTTGAGATTCCCCAGACGGCGCGCTAGACTGGAGTCATCACAAAGGGGAGGAAGAGAGAAGCGGAACCCCACCGACCATCTCATCCTTACCCCGGGAATATTGAGAACTACATATGAACCCCTATGTAATAGACGGTTAAAAATAGGGGTTCGCGGCCGGTAGGCCAGACGTAGCCCGTGCTATAAGGTCATGAGGACGTCCCCCAGCGCCGACGATGTGTCACCCTAACGGGCGACTTCCGTTAGCCGGGACGAACCGAATTGATTTTAGGTGTGAGACTAACGGGCGTAAAACGAAGTATACGGCCGGGTAAACGGAAGCGGCCCGTTCAGAGCGGGCCCGGTCATCCGCATGATGACGAGACCATCCTGTCGAAAGGATACCCGGCGCCCATATCCCGCCCGTCCATTCCCCAACCCACGAAGGGAACCCGAAAATGAACCTCAAGACCTATTACCGCACTGCCGTGGCCGATCTGCGCCTGCGAATCGCCGATATCGCCCCGTCGCTCGCCGCTCGCGGCGGGATGATCTACACGCTCAGCGCCGACGGCGCCGACGCCGTGATCCGGCTCGGGACGCCGTCGCGTCCCGTCCTGGGATACCTGAGCGGCGCTAAGAATGACGCCGCCCTTTACCCCGCGGACGGCGACGACGCCATCCGCCTCACCGATGACGACGCCCCGTGGGCGATCGCCGCACTCGCGGCCCGGTATCTGGCACAGGAAGCCGGCGCGGGCCTGCGCACGTGCGGGACCGACCGACAGGGCGGCCGGGTCATCACGGCCCCGGTCGGGGCGGGCGGCGTCATCCTCGGGCTTGGGGATGACAGGCTGCGCACTGTGGCGCAGGTGCGGCGTCGGCTGCGCCGGGCCGCCGCCTGCGCCGCGGCGCGGACCATTGAGCACGCGATGGAACCGATCGTGCACGACGCCCACGTTGTGGTCCGCAACGGCACCGTGTACGGCGACTCGGGTGTCATCATCGCCGCGGTCGACTGGAAGGATGACGGGAGCGTCGTCACCCTCACCGGGCCCGACGGCGTCACCCACGTGATGCGTCCCGGGCGCACCGAGCCCGTCGACTGGCGGGACATGGATGAGATCGTGCGGCCCGTCCTGGCTCAGGTGAGCCACTGGCTCACCGAGCACGACTACTATCTCTGACCCTACCCCTGCTATCAGCCCGGCCCCGCCCTGGCGCGCCAGGGCGGGGCGGCCGCAGCGCGGTTCGATCCCGCGCCCGGGCGCGATGCGCGCAAAAAGTGCGCACGAACCGGAAGGAAGACTGAAAATGAACACCCACGCCCGTAAGATCAACCGCGCCCGCGCCAGCCGCGACGCGCTCCGAGCTGTCCTGCCCCGGGATATCGGTTGGGGCATTGTCGTCACTAACAGCGGCAATATCTTCCTGCGCGGCGTCTTGGCCGCGCGCTTCACTCGCGACGGGAAGCACATCGTCGGCGACCGGCACAGTGCGCCCATTGCCGTGACCGACGCCCGGGCCCTCACCCGGCTGTTCCGTGGGTTTCTCTTCCCCGCGGACTACACCGACCCGCTCACCGCGTGCGACGTGCACGAAGCCATGATGGCCGCCTACACGGCCGGGGACGATGACGCGGCCACTGCCGCCCTGCGCCGCCTCAAGGCCCTTGAGGCTCCCGTGGCCGCCTGAACCCACCTTTAACCCCGCGTGAGCGGGGATGCGCCTGAAAGATCGGCGCTCAACCAACCGAAGAGAGATGGAACCATCATGAACCGCCGCAGCATCATCCTGCCCGCCGTTGCCGCGGGGAGCATCGCGCTCCTGTCCGCCGTCGGGATCGCGTCCGCCCTCGCCCCGTCGCACACCACGGCCCCGTCCGCTGTCGTGACGACGACGCAGGAACCGGCCGGGGCCGCCACCGAGCACTTGGCCCCGAGATGCTTCGAGACGTCCACGGCCGGGGCGCAGGACTGCGCCTGGGTGCCCGTCGCGCAGTGTCTCACCGACGAGGACGGCGACGACGCCATCCCTTCTGACTATGACGGTTGCTTCTGGGACGCCGGTTCCCACGGGAACCGTCAGGGCGCCTCCTACGTGATCTGGCGCGGGGGACGGGGCTGACCCGCCCATCTAACCCACCAGCCCCGGGAGAGAGGATCGCCGCGGCTCACTGCCGCCCCGGGGCACGATGCCGTGAACCGCACGGCTCAGGAAGAGAGAGAGAGAACGATGGCCGAGACCATCTACTGCAACCTGACACCCCATGCCCTTAAGGTCCGCACGCTGGACGGGAGCACGATCACCATCGCCCCGGATGAGCGAGGCGCCGCCCGGGTTATCTATGACCGCCTGCCCCCGGAACAGGTCCGGGTCGACGGCCACGATATCTCTGTGGCCGTCGCCGGGAGCCCGCGGGAGATCATCGGCCTGCCTGATCCCGAGCCAGGCGTCGTGCTCATCGTCGCCAAGGCGGTGAGCGACGCGGCGCCGGCTTACCGTGGGGATCTCATGAGCCCGGGCAAGCTCATCCGCAATGAGGATGGAACGGTTATCGGCTGCGACGGGCTGACCCGCCGCGCCTGAAACCGAGCCGCGGCGGGACGAATTTCTGATACTCGCCCGCCCTAGCACCAACAGCTCAGGGGGAGGACCATTGCCCGCTCATCACGGGCCCGGGGCGCGAATGTCGTGCTGTCCGCATGACGAACTAGGAAGAGAGAAGGGAAACCATTGGGCGCAACACAAGACGAACTTATTGAGGACCTTAACCGGTTCATCCGGGCAACCGTGAAGTTCGGTCGCCGGGAGATCACCCCCTACGGCGACTGGCTTTACAACCTCAGCGATGAGGACTTCAAGACCGTGGGGGACCTTATTTTCCGCACCGCCCGGGGCGCCAAACGGACCGGGGATTGGGGCCCGCTCCCGGGGCTGGGCTATTGGTGCCGTGAGTTCCAAGCCGAGTACCGCACCGTACAGGATCAGCGTCGCCGTCGGCCCCGTCCGAAGGACGGCGGGCCAGTAGATAACCCGGAACACTATGAAGCGATTGACCGCTTCGCCAAGGACCAGACCATAACCGGGGACGATGCTGTGCGGGAGTATGTCGCCTGGCTTAAGGAACTCACCCCGGAGGACTTCAAGGTCGTCGGGAACATCATCTTCGGCGTCTCCAAGCAAGCCCGGAAGACCGGGGATTGGGGCCGACTGCCCCACCTGAGGTATTGCGATTGGTCTTTTCGGAAGACCTACCGGTTCATCCAATTGCGCCGCCCGCGCCGCTGACAGGCATACACCCAGAAAGGAAACCACAATGAAGGCCAAGACCGGGTTCGAGGCGTGACGGGAGCGCAATCTCCCGCTCCCGTCTCCGGACGAGTACCGGATCATGTGCGACGGAAGCCTGAAGGTGATCTGGGACCGTCTTGAGAAGGACTGGTACCGGGCCCATGTCGAATTCACGTGGGGCCCGGACGGGGCGCCGTTGGGAGGAGACGGGGATGAGGGGGCGATCGGCCAGCCCGACTACTGGTCGAACTCGTACGGGATCCCCGACGAGTACGCGCTCACCCACGTGCTCGCCGACTACGCCTGAAGGGAACCGAAAGGAAGAGACAATGAACGTGAACAACATGATTGCCGACCCGGACAACTGGGACGAGATCGCCCCACCCCTGGGAGATTACCCGCTGCGCCCGTACAATGTTCTCGCGGCCGACCCCTACTGTGCCCCGCCGGGCTTCTATGCGAATGACGAGGTTCTCGCGTTCCTGCCGGGCTGGGACGGGATTGACGGCGGGGACGCCGTCTACTGGTATGACCCTCCGTGGCCCACGGTGGCCCGGGTGCGCGAGGCCATCGCCTCGCGCCTGGTCTCCTCCTGGCTCGTCCAGGACCGGGACGACTTTACTTCGTTCCACCTCGGCGGGGAGCCCGGTTCTATCGTGACTCCGTGGGGCGTGATCCCCGCCGAAGTCATCTTCGCGCTACGCGGGAGCGGATGCGACGACGCGCCCTGGGAGAATCTGAACGCTATCTTGGGCGATGTCGACAAGGCCCTTGAAGCGGGCGCCCCGGCCGCGGACGGGTATGTCGGCTGGCGCCTGGGGAATGTCGTACCCGCGATCGTCCGCACCGATTTCGCACGAAACTCACTGGACGGCGCGCTCGTGGCCCGCTTCACGCCCCGGCGGGACGACCATGTCATCGTGTTCCTGTGGGCGGCGGATGGTAGAGCGCGCGGCGGAGTGCGGGAGGAGTACGAGGACGGTGCCGTCATCCCCGTGCCCACTGAGGTCGATCTGGCCCCGGCCCTGCGGGTCTACGCCGACGCCTGAAAAACCGAGCCGGGGCGGGACGAGATTTCCATACTCGCCCGCCCCGGTAGCTCCCGTCGTGAACGTCAAGGCCGCGAAGCGGGTTCGAGCCCCGCCGGGAGCACGACCAACTCAACCGATAAGAGAGGAAGTATCATCATGAACCTGACCACCTGGCTGCACGAGCAGGCCCGGCTTGTCCGGGACGCGCTGCTCGCGGGAAACCTGAACGAGGCGAGGAACGCCCTCCGGTTCATCTTCGAGGACGGGGGTGCTCCCGAGGGGATCCGACCGGATCTCATCATCCGCCTGGCGCTGTTCCCGCTGGACGACGATGAGATCACCGGTGTTCGGAGCGCATTCATCCGGCAGTCGGACAGGGTCTTCGTGCGTGAGGAGCGCACCTACCGTCTGGACCGGGAGATCCGGGCGTCCCTTTATGGCGCCCTGTACGCGGAACGCCACTGAAAGAGAGAGCAATGAACGAGAACGAGGCCAGGACCGGCTCCGACGCGCTCATCGAGCGGATCGTCGAGGCGCTGAACGTGGACACGAGCCCCGAGTGGAACCCGGCCCCGTCGTGGGCCGACCACGTGCTCACCTGGGAGGGCCTGCGACGCCTCGCCAACGACCTCCTGGGTCGCAAGCCGTACGACGGGAGGAACCCGCTGGCCGAACCCGTGACCCGGGACTTCCTGACGGCCGCCCTGAACGCAGAGGGCTTTGTCGTCCTGCCCCAGAACTGGACCGACGACGGGAACCGCCGATACGGTCCGCTGTGCCCCCGGCATGAGGCACGGCACAAGTACGAGGCGCGCAAGGTCGGGACCGTACCGGACCCGTCCTGGGTGGGAGCCGTCTGCGTCGACTGCCACCGCACCGTCGACGGCGCCACGGACAAGGTAACCATCTACGTGTGGTGAGAGCCCGCATTAGCCGGGACGGTCGAAGCGGGGGTTCGACTCCCCCGTCCGGCACGGGTTCGCGGAAGAGCTGCGAACCGGAGGAAGAGGAATGAGAAGAGAGCCTTGAGAACACTTCAGCAGATCATCGCCGGGATCACCAGGGACGCGCCCTCGGCACGAGTCATGGGAGGCGTCCGCTCCTATGCCCGTATCGAGATCCCCGGGTCCGGTGGAGCGCACGCGATCATCCACCTGGCCCCGGCCGGGGAGAACAGCATCGCCACGATGCACCATGACCACAATGACGACAACGGCGGCAGGATCACCTTCCAGCGCGGCAGCCGACGGGAGGACCAGATGATCGTCGCCCTCGCCAACTTCCTGGTCCTGCACGAGGCCGTCCGCGACCGGGAGGAGAAGGAGGAGAAGGAGGAGAAGTGATGGCGCTTGAGGAGATCACTTGGGACACGTTCGACGAGCGCACCCGGATCTGGATGCAGGTCCTGGCGAACATTCCGACGGAGGCGATCGTGCGCATGCTGCGCCTCGACCTGAACACCGGCGTCGTCACCCTGCGCGGTGTGGGCTGCGACCGGGTGCTCGGCGTCATCGGTGAGGACGCGGGGGAGGAGGTCTTCACCCCGCTCAAGGGCCGCCCCGTCAGGCCTATTCCCTACGAGACGGGATACGCCCGCAGCATCGCCCTGGCCGTGTACCACTCGGCCCTGAACGTCCTCGTCGGGGACCTGCCGCTGGTCTGGGACGACATGGACGGCCTGTGCTGGTCGACGGACAGCATGACGGAGAGCCTGGACGTGAACACCACGGACCTGCGCGAGTACCGGGATGCGGTCCGCCGGTTCGCGGCGTGGTGCTGGGTCGGCGACTTCGCCATGGACCTGGACGACGACCTCCCCCTCCAGGTGACCAAGGAGTCCACGCCGAACATGATCCGGTACCTCACCGGCGGGCACGGGAGTGTCGAGGTTGTCGTCGCCCCGGACGACGAGGGCCTGATCGACGTCAACATTCTGGACCCGCAGGGCCGGGGGCTGTACTTCCACCTGGCCTACGGCAGCCCCAACGTCCAGGAGGCCCACGACCGGGCCGTCCTGTTCCTGAACCACGTGATCGCGAGGAAGGAGAGCCATGTCGGCTGACGACAGGATCGAGATGAGCGAAGAGATGGCGGAGTTCTGGGCTGAGGTCAAGGACCTGCTGCCCAGGATGATCCGACGAGGAGACTTCGTGTCGGCCCTTCCGCTGGGCGGCCCGGATGAGGTCAACATCTTCACCGTGTGGTGGAACGGGAACGAGGAGTACATCGCCTCCCTGTACCGGGTGGCCCTGCCCCTGGGGGGCGGGAAGGAGAAGGAGGAGCCCCGCTTCAACCTCCTCGTCGACGAACCCGGCACCGGAGGACGCACCATGACGGGCGTCGCCCCGAGGCAGGTCGCCGACGTCATCGAGAAGGCCGCCGCCGACCAGGTCCGCAAGCACCTGCCCGGCGCGTGGAGCTCTGGAACCGTCTTCGAGTGGGACGGGGCCGTCGTGGCCTCATTCGAGGACCCCGTTAATCCCCGGCCCCGCAACTTCGGGGAGTTCGTCGAGTACGTTTGCGGACAGGCCAACGAAATCCTGGTTCGCAAAATCTCCCTGGACCTGTTCGACCATCTCCTGTTCGAGGGCGTCGTCTTCTCTGCGGCCGCCGGCGGTGGGCGGGTCCTCATCACAACACCCGGCGGGATGATCAAGGTGAAGGCACACGGAGGCGAGGCGAGTGTCGAGCTGAACGGCGAACACCCGCACGGCCCCATCCGAGTCACCCCCGGCGGGCACGGGATCACGTACTCATTCACCGCTATGAACGACCTGCTCTACGCTGCGAAGGAGAACCGATGAGCGCCGCATGGGACGACATCAAGTCGACGCTGCCCCCGGGCCTGGACGGGGCGCTGGCGTCCGAAGGACAGGAGAACAGGATCACCCCCGTGGGCTTCTCGGGGCTGGACTTCGAGGTCGTGCCCGAGTTCGACCTGATCGTGGAGCACGAGTCGGGCGAGGAGCGCGAGATCGGGGAAGACTGCACCGTCGGCTGGATCGTCGACAAGGTCCTGCGGGCGTGGCTGGAGAACGAGACCGGCTTCTACAACCACCTGGTCATCGACGCAGGGCGGGTCTTCTGGTTCAACCCCAACGTGAACCCCGAGGAGGCGACGTTCCTCGTCGACGTGTGGGAGGAGGGGTGCTGGCGCTCGGTGCAGACCCGGCTGGGCAGTGCTGTGCGGCTCATCGCCTATGAGAAGGCGAGACGGTGGGTGAGCAACGTGCTCAACTCCTGGGATCCGCGCAGTTGGCGGATCACCATCACGTCGACGGAGAAGCGCGACGATAGCACGGAGTTCCGGATCTGGGACAGGGAGTGCTACCTGCCGGTCAAGATCGTCACCGTCTACGCCTTCGGGCGCGTCGACGTCCGTCCCGCCCCCGACGGGAACCCCGACGCCGTCGAGTTCTGCCCCGGTGAGCGACCCACGGGCCTGTCGAGCGAGAGCGAGGACGTCATCAAGGCTCTGCTGAACCGGGTGAGGGAGAGTCTGGAAGCCAACAATAGGAGCGAGAAGTGAAGAACGACGATGTCGTAGCCGCTCTCGGGGCCTACATGCTCCTGGCCATGCGCGAAGTCGGGGAGTGGTTCGTGAAGGTCGAGTACCGGCGCAACGCGATCGTGCACCTTCACGCAGCCCCCAGCCAGGTGAGCATCTGCGCCTACGGCGACGTCGTCACCATCAAGAGCGACGACCCCCGCACGCCGGAAGAACTGGACGGCCTGCGCCCCGACGACATCGAGTTCGATGTTCACCCCGACGACTCGGGACGAGTGAGCCCCGGTGACCTGGAGGCCCTGAGAATGACCGCCAAGCGGGTGCGGTACCGCCACAACCCGTGAAGAGAAAGAGAGGAACACATGACCGACATGCACGAGGCCTGGAGGAAGGTGCAGCGCACCCTGCCCCACGCCCTGACCACACCCGAGTCCCTGTGGTTCCACCCGGACGGAACCATCTACCTCGACGACTACGCCCGGTACCGGGTTCTCGACACCGGGGACGGCTACCGGGTCGAGGACATCGGTGGCCGGGGGTTCGGCCTGTCCCTGACGGAGGAGTACCAGGAGGCGATCGCCGAGCACATCATCGCCGACGCCTTCGATCTGCTGAAGGACCAGTCGGGGCTCGACCCCGAGCAGGCCGACAAGTGCCTCGCCCCCGGGCCCCTGTACGGGGCGTACTCGCTGTGCTGGTTCGGGCCCGGCCCGGACGACTCCTGGGGACGCGTACTCGCCGACCTCGACAAGGCCCTGACCTTCGACCAGGCCGTCAAGGAGGCGCGACGGGGCCTGTCGGTGCTCGCCATCGGGCACGCCCTCGCCGACCTGCGCAAGACCCTTGAGAACTGGATCAAGGAGCAGGTTCGTCGGGGAACCGACGACCTGTGGCTCAACAGTCTGGGCTACGAGTCCGAGGCCACGCTCGACCTCGTCGAGGACGACAACGGGGCCACCCGGTTCATGCTCTACCTGACGGCCAACTCGGACGGAAGCGCCCGGGTCCGCCTCCTCGACGACGGGGCGATGAACTACCTGCACTTCCGCGTCGGGACCGCCCCCAACGGCCTGGGCGAGGGCTATGTCGATGTCGTCGACGCCGTCCGCACCGCACTGGACCGGCTCGGGGGGCGGTACTGATGGCCCGCATCCTGAACATGACGGGGCGGCCGCTTCGCATCATCGACCCCGCCGACCGGGAGTCCACCATCATGGTGCTTCCCTCCGACGGCAACTCGCCCACCGTCCGACACCGTGACGAGGGCATGACCTCGGTCCACGCCACCACGCCCGGCTGGCGGGGCGTCACGGTCATCCCCGTGTCGTGCAAGGGGCGGGCCACGCACGCCTTCCTCCCGCCCTACCGGGAGGACACGTTCCTGGTCGTGTCGAGGATGGCGCAGCAGACCGTAGAGGACCTGTTCCCCGAGCGCGACGACATCCTCACCCCCGGGCGCAACGTGCGCAGGGGAGGAGTCCACTACGGCTCTCTTGGTTTGACGGCCTCCGGGGCCACCGCCCGCAGGCTCCTGGAGCGCTGACGGGAGCCCCCGCCGTAATGAAGTTACTGCGCTTTATCGCGGAGGAATAAAGGGAGGTTCGAGTCCTCCCCGGGGGCCTGTTCACAGAACTGAAGAGAGAAAGGAATTGTCGTGAACATCAACACCAAGACCCGGGATGACTGGGACGAGTTGGCTGAGGCCCTGTCGAAGGCCCTGCCCGACGGCGTCGAAGCCCACTTCCCCGGCAAGGAAGAGGACGAGGACCACGACCTGAGACTCATCCCCGGCGAAGGTGGAGAGGCCCGCCTGGTCATCGACCTGGGCGACGCCGACACGGCCCACAGCGAGGAGACCATCCACCTTCAGTGGGGGCTCAACCAGAACGAGGACGAGTACGTCCCCGACCTTCAGTGGTGGACTCGGGACTGGTCCCGCTCCGGTGTCGGGGGTACCGATAGCCCGCAGGAGATGGACGAGGCCATGAACAACCTGGCCGGTGACATCATGGGGGCCGTACTCGACATGGTGCAGCACCTGGCCGGGGGCGAGCGCGAGGACGGGACGATCACCTATCGCACCCAGCGGCCCGTCGAGGTCGACGACGACCTGAGGGCGGTGCTCACCGACGCCTACGACAAGGGCGCCCTGGACGTACGTCAGTTCATCCGCGAGTTCATCGTGGACAACATCGCTTTCGTTCCCGAAAGGGGGTTCGCCGACGTGCGCCAGGACCCGACCTCGGACTGGATCTTCGTCAACGAGCGCAGCGGCCGGGCGCTGAGCCTGGATGTCGGCCTGCGCCACCCCGGCGACGGCGGCTCGCGCTGCATGGTCACCCGCATCTCGGCGAAGAACAGCGACACGTTCTTCATCAAGCGGGCGGCGGAGGCGATGATGAGCCCCG
>ERZ773072.142-NODE-142-length-43104-cov-7.828126_pt1 | contig 43104 bp, 32 predicted proteins | sample MGYA00580617_ERZ773072 | MGnify/ENA primary metagenome ERZ773072 (study PRJEB29015, sample SAMEA2737970) | human oral metagenome | biome: human oral; feature: human-associated habitat; material: dental | place: China | collected 2122 ...
CCGGCGCCCATATTTTTTAAAAATTTTTCGGGGGGGGGGGAGTGTTTACCTCTTGAATAGGGTTCATGTTTGCTGTAAAGTAACCCACAATACGTAATATACGTGTTGCACATTACTTGTTTTTGAGAAGTTTTCACCAATGATGGTGCGCCATCAGCTCGTAACCGGCGTAGCGAGCGAACCCCAATTTGAAAGGCGGTTCCCATGTTCTTCTATATTTCTCTGATTCCGCTGGCGATTTTGATCATTGTGGGTCAGCTGAAAAAAGCACCACCAAGGTTGCTAAACAACCCTAGCTATCAGAAGGAGAGGGAGCAGGTGCGAAAGCACCGGCGCATCCTGGATATGCTCGGCCTGAGTTTTGCTCTTGCCCTGATGATTATTCATTGGGGTGGCCCCCTGTTGACGTTTGCCTATCAGGCAGTCATTATTTGGGGGGTTCCCAGCCAGCTGTATAGGCTCTGGCAGAAGTTCAATGTGTCGCGTGGGGTACTCTTCGCGTGTGCTGTCGCGCTGATTGTTATTGAGTTTGGGTTGGCGTTCCTGTCCTAAACCCGTAGCAACATAAAAAGCCTTGGTTGTGAATTACGTATTCACAACCAAGGCTTTTTATGTATCAGGAGGTAAGGCGCCCAACTCAACGCGGTTGAGTAGACTATTCAGCCGCACCCTGAACTAAGGTGCTTAGTTCTTCGAGTAAACAACCAGGCCGTCCAGCCACACCTGGTGGCCGTTCAGCATAGTGTTTGGAACAGAAGCAGCCAGAGCCTTCGCGGGAACACCAGACTGGCTTTCCTGAGTCAGGATACGCACATGGTCGTCGTCCAGCTTCTCAGTTAGCCAAGAGTGGTAAACCTCCAGGCAGTCATCACCCTCAGCAACGTTCCAGCCGCCTGATGCTATTCGCATAATCAAATATTTCAGATGGGCGTGTAGCACCTTTCAATATGGGTGTTGGATTTTTTGTCAAATTTAAGAAAAACCAAAATGTCATCTTGACAAAAACGACTGGAGTATGTTCGATGTGCATTTTCATAGTCAATATATCCGCATGTCAGGCATATAAAAGTGCCCTTATGTGTTACGGTGAGCCAAAATGTTGGATATCGAAAAAAATCACAAATTTCCCTTGACTATCAATCATTTGTGTCTATATACTCGGGTTATGAATAATATTTCTCGTAAACGGTTTATTGTTGGTTCAGGTCTCAGCGTTGTGGCTGGGGTAATGGGGATGTCTGCTGCGCAGGCCTCTCAGGGTACTCGTGATAACTTCGAGGCAATCCTTTATCACGGTGGCTATTTCCCCAATGAGTCAGAGCTTAAAGCCCTTGGAAAGACTCGCAAGGAGATTGAGGAGTTTCAGACTTGGCTTCGTACCGTACCTGTACATGTGCTGAAGGCTAGCGATTCTCATAGGGCTGAGCAGGAAGAAGTTCTGAAGAGGTCTAAGCACTCAGGCTCAAAGCGCCCCAACGCGCGACCTATGGCATATGAGATTTGGTACAAGCTAAAGACGCGCCGACACGGGGAGCGTACTTATAGGCGAATTGGCCAGACGTATTTCTCTCCAGTCGAAACTTTGGCTCTTATGCCTAGTAACTACACCATGGCTCGTTCTTTGGTGTCTGTAGGACCAAGTCCTAGTAATAACTACTGGACGACTTGGCGAATTGGTGGAGGATGGCGTTACTTCGGTATCCAGCATGGAGAATTCTATCCCAGTGTTACTGGAGTAGATATTCGTCCTTCGTTTAGGTAGTGATTGATGTGAAAACGTCATTTTTGAGGATTTCATCGCTCTTGCCTTTGGTGATGCTCCTTGCCGCCTGTGGTGGTGCGAACACTGCGGCAAGTAGCACCTCCTCACCCTCCACGGCGAGCGCCTCAGCAACGGCAAGCACCACGCCCACCGTCAGTTGCTCCTCATACTCCGCCGAAGCTATCGCCTCAGCAGAAGCCACCAAGCCCGTCCCGCGTACCGATGAACAATACCCCGCGTACATCCAGTACCGGAACATCCTCGCAGACGGCGCCCACATCATTGAGCCCAGCGAAATCGACAGCAACTGCCACGCCGCACTCAAAGCAGGGCGGAGCGCCCTCCCCGAATACGTTCAAAATATCGATGTCTACAACGCCCGCCCCAGCGTTGGACTCACCGATCCCTTCGCCGGCAGTGAGTACCGAGACATCAAGAACCGCAACGAATTCATCCCCCACCGCGCAGACCTGGAAGAAGCCGGGTACCCCGAGATGATTATCCGTCTCTACGAAAAGTGGTACGAGGCAGCCCCCGCAGATATCAAGACGCTCAGCGACGGCAACCGTGCACGATTCCTCGCCACGAGCGCCTACCAGCAGTGGAAGGCCCAGCCCCCAACTCCCAGCAGCTCCCGCGCATAAGCCCACTCAAAAATAGTTGTGGCGGTGACCGAACAACGGTCACCGCCACAACTCTTTAAACGCTCATTACCGGGCTTTTTTTGGGGGGATGGGCTACTTGCCCTTCACCTCGCGTGCCAGAGCCAGCAGCTCCTCATGCACGGTCGTATCGCCCGTAACCTCCGGGTGGAAAGAAATACCAATCAGGTTGCCCGAACGCACACCCACAATCTTCCCCTCATGACGAGCCGTCACCTGCACACCCTCACCGGTGCCAGTCACAATCGGCGCACGAATAAACGCCGTATCAATAACCACCTCATCACCGGCAGGGGTCAGCCACGGCAGGCGCACCTCCGCAGAATCAACCTGCGAACCAAAAGCGTTACGACCCACCGAAACATCCAAAACACCCAGCGACTGCTGACCCGGCGCCGGATCATCAATACGCTTCGACAGCATAATCAGACCAGCGCACGTACCCAGAGTCGGCATGCCCGAAGATATCGCCTCAATCAGCGGCTCACGCACACCAAAAATACGGGTCAAACGGTCAATCGTCGACGACTCACCACCGGGCAGAACCAGCGCATCCAGACCCTCAAGCTGCTCACCGGTACGCACCCAACGCACCTGCGCACCCAGGGACTCCAGCATCAACGCGTGCTCACGCACACCACCCTGCAACGCCAAAACACCAACCGTCAAACCCTCACCCGGCAAAACACCGGCAGGCTGAACCTTCTCAACCATCACCGCTCCCTTCACAAAACAACAAACACAAGGAGGGTGGGACCCGCCTCAGCGAACCCCACCCCCTCATCAAACACTCACCCCAAACGCGGGGTGCGCGCACGAATTACCAGCCGCGCTCCGCCAGGCGGTGCGGTGCCGGAATGTCAGCAACGTTAATGCCGACCATAGCCTCACCCAGGCCGCGAGAAGCCTCAGCAACCTTCTCCGGGTCATTGTAGAAAGCGGTAGCCTTCACAATAGCCTTCGCACGAGCAACCGGGTCGCCCGACTTGAAGATACCGGAACCAACGAACACGCCGTCAGCACCGAGCTGCATCATCATTGCAGCGTCAGCGGGGGTAGCCACGCCACCAGCGGTGAACATGACCACGGGCAGCTTGCCGGTCTGAGCAACCTCACGAACCAGCTCGTACGGTGCAGCCAGTTCCTTAGCCTTCACGTACAGCTCATCGGGCATGGTGTTGTACAGGCCCTGCAGCTCAGCAATCTGACGCTTAATAGTGCGGATGTGCTTAGTCGCCTCAGAGACGTCACCGGTGCCAGCCTCGCCCTTCGAGCGAATCATAGCGGCACCCTCGGTGATGCGGCGCAGCGCCTCACCCAGGTTGGTAGCACCACACACGAAAGGAACCTTGAACTGGTGCTTATCAATGTGGTTCACGTAGTCAGCGGGGGAAAGAACCTCAGACTCGTCAATGTAGTCGACCTTCAGGGTCTCCAGAATCTGAGCCTCAACGAAGTGGCCGATGCGTGCCTTCGCCATGACCGGGATCGAAACAGCATCAATGATGCCCTCGATCATGTCCGGGTCAGACATACGAGCCACGCCGCCCTGCGCACGAATATCCGCGGGAACGCGCTCGAGAGCCATGACGGCAACAGCGCCAGCATCTTCAGCGATCTTAGCCTGTTCGGGGGTGACGACGTCCATGATGACGCCGCCCTTGAGCATGTCGGCAAGGCCGCGCTTAACAAGCGGGCTGCCGGTTACGGTGTTGTTATCAGTCATGACCTTATCTTCTCACGTTCTGAGTGTTCGCGCGCACTCACGGAGGCGGATTTTCTGTTCTCTGACACAGTACGACCCGAAGTTCACGTCAGAACGACACAAAACGTAAAGAAACGTACCCGCCCCACGGATTAGACAGCCCCGCCCGCGAGCGCAGGGAATAAAATCGCGGGTGTACTCTTTAATCCAGTAGAACCCTGCACACGGGCACCGCGGGTAGGCGCTCGCCACGTCGTAAACGCCACCTAAAACAAGAGCTCGCAGGGCACCTCAACACATTTCCGCCATCAACACATTTCACAGACCATGTAGCGCACCAGGAACTGCGCCCGGGCACCCATATCAGCGCCCGAGCGTCCAGTACCCCTGCGCCCAAGAAAAGGAACAGCATGCTCGAAGTCGTTATCGCACTATCCCTCGCTGTCCTCGTAGGCAGCGCAATCGCACACAAAACGCGGATCACCCCCGCCATTGTGCTGATTTTCATTGGCCTGGCTATCGGCATTATGCCCGCCCACGAACTGCACGAAGTTCAGAGTATTGGCCTGCCCTCGCACGTCATCCTCGAAATCTTCCTGCCCATCATGCTCTTCTGGGAAGCCCGCAACACCTCATGGCGTGAAGCGCGCAACCGCATCGGTGGTGTTATCCTCACTGGAACCCTGCTGGTCATCGTGACCGCCTTCGGTGTCGCCGGGATTCTGCACGAGCTCATCGGCGTGAGCGCCTGGGGTGCGGCACTGCTCATCGGTGTGGCGCTCGCGCCCACCGACGCGGTCGCCGTCGCAACCCTCAACGGTAAGCTGCCCAAGTCTGCTATCACCACCCTCAAGGCGGAGGCACTCATCAACGACGGCACGACCCTCGTGCTGCTGACCCTCGCGCTGCAGGTAGCCGCCGGGCAGGGACTCTCCCTCGGCCACTCCAGCGGCATGTTCTTCTTCTCCTTCCTCATCGGCATTCTGGTCGGTCTGGCGGTCGGCTGGGTAGCCAACAAGATTCGTGCCCACATCGACAACCCGATGTGGTTCACCTGCTTCATGCTGACCGTTCCCTTCATCGCGTTCCTGCTCGCGGAGAAGATCGAGCCTTTCCCCGATATGAAGGGCTCCGGCGTGGTTGCTGTCGTGGTTGCGGCGTTCTTCCTTACCTACTACAGCCCGGAAACTATCCGCCCGCAGAACCGCACCTACGGTCTGCCCACCTGGGCGTTCGTCACCTTCGTCATGAACGCCGTGCTGTTCGTCATGGTCGGTGTGCAGCTGCCCACCGCCGTGGAACGTATGGGCGTCACCATTAACCTCTACGGCACCACCTGGAGCTACGGCCTGCTCGTTGTGCTGGTCGCCTGGATTGCCTGCGTTGCCATTCGTTACGTATTCCTGCAGATCTACATTTTCATGGTTCATCTTCTGGACCGCCGCAAAAAGCAGCGCACCATGCGCGACACCCACCGCGGCCGCGTCCTCTCCACTATGGCGGGTCTGCGCGGCGGCGTGTCCCTGGCGGTGGCGCTGTCCATCCCGGCAAGTGTTGAATACCGCGACTTCGTGATCTTCGTGGTGTCCGGCGTGGTGCTGTGCTCCATGGTCGTGCAGGGCATGCTGCTGCCCGCCGTGATCCGCTGGGCGAACCTGCCGGTCGACAACAGCGAAGAAGAAGAAATGAATGAAGCAATCCGCACCATGATTGCTGAGTCCTTCGACTCCATCCAGGAAATTGGTGGACGCATCAACGCCCCGCAGGAAGTCATCGACCGCATCGCGGAAGAGCACATGTTCCACATGAGTATGTACCGCAACCTGCACACCCTGCACGTGCACGGCGACGACACCCCCGAGAACGTGCTGAAGGTGCTCGAATCGCACGAACAGGAAAAGGAACTGCGCCTGGGCGTGATCGAAGTTCAGCGCGATATTCTCAAGCGTCTGCGCGACGAAGGCCGAATCGACACGAACGTACTGCACCAGATCCAGGAACGCCTGGATATTGAGGTGATGCGTGTGCTCGGCCCGCTCGAGCTCGAATAAAACCGCTTATCCCTAATCCGTTTCAGCGGGCTGGATGTGGCATTAGCTAGATTGCTGGATGCTACACCCAGCCGCTTTTGCGTACATTTTTACAGCCGTCCAGCATATTTTTGCTGATGGTGAGCATCTACCCACCCGCGCTGAACATCGGTAAAATATAAAAGTTACGCCCGCACTCACCCCCCCCCGCGGAAGCCTCAACGGCCCAGGGAACGAGCAAGACATTTCGGGCACCCCGGCACCCGCACACTCGCGGACATCAGCCGTCTATCTGACGCTCACAAGTGACCGGACCACACAGACCAAGGAACCTATGACGTCCCACCAGACTGAAAACAACGCGCCCAAAAACGGTGCCTCCAAAAACACTGCACCCGCCGCAGGACACGGCCCGCATGGTCCCCACGGCGCAAGCGAAGACCCGCAGAACATCTACCTGCTCAAAGACGCCCCCATCCTCAAGGCGCTCCTCTCCCTCGGTGTGCCGATGGCGCTCGGCCTCGCCATCACCAGCATCTACAATGTGGTGAACTCCTACTTCGTCGGCCACTACGGCAGCGTCGAAGAGCTCGCCGCCACCGGCTACGGCGTGCCCGTCTTCGGCGTCATCATGGCAATCGCGGGCCTGTTCGGTCTGGGTGCCTCCACCCTCGCCTCCCGCAAGCTCGGTGAGGGCCAGCCCGCCCACGAAATCCACCGCGTCACCTCCTTCGCGCTCTACTCGGCACTCGGTGTAGGCACTATCGCCGCCATTATCGGCTTCATCCTTGTCGACCCGATTACCGGCATCATGGGCGCCTCCGGCGGATCCTACGAGCCGACCCGCATCTACGTGCACCTCATGTTCCTCGGAGCGCCCCTCGCCATTGGCATGTTCACCCTCGAACAGCTGGTCCGTTCCGAGGGCTACGCCAAGCAGTCCATGTACGGCATTATTGTCGGCACCGTCGTCACCTGCATCTTCGACGTGCTGTTCATTGCCATCATGGGCATGGGTATTGCCGGTTCCGGCTGGGCGATGCTACTGGCCAACGGTGCGTCCATGCTGTACTACCTGCTGTTCCTGATGCGTCAGAGCGAGAACTTCTCCGCAAACATCCGCGACTTCTCCCTCGACCCCGCCATCATCAAGCCCGTGGTTGCGGTCGGTGCCGCTGAGCTCATTCAGAGCCTGAACCTGATCTTCGCCGCCCTGCTGCTGAACAACCTCGCCGCCTCCTACGGTGACGACACTGTGGCGGCGTTTGGCCTGGCAATGCGCCTGAACATGGTGCCCGAAATGCTGTGTATGGGCCTGTGCATGGGCGGTATCCCGCTGTACGCCTACGCGTACGGTGCCCGCAACGGCGCCCGCGTGAAGCAGGCGCTGCGCACCGCAACGATCCTGTCGGTTATTACCTCCGCGGCCATCACCATTCCGGTGTTGATTTTCCGCCGCGAACTGCTCGCCGTGGTTGGCGATGAGCGTCTGGTCTCCACCGGTGAAGAGGTCCTGGTCGCGCTGATGCTCGCCGCCGTGTTCAACGCGGTCAGCATCGTGTTTGTGTCCTGGTTCCAGGCGGCCGGTAAGGGCGGCCCGGCAATGCTGATGACCCTCGGCATTGCACTGCTGTTCTTCCCCGCCGTGTACTTCGGCAACATGTGGTTCGGCTTTAAGGGCCTGACCTGGGCGTTCCCCTTCACTCAGGTGCTTGCCTGCGCGCTGGGTCTGGTGCTGTTCCTCGCTACGGGCGGCTCGAAGGTGCCCCCGGCTGAGGCTGAGGTTGAAGCTGAAGGTTCTGAGGAATCTGACGCTCAGGCTACCGCTGCACAGCCCGAACAGAAGGCATAATCCTCGGTCTGCAAAAACATAGCAAAAGCCCCGGTTCCATCAAAGGAGCTGGGGCTTTTGCGTTGGTTTCTACGCTAGTGGAGGCGCTAGTTCTTCCGCCTAGTTTTTCCACCACGAATCAAAAATCGTCACCGGGGTAGTGCGCTTATGGCGGCTACGCAGGTAAATCTGCTCCAGCTTCTGCGCCGCCGCCTCGTCGATGTCCTTACCCTCCAGGTAGTCGTCAATCTGCGGGTAGGTCAGACCCAGCTCATCCTCATCGGTGCGGCCGGGCACACCGTCCAGCAGATCAGCCGTCGGCGGCTTAGCCCACAGACGCTCAGACGCACCCAAAACACGCAGCAGCAGCTGGTTCTGGCGCTTATTCAGGCCGTACAGCGGCAGCAGGTCCGCGCCGCCGTCACCGAACTTCGTGAAGAAGCCGGTAATGGACTCTGCCGCGTGGTCGGTGCCGACCACCAGGTAGCCGGGGTCGCCAGCAATCGCGTACTGGGCGATCATGCGGGCGCGCGCCTTCACGTTGCCCTTGTTGAAGTCGCTGATCTGCTCGCCGGTCGCGGCAGTGTAGGCGCTGTCGAAGCCATCCACGGCTTCGGCAATGTTGAAGGTCAGGGAGCGGGTGGGCTGGATGAAACGCAGCGCCTCCTGCGCGTCCTCTTCGTCGTGCTGCACATGGTAGGGCAGGCGCACCGCCACGAACTCGGTGGTGCGGCCGCGCTCGTTGAGGCGGTCCACCGCCAGCTGGCAGAGGCGACCCGCCAGGGTGGAGTCGATGCCGCCGCTGATGCCCAGTACCAGGCCGCGGCTTCCGGTGGCTTCCAGGTAGTCGCAGATGAACTGGATGCGGCGCTCCACTTCTTCGCGTGCCTGCTCTTCGGTCATGTTGGGCTTGACGCCCATTTCACGGATGATCTGTGCCTGTAATTCACGCATGACTTAAGTGTACGCTCCACCTTATAGCTCGTGCGGTGAACCGCCGAGGGAGGCGAGGTAGTGTTCCACACGGTGCGTTCAGCGCGGCGTACGCGGCGGGTTCAGTATCGTTTCAGCCCTGAAAATACACAGCATACTCACCGGTAAAAACCCTGTGCGACAACCCGTGCGGCTGTTAGCATGAACATACGGTTCAAATACCGTTCAATATAGCCGGTGATGAGGGAGAACACCCACACACCCGCTACGCCACAGAACACGTCAACCAAGGACGGTGAAGACAGCACCATGGCAAAGACAAAAACTGAACTCTACGACGAGCTCGTAGACATCGAAACCAGCCTCGAAAACCACCCGCTCACCTCGGGGAAAATCGCGGAGGCGAACATCATCGTCGAGCAGATGAAGGAGCAGGGCGCCACCCCGGAAGAAATCGATGAGGCGCTTACCGGGCAGGGGCTGCCCTCCCTTGTGGAGATAGGTAAGAGTACCTTGCTACAGTCTTTTAGCCTCTGGAAGCTCAGTCACCGCAAGTCCAAGGTGGAAGCGGCCATTGAGAAAATCAACCGTAAAGAAGCCCGCCAGCGCTAACTAGCCCGCCTCGGGCAGGGTGAGGCAAGCAAATACCCCCGGCAGATGCGTACAGCATCCCCCCGGGGGTATTTAGCTAGAACGGAAACTGGTATCAAAAATAAATTATATGCTTAATAGAATTAAATTAATTTAGGTATATTAATTTTTTCGACGACCTTCCTTGCGGATAATTTTTTCAATTGATGCTTCTATATTATTCTTTTTATAGTTAAGCCACCAAAGGCTAAACATTCCGCTAATAGTATTTTTGCCAATGTCGACAATACTTGGAAGCCCTTGGTCTTTGAGAGATATTTCAATCTCTTCTTGTGAATAACCCTGTTCTTTCATGATTTCAACAAGGCTACTAGCCTTAGCGTAAGGTCCAGAGACCATTGGGTGGTGATCAATTTTGCTCTGTATGTCAACGAGCTGGTCATAGAGGATTTCTTTATTTTTTGCCATGATTATCAACGCCCCATAATGCATCGAAGGCCTGCGTAGCCAAATTGGCGCTATCTCCTTCTGCAGGATAGGTATATGCGCCTTCACTTAGTGGAGTGGAACTTGATGCAAGGTCTGATTTAGGAAGAGAAATATTAATATCACCGATGTTGACACCATCTGCAGGGTTACTGGGGATGGAAGGGGTAGGAGAGAGAGCCTTCTCAATGGATGAGCGAGGGTCTGAATTTAGTATTGAGCTGTGCTCTCGCTTAAGGTTATCCAGTGATTCTTTAATCTCCTGATGCGTTAGGTTTGAGTCACTGAAATTAACCGTGCTCATGGCGGAAGCAGGGGTGCTCATAGCCATTGCGGTCGTGGTTACCAGAACCAAGGGCAAGATGCCCCAGCGAAGATTGGAAAAAATATTAGACATAATTTCCTCCTAATAATAAGTTGAAAAATTAACCATGTGTTGTGGTTCATAGAGTAGCAGATTTTGGGTGAGTTAAACCAGGAAAACACTGTTGAAAATATCATATATTTGCACTGTATTGAAATATGTTTGATTTTGTGCTTTTCTATGGTTTTCATAAAATATTTTCATAAAAATTTCTTGGGTTTATGTGGGTTTAAGGGCTTGTGGTGTTTACCGGGGGTATTTCTTTCGAAGGAATATCAGCGGCTTAGATGTTCAAAGACGCTCTCATAGCGGTCAACGAAGTCCGCCGCCGCGTTCAGAAGCTCCTCCTGATTGGGGGCATCCTGGATAGCTGACAGCGTCTCATCCTCGCCGTTCTGAACCTGTAACTCACGCATAAGTTAAGTCTACGCCGCAGACATAACAGCCCACAGAAAAGGCCGTGCCGGGGCAGAAAACTCCACTCCGACACGGCCCTCACATCCGCATCCGACTAGCGGTTATTCAGCACACGCACGTTATAGCGGTGCAAGAACGCCGCCATCGCGCCACGCTCAATCGGCTGAACCGGACGGAACGAACCATCAGCCCAACCCGTCGTAATACGCTGCTCAGCCAACCACGAAATCTCACGATAGAACTGGCTACCGGCCGACACGTCACTAAACGGCGACACCGCAGGAGCCGAATACGCCGGCGAACCCGCAAAACGGTAGAAGAACGCCGCCATAGCGTCACGATTCACCGCAGCATTCGGACGGAACGTACCATCCGACCAGCCGGTCGTAATACCGCGAGCGCGCATCCACTCAATTTCCTTATAGAACGGGTGGTCACGCGGCACATCCTTAAAGCTCGGAGTGCTCGGTGCAGTGAACTGCGGCGAACCCGCCATACGGTAGAAGAACGCCGCCATCGCGCCGCGCTCCACCGAACCGTTCGGGCGGAACGTGCCGTCCGGGTAGCCGGTCGTAATACGACGCTGAGCCAGCCAGTTAATGTCATTCACGAACGGATAGTCCGCCGGCACATCCTTGAAATGCGCGTTCTCGGCAGGAGCCTCGGAAGCCATCGATACAGGCAGAACCTGTGCGCGCTCACCGGCTGCACCGTTCACACCCGAGAGGTCACCGGTCGCATTGTGCAGGTGCAAGAACAGAGCCGACCCCTTCGCCTCCGCGCTACGGTGAGCCGTCAGAGCGGCACCCGGCGCATCCACGAACAGGTTCGGCACGCCCGCTGAATCGCCGCTGAACCACAGCTTCGGCGTCGCATAGTTGAACACCACCGAATCAGTCGTATCAACCACGGTCGTAGCGGAGAACGCACTAGAAGTGGTCACCGAGTACGAAATCTCAGTGGACTCGGCGTTCGGATCCAGACCCAGAACGCTCAGCGGAACAGTCATCACCAGGGTGTTCGAATCCATGATGTTGGTGTCCGTATCACCCCAGGTGCCGTTCAGCGGGTACAGGCCGTTCTCAATTGCCACCCACTTGCCGTTGCTACGCTTAGAAACCTTCACCAGCGGGTAGTCCAGGCCCTTCTCACGCACCGTCTGCAGGCGGTAGTCGCTCGTGCCGTCCTTGTTGGTATCAACGAACACGTAGTAGGAGCCGCGCGGGGTCACCTCCTGCCAGTTACCCCAGGTGGAAATACCGAAGGACAGGCGCGCGTCGGAGGTGTCCGCACCGGCAGCCTTCAACGCCGCCACGTTCGAGGCGGCACCCACGTACTGCAGGTCCATGCGGGAATCCGAACCCACACCCAGCTTCGCGGTGGGGATGCGCGGGCTCGAAGCGCCCAGCTCAAAGGCACCCAGCAGGGAACGGTAACCGCCCTGGTTTACCGCGGTACCCTCCAGCGATAGGCGCTGCTCCAGGGCACCCACGCCGTTCGTGTCAAAGTGAATATCTGCACCGGCCACGCGCATCGCGGAGACCGGCTTCGGTGCCACGTGCAGAGGCATGCGCAGGGTCTTCACCGCAGCCGAGGAGTCAGCATCGGTCAGGATCAGGCGGCCCGAAGCGCTCGCAATGTACTGGCGGGCGCCCGAAATGGTCACCGTACCGGTCGAGTAGTTCACCGAATCCTGGGTCGGGTACATGGACGGGTCGCGGGTCTTCTCCAGCTTCGATGGGTCAATGCGCACCGTCACGGTGAACGTTGCCTTCTGGCCGGCACCCACAGACACGGACTGCGGGTAGGAGAACTCCACACCCGGGATGCTCGTGCTGCCCTCATAGTTCAGGGTGTAGGTGTGCGCCACCGAGTCGGTGTTCTCGACGCTCACGCGGTGCTGCAGGGTCTGCACGCCGGCGTTCGGGGTGTACTCGAGCACGCCGAAAGTGTCCGAAACCTGTTCGGGGCGTGCCGCGTTGAACAGCATGACGCGGTCAGCCACCGCCGCACGCGTGTTAATGCGGCCGGTACCCACACGATCCACCGCGTAGGGGTTGCCCCAGGCGTCCTGCATGTGGTGGTCGGCGGTGTTCATGATGGCGGTCTTAATCATGCGCGGACCGTACTCCGGGTGCGCCTGCATAATCAGCGCCGCAACACCGGCAACAAAGGGCGTGGACATGGACGTACCGGTCTTCACGCTCGAACCGGTACCGCTACCAACCTCGATGGAGGAAATGTTCGTGCCCGGTGCCGCAACGTCCGGCTTGGTGATGCCGTGCGAACCGTGCAGACCACGCGCGGTGGAGGTGTTCGCCTGATCCAGCTTGCCGTTGGGCACGCGAATCGAGTCGCGCAGGTTCTCGCCGAGCTGCAGGGTCAGCTCACCCGAATCAATCTGCGCGGAAAGGCGTTCCACCTGGCTCTTTGCCAGACGCACGCCCGGAATACCGGAGTTACCGCCGATAGCGGTGTCACCGACCTCAGTGTTCGAGGTGAGCACCACGCCGGTCGCACCCGCCGCCTGCAGGTTGTCGAAGCGCACCTTCGAACCGCACGGTGCGGAGCCGTCAGCGTCCGCCCAGTCGATGAGAGCCCACTTGCCCTTCAGAGCGGCGGCTTCCTCTTCGGTGAATGCCTCGCAGCCGTAGCGGTTGCGGGAGGCGGCACGCACCACGGTGCCGCGCAGCTGCTCCTCGGTCGCCTTTGCGTAGTCGAAGTTCACCGAGTAGTCGCCGTAGGTGTCCGCCTCGTTCGCGGGGGCGAGAATCTTCACGCGGTCCACCAGCTGGGTCGAGCCGATGGAGTTCGCCACGGTCAGGCCGTAGGCGCTGGTGCCGGGGCCGCCCGAGTTGGAGTAGGTGTCGCCCACGGCGTTGTAGTTGTTGGCGTTACCCGCCGCAACCACGGAGAGGATGCCCTCACGGTAGAGGGAGCCGACCGCGTAGTTCACGGTCTCATCGAACACGCCGAACTCGTTGCCGAGTGACAGGTTTGCGATGTCGGCGCGGTCGGAGAAGTCGCCGTCATCGTTGGGGTCGAGCACGCGGTCCAGGCCCTTGGGGACGAACGCGGTGGTGCCCTTACAACCGAAGATGCGCAGACCAATCAGCTGGGCGTCCGGTGCGGAGCCGGGGCCGATCTTCATGTCCTTGAGCTGCTCTTCGGTGAGCTTGGAGTAGTCGCCGTGGAAGGTCGAGCCGTCCGCGTTCACGCCGTAGCCTGCCGCGGTGCCCGCCACGTGGCTGCCGTGGCCGCCACAGTCGAGCGGGTTGTTATCCGGGTGGGGCGTGGAGGTTTCCTTCTTGCCGGAGTTGTAGTCGTCACCGACCAGGTCGTAGCCGCCAAGGAACTTCTTCGGATCGTAGCTGCCCTCGGGAATCGTGTCGGATGCCTTCGCCTTCTCGAAGGCCTCCTGGGTGCCGGGGCCACCCAAATCGGCGTGAGTGTAGTCGATACCGGTATCGAGCACGACAATCTTCACGCCCTTGCCGGTGTAACCGGTGGAGGCGGGGTTCGCCGGGCTCTTCGCCCACACGGAGAGCGTGTCCGTATCGAGGAGGGTGCCGCTGTTCTGCGGTGCCATGTCCTCAATGATGCTGATGCGTTCGACATCGTCGCGGTTTGCGAGCGCACGAATCTGCTCGACGTTACCGTAGAGCGCCACGCCGCGCATCGTGTTGTGGGTGGTGTACAGGACCTGCGCGCCGGATTCCTTCGCCGCGGAGGCGCCCTGCTGTTGCACGCTGGCGCGGATTGCCTGCACCTGTGCTTGCGCGTTGACGGGTGCCTGCGCGCGGGAGCGGACCGCGTCCGGCTGAGTCTGGGCGTACGCACCCTGACCCTTAAAACGGACGAACACGGCGCGTTCGCCGGTGGCGCCGTCCAGGCTGGGGGAGAGGATATCGTTGTTGTTCTCGCCGGTGCCGGTGTCATGGTGGGGTGCGTCCCGGTCTGCGCCGCGTACTACGCCCGGTGCCGCGTAGGCGGCGGTACCGAACGGCAGCGTGGTCAGCCCGAGGGTGAGCCCCAGGGTGAGTGCGCCGCAGCTGCGTGCCAGCTGCTTGAGGCGGCCCGGCTGTGTGTGCCGGGTGGCTCGCGCGGGGGTAGCTTCAGGGAAGGTTGCCACTGAATGCTCCTTTTTAGTGATGGTGCGTTTCTTAGCGGTTTCTGCACCGAGAGTGCTACGCCGAGAGTTCTACTCGGAGAGCTGTACGGCAAGGGTTCTGCACCGAGAGTGCTTCGGTGCGTCTGCGCTGCGTCTGCAGTATGTCTACAGCGTGTCTGCGGTGCGCCTCCGGCGTGTCCGTATGGCGTGTCCATGCGGCGCGAACGTCAAGGTTCATGCCGCCTGGTGAAGAAACCTTCATTCATTGTCTCAACGATTCTTTATATAACCTAGTCAGACTCGTATTACGGAACATTACGCGTCAATAGAAAGCACTCGGCCACAGAAAAAGGGAGCCGCACCGCCGCAGATAAACTGGCAACGGTACGGCTCCCTCGGTAGAACCTTGAGGTAAGCACCTACAACGGTAGAACCTTATGAGCCCTAGATTTCAGGGCTTTCCTTCAGCACACCCGTGCTGTAGCGGTACACGAACGCCGCCATAGCGTCGCGGTGCACCGGCTCCACGGGACGGAACGAACCATCGGGCCAACCGGTGGTCACGCCCTGCTCAGCCAGCCACGAAATCTCGCGGTAGAACTGCTTGTCGGTCGGAACGTCCGTGAAACGAGCCTGCGCGGGGGCAGTGTACTCGGGCGAACCCGCGTAACGGTAGAAGAACGCCGCCATCGCGTCACGGTTCACTGAACCCTCCGGACGGTACGTACCATCGGGCCAGCCGGTCGTGATGCCCTGAGCCTTCATCCACTCAATCTCCTTGTAGTAGGGGTGGTTGAGCGGAACATCCGAGAAGCTCGGGGTGGACGGTGCGGTGTACTGCGGCGAGCCGCTCATACGGTAGAAGTACGCAGCCATGGTTGCGCGGTCCATGTTGTTCAGCGGGCGGAAGGTGCCGTCCTGGTAGCCGCGGTCAATCTGACGGGCAGCAATCCACGTGATTTCACGGTAGAACTGGTTATCCGCCGGAACGTCAGTGAAGCGTGCATCGTGGATGGTACGAGCCACCTTCACGACCTGCGCACGGTCGCCAGCGGCAACACCGTTAGCGGTCTTACGGCCGCTCAGGTCACCGGTCGCGTTGTGCATGTGCAGGAACAGAGCCTGACGCTCCTTGTTGTTGTTCTTGCGGTGAACGGTCAGCTGACCGCCATCACGGTCCACGAACAGGCCGGGCACGCCCGACTCCTCACCGGTGAACCAAACACCGGGCTTGAAGGGGGAGTACTCGATAGCCGAGGTGGTATCCACGTAGGGGTTGCCATCGTTGTACCAGGTGTCGGTCTGCACCGTGTACTTGATGGTCTGAGCCTTCTCAGCGGTCAGACCCAGGTCCTTCAGCGGCACACCCAGAATCATGGTGTTGGTGTCCATGGTGTTGGTGTCGGTGTCGCCCCAGGCGCTGTTGAGCGGGTAGCGAGCCACCACGGTGGATGCGTTACCGGAGATGGACCAGACCTTCACCAGCGGGTAGTCCAGACCCTTCTCGCGGGTCACTTCCAGAACGTAATCTGCGGCAGAGTCGTTGTTCGTATCGATCTGCACCTGTACCTGACGGCCCCAGTGCATGCTATCCCAGGTGCCCCAGGTCGAAATACCGAAGAACAGAGAACCATCGTTCGGGTTCTTACCGGCAGCCTTCAACGCCGGAGCATCCGAGGCGGCACCCACATACTGCAGGTCAACAGACTGGTTCGACGGCAGCTTCAGCTGACCGGACGGAATACGGTCGCTGACCGCACCCAGCTCAAACGCACCCAGCAGTGAACGGTAACCGCCCTGGTTCAGGGTCGTACCGCGCAGAGTCACCGTGGACTCCTTATCGGCAGTGCCCTTGTAATCAATGCGGGACGCATCAACACGCATCGCCGAAACAGGCTTCGGCGCCACGTGAATCGACTGGCGGATCGCCTCGCGACCATTCTCAGAGAAAATCAGGCGACCAGAAGCGCTCGCAATGTACTGGCGCTTACCAGCAGCCAGAGTCTTACCGCTCGTCCAGTCCTGAGCAACCTGGTCGGCGCTCATCGCCGGGTCCATGGTCTTCTCCAGCTTGGACGGGTCAATACGCACGGTCACGGTCACGTTCTTACGCTCACCGGCACCCACGCTCACCTGCTGCGGGTAGGAGTACTCCACACCCGGGATGGTCGTGCTTGCCTCGTAGTTCAGAGTGTAGGTGTGAGCCTGCGAATCGGTGTTGTCCAGAACGATTTCACGCTGAACAGTCTGAATACCCGAATCGGGGGTGTACTCCAGCACACCAAACGCGGTCGAAACACGCTCGGGGGTCTTCGCATCGTACGCGATAACCTTCGCGTCCACGGCGGCGCGAGCATTCACCATGCCCGTACCCACACGATCCACCGCGTACTCCACACCCTGCTCATTCTTGATTGGGGTGGACGCGCCGTTCATCAGCGCAGCCTTAATCATCTGCGGGTTGTAATCCTGATGCGCCTGCATCACCAGAGCGGCAACACCGGCAACATGCGGGGTCGCCATGGAGGTACCGGTGAAGGAAACACCCTTATTACCCATACCCACAGCGGCAGACACAATCTCAGTACCCGGCGCCGCAAGGTCAGGCTTAATGAAGCCGTCAGAACCGTGCTGACCGCGAGCACTCGAAGAATTCAGATCAAAAGCGTGCGAGTGGGAGCTACGACCCGAAGCCTTGTAGTCCAGGTTCATCTCAACGGTCACCGGACCGGCAGCCAGAGCCTTCTCCAGGTCCTTCGTCGAAGAAGCAGTCAGACGCAGACCCGGAATGGTCGCATTACCGCCAATGCCGATGGTGTAGCGCTCAGCCTTACCAGCCATCACCACGCCAACACCGCCGGCAGCCTGAACGTTATCGAAACGCGTCTTCGAACCGCACGGGAACGTCAAATCATCCTGATCCCACTCGAAGTAAACCCACTTACCCTTCAAAGCCTTCGCCTCTTCAGCGGTGAAAGCCTCGCAAGCGTAACGGTTACGCTTCGGAGCGGCAACAACCTCGCCGCGCAGCTGATCAGCGGTAGCCTTCGAATAATCGAAGTTCACCGAATAATCACCCTGCAACCACTCCAAACCAGTCTTCGTGGTCACGCGGACACGGTCAATCGGCTGAGTGGAGCCATAGGCGTTCGCCACCGACAGTGCGGCAGCCGCATTCGCGGGGCTACCCGAATCAGAGTAGGTGTCACCCACACCGTTGTAGTTATTGGCGTTACCGGCAGCGGCGACAGTGAACACACCCTGGCGCGCCATCGTATTAATCATGTACGACTCAGGGTCGTCAGCCGGGGCGAACTCGCCACCGAGCGACAGGTTCACGATGTCGGCGCGGTCAGAGAAATCACCGTCACCATTCGGGTCCATCACGGTATCAAGCGCCTTCATCACAACACTCGAATTGCCGTAGCAACCGAACACGCGAATCGCCAAAATCTGAGCATCAGGAGCAGTACCGGGGCCAATGGACATGCCCTTCAGCTGCTCCTCCGTCAGGTTCTTGTAATCGCCACGGTAAGTCGTACCGTTCGCCGTCACACCATAACCGGCGGCAGTACCCGCCACGTGGGTGCCGTGACCGCCAGAACCGAAACCATCCGGACGGCAGTCCAGCGGGTTATTATCCGGCTGCGGAGTCGACTTCTCAGGTACCGACGCATTGTAGTCATCACCGACCAAGTCAATGCCGCCAATGAACTTATTACGATCAATCAGACCCGAATCAGCGGACGGAAGCTCCGTCATCGCCTTAGCCTTCAGGTACGAATCCACCGTACCCGGGCCACCAAAATCAGCGTGCGTATAGTCAACACCGGAGTCAACAATCGCAATCTTCACGCCCTTACCCGTGTACCCCGTATTCTCACGAGTCCACGTAGCAAGAGTCTTCGTATCAATCTCGCTACCGGAGTTCATACGCTCCTTCGCGATAATCGGCGAAATACGCTCCACATCCGGGCGCTCCGCCAACGCACGAATCTGCGCAGCATCACCAGTAATCGCCGCACCACGCATCGCATTATGCGTGGTGTACATCAGCTTCGAACCAGAAGCGGCTGCCACAGACTGAGCCTGCGACTGCACCTGGGCTGCAATAGCCTGCACCTGCGCCTGACGGTTCGCCGGCGCCTCCTTACGTGCCAGAACAGCCGCGGACTGGGTCTGCTCATACGCACCCTTGCCCTTGAACTGCACGTACACGGTGATCTGGCCTTCAGCCTTCTGCAGACCCGGGCTGATACGCGAAGCAGCATTACCGGATGCGCTCGCAGTATTTCCTTCGACCTGCTGGGGGCTCTGAGCGTGAGCTGCAGAGAAAGTGGCGGGAACGCCGAGAGTCAGGGCAAGAGCCGCACTCAAACCGGTCGCACCGACAGCCTTCATTCTGCGGCGTGGCGCATGAGGCGTTGTCATGGAATTCTCCTTCGGATTATCTATTTTTCGGTAATGCTGTGTGCTCTGTGGTTGTATATCGGTGATGTGCGGAGGCGGCCCCACCGGCAGACGACGAGTGAGTGCATCCGCCGGTGAAACCGCCACCAAAACTTGAGAGATTCCGGGACTTTAATTCCCGGAGCCTGCCGGTTCCGGGTGTCCCTCCCACCCCATGCAGGAGGCGGGAGGGGACCCGAACTGTTCGCTAACGGTTCACTACCGTCTAGCGGCCGGTCTGGTTAGCAACCTTCTCGGTGTAGCGGTAGATGAACGCCGCCATCGCATCGCGGGCAATGGGGGTTACCGGGCGGTAGGTGCCGTCCGGCCAGCCGGTGCTGATGCCCTTCGAAGCCAGCCACGTGATTTCACGGTAGAACTGGTTATCGGTAGACACGTCACTGAAGTGGCTGGTCGCGGGCAGATCCACGTGCGGGGAACCCGCCGCACGGTAGAAGAACGCAGCCATGGCGTCACGGTTCACCGGTGCGGAGGGGCGGAACGTGCCGTCCGAATAGCCGGTGGTGATGCCCTGAGCCTTCATCCACTCAATCTCCTTGTAGAAGGGGTGTGTGGTGGGCACATCCTTGAAGCTCGGAGTGGAGGGGGCGGTGAACTGCGGGGAACCCTGCATGCGGTAGAAGAACGCCGCCATTGCGCCACGTTCCACGGACTCCAGCGGGCGGTAGGTGCCGTCCGGGTAGCCGGTGGTGATGCCGCGCTGGGCCAACCAAGAAATCTCGGTGTAGAACTGGTCGGTGTTCTTCACATCGGTGAAGCGGGACGGAGTGATGTACTCGCTCTGCTGCTCCTTGATGTTCAGCACCTCGGCGCGGTTACCCTTGGCGCCGTTGGTGCCGGAGAGGTCGCCGGTGCCGTTGTGCAGGTGCAGCAGCAGCGCCTTGGCGGGTGCGCCGGACTCGCCGAGTGCGGGGATCGCGTCAGCGGAGCGGTGCGCCGTCAGGGTGGCGGTCGAGGCATCCGGGTGGAGGCCAGCCACGGTGGAGGAGTCGCCGCTGAACCACAGCTTGGGGCTGAAGGGGCGGTACTTGATCCAGCCGGTTTCGCTGACGTTACCCCACTCGTACTGGGTGGTTGCGCTAACTCGGTACTGGATGTCCGGGTTGTTTGCGCTGGTCAGGCCCAGGTCCTTGAGGGGTGCACCCATGATGAGGGTGTTGGTGTCCATCATGTTGGTGTCCACATCACCCCAGGCACCGTTGAGCGGGTAGTAGGCGAGCTCAACGAGGTTGCCGTTCTTGTAGCCGTAGAGGCGAACCAGCGGGTAGTCCAGGCCCTTAGCGCGGTCGGTGACCAGCTTGTAGTCGGCGCGGTTGTTGCCGTCGGTGTCGATTTCTACGGTGAAGGTGTTCTCGTAGGAGACAACATCCCAGTTCGCCCAGGTGGAGATACCGAAGCGCAGGGTGCCGTCATCAGCGTTGCCGCCGGCAGCCTTCAGCGCGGGCGCATCCGAGGAAGCACCAACGTACTGCAGGTTCGCCTTAACGTTGCTGTTCAGCGACAGCGAGGTGGGAGCCACACGGTCCACGCTCGCACCGTACTCGAAAGCACCAAGCAGGGAGCGGTAGCCGCCCTGGTTGACCTCGGTGCCGCGCAGCGAAATCTGGGACTTGGTCCAGCCGGTGTCTGCCTTCTGTGCCTCGTCGCTAGAGGGCTTCTGGGTGAAGGTGACGGTGTCTTCGGCAGCGTGCATGGTGCTCACGGGCTTGGGTGCCACGTGGATGGGCAGGCGCAGTGCCTTGGCGCCGTCTTCGGTGAGGACGAGTCGGCCGGATGCGCTCGCAATGTACTGACGGTACTGTGCGGGAACGGTTTCGTTGCCGGTGTAGTAGTCAGTTGCGTTCTGGGTTGCGTCCATTGCCGCGTCGCGGGTCTTCTCCAGCTTGGACGGGTCGATGCGCACGCTCAGTTCGAACTTCTTAGTCTCACCGGGTGCGAGGGTGACCGAGGAGGGGAAGGAATATTCCACGCCGGGAATATTAGTGCTTTCAGCGTAGGACAGGGCGTAGGTATGCGCCACGGAGTCGGTGTTCTCGACCGTCACCTCGCGGGTGAGGGTCTGAACGCCCGCATCCGGCGCGTACTCGAGCACGCCGAAGCTCAGGGACACGGTACCGCTCTTGTCAGCGTTGTAGACGAGGGACTTCGACTGCACGGCAGCGAGGGTGTCGACTCGTCCAGCACCCACGCGATCCACCGCGTATGCGGCACCGGATTCGGTGCGCACATCGTGGGTTGCGGTGTTCATGAGGGCGGACTTGACCTGTGCGGGGGTGTAGGTCGGGTGGCTCTGCATGACCAGGGCGGCGGAGCCGGTCACGTAGGGTGCCGCCATGGAGGTGCCGCTGAAGGTCACGGAGTTGTTACCGGTCGCCACCGCCGCGGAGGTGATGTACGAGCCGGGTGCCGCAATGTCGGGCTTGGTGTAGCCGTAGCTGCCGTGGAAGCCGCGGGCACTCATGGGGTTCAGCTGATCCAGCTTGTCGGTGTCCACGCGCAGGGAGGACTTCAGGTCGTTGCCGAGGCGCACGGTCAGGGGCTTACCTGCCGCTTCTGCTGCGGTGATCTGTGCGCGCAGGTCTTTAGCAGCGGATGCTGCCAGGCGGAAACCGGGCAGGGTGTCGTTGCCGGCAATACCCAGACCGGGCTCTTCGTCATGGCCTGCAAGCAGTACGCCCTTGGCGCCTGCCGCCTCCAGGTTGTCGAAGCGCACCTTGGAGCCGCAGGCGAGTTCACCGTCATCTTTAGCCCAGTCGATGAGCACCCACTTGCCCTTTACAGCTGCCGCTTCGTCGGCGCTGAGGGCGTTGCAGGCGTAGCGGTTGTTCTCGGAGATTGCGGTGAGTTCACCGGTGAATTCCTTGCTGCCCGCCTGTGCCCAGGGGTAGGAGACGCTGTAGTCGCCGCGTACCTTGCGGGTGGTGCCGGTGGCGGGGTCGGTCAGCTCTGCCGCATCGACGGTGCGGGTGGAGCCATAGGCGTTAGCTACGGTGATTGCGCTGGATGCGGTGGCGGGGTGACCGGAGTTGGAGTAGGTGTCGCCGCGCAGGCTGTAGTCGTTGGCGTTACCCGCGGAGATTACGGAGAGCACGCCGGCGCGGGTGAGCGCGTCAACGGCGTAGGCTTCGGGGTCGTCCTGCGGGGAGAATTCGCCGCCGAGGGACATGTTGACCACGTTCGCGCGGTCGGAGAAGTCGCCGTCACCGTTGGGGTCAAGGGTGCGGTCGAGTGCCTCGATAACGACGTTGGTGCTACCGCTGCAACCGAAGACGCGGAAGGCGTAGATTTCAGCCTCGGGGGCAACACCGGGGCCGATCTTCATGGTCTTGAGCTGCTCTGCGGTGAGCTTGCTGTAGTCGCCGGTGAAGGTGCTGCCGTCGGCGTTCACGCCGTAGCCTGCAGCGGTGCCCGCAACGTGGGTGCCGTGGCCGCCGGTGGTGCAGTCGAGCGGGTTGCCGTCGGGGGTTGCGGTGTTGGTGCCGTCGTAGGCGTCACCAACGAGGTCGTAGCCGCCAGCAACCTTGGTGCGGTTAATCAGGCCGGAGTCTGCGGAGGGCAGCTCGGTGAGCTTGGACGCCTTCTCGTAGTCTTCGAGCTTGCCGCTACCGCCGAAGTCGGTGTGGGTGTAGTCGATACCGGAGTCGATGACGGCGATCTTCACGCCCTTGCCGGTGTATCCGCCCGCGCCGGCGGGGTTGGTGGTGCCGGTCCAAGTGGCGAGGGAGCCTGCGTCAATGGCGGCGCCCGCGTTCTGGCGGTACTTGGGCAGGATGGGCGAGATTTTCTCTACGTCGGAGCGGTTGGCGAGTGCCTTGATGGACTCGGCGTCACCGCGTACTGCCACGCCGCGTACTGCGTTGTGGGTGGTGTAGAGGACCTGCGCGCCGGACTGGCTGCTGACCTGCTGTGCCTGGCTTTGCACCTGGGCGGCGATGGCCTGCACCTGCGCACTTTGGTTGACGGGTGCCTGCGTGCCAGCGAGTACGCCTGCGGGCTGGGTCTGCTCGAATGCGCCCTTACCCTTGAAGCGGACGAAGGCGGTGACGGTGCCGCTGGCGTTCTTCATGCTTTCGCTGAGTACCTGCTTGACTGCGTCGGGGTCTTCTGCGGCGTGGGCGGAGGTGCCCAGTGCTGCGAGGGGGCTCAGCGCCATGCTGAGGGTGAGTAGCCCGCTGCCGATTCGGCGTCGGTGCGACCGGCCGCGGGGGTTTGGGGAGGCGGTGTGTTGCACGGTGCTCCTTTGCTTGGCTCCCACAGTGTTGGGGGAGGCTGGTGTGTTTTTTCTGGTGGGTTCTAGATGAACTTGAACACACTAGATGTGAACTAGGATACACCTCAAAATGGCTTGTGAAGCGTTTATTACCTCTATATGCATCAAATTGTGGGCGTATTCGTCAGTACTGTCTTTCAGGCGGTTCATTTGCATCCGATTCTGCGGTGCCCGCTCTGTCGGGGATTCTACTCCCGCGCCTGCGCCGCCGAACTCACATATGGGCGGCGCATCATAAAAGATTCCTCTGAATACCCCAGCTCCCGTAGTGCTGACCCCCGGCAGTGTTAACACTTCAGTGTTAGCGCTTGTCCGGGGGTTTTTCTCAGTTTTTATCAGGTAGGTTTCAAGGGAGTGCCCAGCGCACGCTGGTACGGTGGTGCCCCGAGGAGTATGTCTGGTAAGCGAAGGAGACAACCATGGCAGAGCACCCCACTGAAAAGATAGAAGCTGCACAGAAGGATGAGGCGTACCAGCCCCTCTGGGACACCGACCAGTCCGTCCCGGAATACATGACGCTACTCATGGGCGAGCAGACGCAGAAAAATGAAGACGCTACGCTCCACCAAGAATCCGACGACGAAGACGAAGAGCTAGAGCGCCCCGACCAGCACCCGGACCCCGATTATGAGTACGTTTACCCGGGTGCCCCCAAGCGCTACGACTCCGCGCGGAAAGACTCAGAAGACGAACCCGAAGACTCTCATGACACCGACGACATCGAAGAGCCGGAAGCCACCTCAGAAGGCACCCCGGAAGACACTCACGAATCCCGCAAGGACGATAAGGCGAACCACCCGGTAGCGCCCGCCTCCCTCGCCTCCGCTGCGCCCAATTCCTCAGTGCCCGCCCAGCCTGTGCTCTCTGCCAGTGAGAGGGCCCAGGCTATGCAGAATCAGGCAACGCACGCCTACGGCGAGTACATTCGGCTGGAACACCTCGGTCTGCAACCGGGCGCTATTCTGCCGGTCATTCCTGAGCCGTTCTTCGGCATCCCCGACTCAAAACTCATCGAAATGCGCCTGCTGGACCGCTCCCACGACGAGTCCGCACCCATGCAGGCGTGCGCCGCCCACCTGAACCCGGTCAAGAATGAGGAGAACCCCACCTCGCGGGCGGCTAAGCCGCAGCCGGTCGGCTACGTCCCCATCAATAATCCGTTTGCTGGCAACAATATTGAAGAGATCGAGAGCCAGCGAACATTCTGGAAGACCGTGCTTATTGTCCTACTGACACTGAACCCGTTTGTGCTGGTTCCTTTGGTGAGCATGTTCGATAGTAGCGCCGGCATGTCGATGCTGTTCTTCTTCATCATTATCGGTCTCGGCTCATTGGCGCGAAACCTGGTAGAGGTTTGGGTTTGGGCTTAGCGAGGTGAGGTACTCACTGAGCTAGAGCCATTGGAGCTTTGGGAGGTAAGAGGAAGTGGGGGAAGGTGAGGGAAAGCTGGAGCTTGCTCAAAGAGCGAGGGAAGCTGAGGTCAGAAGAAGGGGTAAAGGGGCGTTCAAAGGGGACTGGAGCAAGCTTGAGTTTTAGGTTCTTAGGGTGGACTCTGGGGAGTCTAGGACTGAATCGTTACAAAACTGTTACCTTAAGTGGCTTGAATCACTCGCGAGATATGAGTTACATTGAGATTGTCCACACATTAATTTAGGCAATGGAGGTAAGCTCATGGCACTCCTCAAGAAGTTCATTGGCCCAACAAGCCGGGCTACAGTTGCTGGTTGCACTCATCATCTGTAATCATGAAGAAAGAACTAAAAATAGCATTTTTGTGCTTCCTTTGGGGAACAATCTCTACAAGGTTTCTATTTGGGTTTACAATGAATTTAGGAACCTCAGTAGAGAGTTTCATAAACCCTGGAACATGGATTACCCCAATTGGGTTCGGTCTAATAGGAGCAGCTGTTTACTATAAAAACAGTAAAGATAATACCTAGCAGAACCGAACTAGTAAGCATAAAGATTAAGAACAACCTGGTTCGCGTCCCCCAACCCTTGCTAGACTAGAACCAATATCCAAAGAAACCAGCAAACGAAGCGGGGCCACCGGCCAGTAGCGCCAACTACCAACCAGTGACCCCTTGCTAACAGGCGACTACCAAGGCAAAATAATCCTTGAGTGAGTCCAAGAGCTTCGCAATGGCCCCAACCAAAACAGCGATTGAGCAAATCAACTTCGCTGCCCGGTTGGGGTCTTTTTCATGCTTTGCCTTGCCCATAGGCCGTATCCTCCTCTCTGTCAGTTAGCCACTCACGGAAATATCCAAAGAAAAGTGAGTCCGGGCGGCCTTCCGCGAGAGGTGGACGCAAGCCAGCATACCAACACGACTTGGTAAGTGGCCGCGGCCAAATCCGCGCACCTATCACTCCCCTAAACCACCCCATAGCCGCATACATCTTCTTTTTTCTCTCCTCCTCTTCTCTCCCTACTTCCCCTCACTCTTACCTTCTACTAAACTCATCTAATAAACAGGAACTCATCCAGAAAACAAAGACGACACATGCCGAGTTCTGGTACTACCTGGTGTACAACCGCCTGCCGGACGACTACACGGGCATTAACGGCTACACGAAGAAACAGGATTTCTTCGATAAGTATGAGGCGCTGAAAAAGCAGGAACGCGCAAAGCTACGCGAGTCTGCAGCACAGTGCGAGCCTGCCGCGCATCCTGGTTCACCCGGTGCAGAGAAACAGGACTAACCCCCAAGCCGACCCACACCGTATAACGCCCCTGCCCCTCCACGCACAGAACACTGTGTGGAGGGGCAGGGGCGTCTCTTTTCTTGTCATATTCGGGTTTCTTCGCCTGTTATCCGGCGAGGGTTAATATTCCATTTACCTTGCCTTGATAGGGTGAAACCATCACGAGCGTTGCGACCAAGCAGAGCGAGGCGGGCACCCGCCGAAAACGGTGAGTTAGCCTGCCGCCGCGCCTCAATGATTAGCCGCGCCTCAACGATTAGCTGTATCCACTCATCGATAGATTAGGAAAAGAACGATGTCCCAGAACCCGAACCCTGAACAGTACAACCAGTACTACCAGCAGGCACCCTCCTACTCGCAGGCGCCGGGTCAGCAGTCCAACGGTTTCGTCATCTCCTCCAAGGATGACCAGAACATGGCGATGCTCGCGCACCTGGCTTCTGCAATTCTGTCTCTGCTGTCCTTTGCAAACGCAAGTATTCTCGCGCCGCTGGTCATGTGGTTCATCTACAAGGACAAGCCCGGTTACGGTTTCACTAAGGAAGCAGCCCGCCGCGCGTTCAACTTCAACTTCTCCCTGTGGGTCGTCACCATGGCGTCCTGGCTGCTGATGGTAGTGTCTTTTGGTCTTCTGTTCTTCGTCCCGTTGGTTGTCTCGACGGTCGCGACCATCCTGATGGTGATCTTCCACAGCCTGGCTGCTATGGCCGCAAACCGCGGTGAGCAGTACACCTACCCGATGACCTTCATCGAGATCATCAAGTAGTCTTCATCAGCTCATACCGGTAGCGCCCCCGTCCGAATATCGGATGGGGGCGTCGCCGTGCCCGGTGAGGCTCACCGGCGCCGTACCCGGCACGCCTATTGACTCGTTACACGGGACTTAAAGGGGCGGGCACGGTATCATTAGAAGAGGTGTGCCTACCCGGATCATGAGGCGGTAGGTCGCCGCCGCGCCGTGAAATCCGGTGCGTATCTTCAAGGCTTTCAAGGAGCACAAAATGTCAGCTGTCGTGATTGTGGGCGCCCAGTGGGGCGATGAGGGTAAGGGTAAGGCAACCGACCTGCTCGGCCCCCGCGTAGACTACGTGGTCAAGCCCAACGGCGGTAACAACGCCGGTCACACCGTGGTGGTGAACGGCCAGAAGTTTGAGCTGAAGCTGCTGCCCGCGGGTATTCTGAGCGATAACGCCGTCCCCGTGATTGGTAACGGCGTGGTTGTTAACCCTGAGGCTCTGTTCGCTGAGATTGACGGCCTTGAGGCCCGCGGCGCTGACACCTCCCGCCTGAAGATTTCCGCTAACGCACACCTGGTCGCACCCTACCATCAGACCATGGACAAGGTGACCGAGCGTTTCCTCGGCAAGCGCGCTATCGGCACCACCGGCCGCGGTATCGGCCCCGCCTACATGGATAAGGTTGGCCGCCTCGGCGTGCGTGTTCAGGACATCCTGGACGAGTCGATCCTGCGTCAGAAGGTTGAAGGCGCACTGCGCCAGAAGAACGAACTGCTGGTGAAGGTCTACAACCGCCGCCACGTTGAGGTCGACGAGATCGTCGAGTACTTCATGTCTTACGCTGAGCGTCTGAAGCCGATGATTGTGGACACCACCCAGCTGCTGAACAAGGCACTGGACGAGGGTAAGACCCTGCTGATGGAGGGCGGTCAGGCAACCTTCCTGGACGTTGACCACGGCACCTACCCGTTCGTGACCTCCTCCAACCCGACCTCCGGCGGCGCATGCGTCGGTTCGGGTGTGGGCCCGACCCGTATCTCCCGCGTGATTGGTATTCAGAAGGCGTACACCACCCGCGTGGGCGCTGGCCCGTTCCCGACCGAGCTGTTCGATGAGATGGGCGAGTTCCTGCGCACCACCGGCGGCGAGTTCGGCGTGAACACTGGCCGCCCGCGTCGTTGCGGCTGGTATGACGCCGTGCTGGCGCGTCAGGCTGTGCGCATCAACGGTTTCACCGACCTGTTCATCACCAAGCTGGACGTGCTGACCGGCCTGGATAAGATTCCGGTCTGCGTGGCTTATGACGTTGACGGTGTGCGCCACGACGAGATGCCGATGACCCAGACTGAGTTCCACCACGCTAAGCCGATTTTCGAGTACTACGACGGCTGGACTGAGAACATTTCGGATGCGAAGAGCCTGGATGAGCTGCCCGAGAACGCCCGCAAGTACGTGCTGAAGCTGGAAGAGATTTCTGGCTGCCGTATCTCCGCGATTGGTGTGGGCCCCGATCGTGACCAGACCATTGTGGTTCGCGACCTCATTAACGAAGACTAAAAACTGATGCGAAGGACCCCTGGCGAGGCTTTGAAAGCCTCATCAGGGGTCCCTTTATGCCTGGCTTATGTCTGGCGACTTGTAACATATCGTCTGAGCGCGACTGTTTTTTAGTTATTTTGGCTTGTGGCGTGCAGGGTATATGGATGTCACGATTAATAACTTTGTTATGCGGTATGGAATGTATGACATTGAAGAAGAATCCAAGAAAAACCGGAAATATTTTGACAAAAATTCTAATTACAGTCGCGGTATTTATGAATCTAATTCTGTGGAATTTTAAATAAAATTTTGGGGCTCTATATCAATATCAGTATTGATATAGAGCCCCAAAATATTCTATAAGATTCCCATCAAATCCAATCTGTAAAGGGTATATAGAATATCTGAAAAAGTAACTTCATCATTATCGATATACCCACAGCTCATGTTTGGTGAACCATACCAGCTACGTGCCTTGTGCATGTCGCTATTTTCTTTAACGCAATGTGCGTATTCTTCGGGGATGGGGGTAAGGTTGACCGTCGGCTTACCGTGCATTCGATAAAGGAAAATGAGTGCAGTATCAATGTATGCGGTGGCGTCGTAATGGAACTTTCCGTCTCCCCATCCGCTGCTGATACCTTCACGAGTAGCCCAGATAGCAATAGGGTAGTGCGGATCATTGACCGAGATATCGCTGTACGGTGAAGTAGCAGGAAGATCCTTAACTACGGGCCTGCCCTTCACATGGTACAGAAACTCAAGAAGCTGCCCACGAGTCATCGCAGGCTGGGGAGCATTCTTATTCTTCTGAAGATAAAGACGGCGCCCGTGAGTAATAAGTCCAGTGCACTCCGCCCAAGCAATCACCTTATCCTGGTAATCACCCCGGGTATTGTACTCAGACTCATTAATACAAGTAACTTCCAGTTCATCACCCGGAAAAGGAGAAAAAGTCTTAGGGTGCAATTGCGCCGCAGAAGCAGGCACCGCCGCAGACAACAAGAGAGAGGCAGCGGCAAAAGTACACGCCGCACCCTTCACAAACGGTTTCAACAGCATCGTTGACTCCTCAAAAGAAAATAGTGGTTGGTTCTAAGACAATCCCAGTCTCATTAACTAGAAGTGTAGACTTTCTTAGTCCTCAAGGGAAGGTTGAAACTCTACAACCCCCAGATATCTTAAAAAGAAAATCCAAGACTCGCCACAACACCTCAACCCCAACACAGCATCCCGAACACCCCGAGCCCGTGCATGTGACCGGGCGGGGCGCGTGCCGTATGCTGGAAAGAGCGCCTCGCACACGTGGCGCCAAAGCGTTCAGAGGAGTACAACGATGACCTACATTACCGGAGCCATCTACCCCAGCGGCGACCGCATCCGCGTAGGCGCACCCGAAGAAGAAACTCTCAACGCCTACCAGCAACCCAACACTGCCGTAGCCCTCGGATACGCCAACACCGGCATCCACGAACTGCACAGGCTACAAGAAACCTTCAACCTGCACGAACTCGCCATCGAAGACGCCGGACGAGGCCACCAGCGCGCCAAACTAGAACGATACGGCGACTCCCTCTTCACCGTCGTCCGCCCCGCCATCTACCTCGACAAAGAAGAAGAAGTGCGCCTGAGCGAACTGCACCTCTTCACCGGCCCCCGCTACACCCTCGCACTCGTCCGCGACGAACAACGCAGCAACCAGCGCATCAACGACCAGTTCAACCTGCTCTACGCCACCCCCGACGCATCCCCCGCCCGACTGCTGCACCGCATCCTCGACAGCACCGTCGACGGGTACGCGCCCGTGCTCGACGGACTCGAAAACGACAACGACGAAATCGAAGACATCCTCTTCTCTCCCAGCGAGCGGCAAGAGGCCAACTCCCTCGCCCAGCGCATCTACGAACTGCTCAACCAGGTCATCGACTTCCAGCGTGCCTGCCGCCCCCTCGAATCCATGATCGGCCGCATCATCGAAGGCATACGCACCGGCGCGCTCGACCCCTCACCCTACCCGGACGCATCCGACGAAGAAAAGAACGAAGAAGCGGTCGAGCTCGCCCGGCAATTCCGCAACGTGCTCGACCACGTAACGCAAACAAAAGAACGCCTCGAAGACCTTCGCAGCTCCCTCGAAAACGCCCTGCGTGTGCACGACACCCTGCTTGGTCAGCAGCAGAACGATGACACTAAGAAAATCTCTGCCTACGCGGCGCTGCTCATGGTGCCCACCATCGTTGGCTCCGTTTACGGCATGAATTTTGAGGTCATGCCCGAACTCAAATGGGAGTTCGGCTACCCCGCCGCGCTGCTACTCATGGTGGGTTCCTGCCTGCTTCTCTACTGGTTCTTCAAGAAGAACAAATGGCTCTGATATGTGTGTATGCCGCATAAGGCATACACGATATACCTTATGCGGCGCGGTCGTACTGGGCACGCATTGCGCGGCGGCAATCACGACGCTCACGCTTGAACTTCTTACACACGGCCTCCGAATCGGCAAACATGTAGAAGTCCTCCAGCTCAGCCGACAGACCCAAAGTCGACAGCTCAACCAGCGACAGCATCGCGTAGAACATCTCGCGGCGCAGCTCAAAATTGCAGGCACCCGGAGCAGACTCCACCGCAAACACGCCGCCGGTGCACTCCAGCGCGCGCATCGCCCAGTGCTGAGTCCACAGGTCACCATTGACCGGGCTCACGCCCAGGCGAGTCAACGCCAGACCGGTACCCTGCACACGCTCAAAACGCAGGCACATCTCCAGGTCCTTCTCCAGGGGGAACACGAACAGCAGAGCGTTCTGCGCCGCCGCACGCAGCTCAGCCAGGTTTGCCTCGTAACCGGAAGCGCCCTGAGTCAGGTGACGCATCACGCGGCCCATAGTCGAGGATGCCGGCGCGGTGCGGAAGCACGAACCGTCAGCCACCAGCTGCTCCAGAACGCCGCGGAGCTCCTCCACGTTGAAACGCTCCATACGAACGATGGTGCCCGCCTGCATCAGCAGGTTGAACTCTGCATCACGGCACAGTTGCTCATCTGCGGTGCAGGAAATCTCTGCGTTTGCGTACTGGCTCTCGTGAGTGGTGTTTTCCATGACCGTTCCTTCCGTAGATGCTGAATCAACCTAGCGGCAACACCGCAGGAGACGGCGTGCCCGGTCGGAAGGATCGTCCCTTCCAACACCTACACTCTATGAGCGACCCCTGACACGATAAGCAGTTTTTAATCTACCCCGGGGTAAAACTGGGAAAATTCTGAAAAAATCTGAAACCGCCTCTGAAACCACCCCTGAAACCCCGTAAAACCCCGTGAAATACAGAAAACCGGGCGCCCCCACAGTGGGGAACACCCGGTCACTTATACCGAATCAAGCGGCGCAACTAGCGCTGACGGTACAGCAGCCACAGCATGTACGCGCCACCCAGCGCGCCCGTCACCAAGCCCACCGGAATCTGGAACGGCGCCAACGCACGAGCCGACACAAAATCAGCCAGCACCAAAATCACCGAACCCAACAGCGCCGAATGCCACATCGCCGTACCCGGAGTGTTCCACAGGCGGCGCGCAATCTGCGGGGCAACCAGCGCCAAGAAACCAATCGGACCCGCAACAGAAATCGCCACAGCCACCAGAAGCACGGCAGCTGCCACCAGCAGGTTCACGGTCCTCTTCACCGGCAGACCCAAACCCGCCGCCAAATCGTCACCGAGCTCCAGGGTGCGCAGTCGGCGCGTTAACAACAGAACCAGCGGAATAGCGACCAGCAGCAGCACCGCCTGAACCGACATCTGGTTCCACGACAGCGCATTCAGCGAACCGTGCTGCCAGGTTTTCGCCGCCTCCGCCTTCTCCAAATCGCCGCGCGTAATCAGGTAATCATTCACAGAACTGAGCATCGCACTCACCGCAATACCAATCAGCACCATCTTCTGACCCATCGTCGCGCCACCGCGCGCACCCGCCAGAAGCATCACCACAGCCGCCGTCGCAAAACCGCCAATAATAGCGCCCATGCCCATACCCACGCCGGTAGAACTCAACGACCCAATCAGCACCACAGACAGGGCGCCGGTCGCCGAACCCACCGTGAAACCGATAATATCCGGCGAACCCAGAGCATTACGCGAAACCGACTGAAAAATAGCGCCCGACAAGCCCAAAGCCGCACCCACCACCACGGCGGCAAGCATACGCGGCAGACGCTGATTCAACACCAGCTGACGCTCAATCTCCGTGCCCTCACCCTGAAAAATCAGGCGAAACACCTGATCAGGGCTCATCTGATAACTACCAAACACCAGGGAGGCGGCCGCCGCCACCACAAGCACCGCCACCACCAGCAGGGTACGCGGAATAGGGGTGCGGTAACGCCCCGGGATACGCACGGACCCGGCTACAGAACGAGACATAACGCTCACAATAAAACCTCTCAGAAACCGGGACCTACGAACCAGATACGCCAGACGAACCAGATGAACCAGTCGAACCATGCACAACAGGGTGATGAGCATGATGCGGACCGTGCTCCGACACGTGAGGCGGACCCGCCTCCTCGTGCGCCTGCGCCTTCTTACCCATGCGGCTCTTCTTCGCGCCGCGCGCGCCGGTGCTCAAACGCAGCACCAGAACCATCAACACCGGGGCACCAATAAAGGCGGTCACAATACCCACCTCAAGCTCACTGGGCATGACCAGAACGCGACCCAAAATATCGGCGGCAAGCACCAACACCGGGCCGTACACCAGCGATAGCGGCAGAACGCGCGCAATATCGGAGCCCACCAGCAGACGCACCACGTGCGGTACAACCAGGCCCACAAAACCAATCGGGCCCGCAATCGCAGTCGCCGCACCACACAGCGCCATAATCGCAATAATCGTCGCGCCACGCACCAGCGTCACCGGCACCCCCAGGCCGGCTGCCGCATCCTCACCGAGCGCCAGGGCACGCAGGGGACCAACCAGCATGAACGACAGCACCAAACCCAACGCCACAAACGGCAACGCCGAGAGCACCTGTTCAAAAGTGCGGTTCTCGAGCGAACCCACCACCCAGAAACGGTGCGAGTCAAAAGCCCTCGAATTAAACATCGTGATAATGCCGGTAATCGTGCCCAGGCAGGCATTCACCGCCACACCCGTGAGCACCAGACGCGCTGTCGAATCCAGGTTCGGCTTAGAATCCACCAGACCCATGACGAACACCAGCGCCGCCGCCAGACCCGAACCCAGTAGCGCCAGCCACAGCTGAACGAACGGGGACGACACCCCAAAAACGCCCACACCCACCACCACGGAGGCGGCAGCACCCGAGTTCACACCCAGCAGGCCCGGCTCAGCCAGCGGGTTACGGCTCAACGCCTGCATGAGCACACCCGACACCGCCAACGCGGCACCGACCAGCAACGCCGCGGCGGTACGCGGGGCACGCTTCGCCCAAATCAGCTTCGACTCGATGGTGTTTGCCTCCGGGTGGAGGAAACCGTCAATCGAGCGGTCCAGGGCGAACATGCGCGAACCCACCGCAAATGACAGGGCGCAGAGCAGCACCAGCAGAACGCCGCCAATTATGAGCGCAACCGCCAGGCGCGAGATGGACTTGCCGCCCTGACCGCCCGAGGAGGCGCCAGATACGGCGTCCGAAGAAGCAGAGAGGGCACGAATTTTCGCCAGGGAAGCTTCGCTGACGGCGGGGCCGGAAGAAGTGGTGGTCTGTTGGGTCATATGCCTTGGAGGTAGTGGGGGAGCGGTGCGCTCCCGGGCGGGCGGAGAGTACTTAACGTATCAATAGATGAGTATTAAGTATCGCATATGCATATATGAGGCTATCCTAATAAAATGGCAAATATGACGAACAAGATCACCCGCCGCTCCTTCGGCGCACTCGCACTCGGTTCTTTCGGTGCCCTCGCCCTGGCCGCTTGCGGCTCCTCCAACACTTCCGGCTCTTCCTCCTCCGCGTCCGCTTCGGCGACCGGTAAGAAGGTTGCACCCTCCGCCCTGCCCTCCGGCATGGGCACCACCACCGTTGACGGCGAATTCCCCCGCACCGTCAAGCACTTCCGCGGTGAAACCACCATCAAATCCGCACCCTCCAAGGTCGTGATTCTCTCCACCGGTCAGCTCGATGGCGTACTCTCCCTGGGCATCGTGCCCGTCGGCGCAGCAACCGCCGGTGACGCCGACCTGGTCCCCGCCTACCTGAAGACCAAGTTCTCCAATAAGTCCGCAGAGCTCGACAAGATCGCCAAGGTCGGCAAGCGCACCGACCCGGACCTTGAGGCTATCGCAAACCTCAAGCCCGACCTGATCCTCATCAACAACACCAACAAGAAGGATGAGGTGTACGAGTCCCTCGCCAAGATCGCGCCGACTGTGGTCACCGAGGGCACCGGCATCAACTGGAAGCAGGACTTCCTGCTGATTGCCGCCGCGCTGGGCACCACCGAGAAGGCTGAGAAGCTCATGGAGGAGTACAACTCCAAGGCGAAGTCGGTCGGTCAGAAGGCTGGTAGCGAGAAGACCTTCTCCTTCCTGTACGCTTCCGCTGACCGCACCCGCATTTTCGCGAAGTCCTCGTTCGTAGGCTCCATCTGCGTGGACGCATCCCTGGCACGCCCCGCAGCTGCGCAGGTTGAGAAGACCTCCATCGACCTGAGCTCCGAGCAGCTCGACCAGGCTGACGGCGACTACCTGTTCTACGGTGTGCAGGGCGGCGACGAGTCCAAGCTGACCGGTGAAGCACTGTGGAGCACCCTCAAGGCTGTCACCGAGAAGCACGCGTACAGCGTGGATTCTGACATGTTCTTCCTGAACGCTGGCCCGGCTGCCGCGCTTGGTGTTCTGGAGGCCATCGAGAAGGCGCTCTAAAGGTTTTAGTCTCTTGTAGAGATTCGCTGGGAAGCCCCGCATTCTTACCTCTCATGCCCGCGCATGAGGGTGAGCAGGCGGGGCTTTCTACACGCTCTGCACCTGCTTTTTGCCCGCCGGATGCACTCGTGACCGGAATCGGTGCGCGTCCGCCCGAAATAGGGTCTAATGGGGGTAGAAGGCGCAGCGGTACCGTTGCCCGCGCCTGACACACCGAACAACCTTCCACACCGATTAATTCACCGACGAAATGAGCACGTAATGCCGAAGAATAAGCCCTCCGAAGAGACCCTGGCGCAGGTACGCCGCGTCATCGACGCACTCAACGATTGTGGCGCCCGCAAGCAGGCAATCCGCCTGAAGGTGACCCGCCCCGATGCGCCGCTGCCGCAGACTGCCTCCAAGTTTGGTGGCCGCCCGTACCTGCCCGCCGGGGAGTCTGCGCCGACCAATGAGAAGGGTGAGCCGCTGGGCATGATCGCGCAGATTAACTGTGCCGACCTGCCCGAGAATGACATTTACCCCGACACCGGTCTGCTGCAGTTCTGGATTAACCCCAACGACGAAGAATGCTTGTGGGGTTACGACTACGAGAACCCGCTCTCGCAGAAGAACCACCGGGTGGTGTACTACGAGACTCTGGGCGAGCCGAACCCGGATGCCCCGTTCCCGACCGTGAACTGGGATGACTACGGTTGGCCCTATGGTCGTGACGGCAAGGGTACCGCTGAAGAGGTTGTTGAGTACGCACTCGCCTTCGAGACCTGGGAGCAGGGCTTCCTGGATGGCGGCTTCGAAATCTACGACCAGTTCGCTGACGCCTGGGATGAAATGTACCCGGACCAGAAGCTTCCCGAGGAACCGAACGCACGCGATAACGCCTCCTACAACCTGCTGGAGCCCTTCGAATCGGAGGAGAGGGATTACTCGCATATCGGCGGCTACCCTTCGTTTGTGCAGAATGACCCGCGCGACGAGTTCGAGGAGCTGCGCGGCCACACGGTGAACCTGCTGACTATCGAGTCGGAGTGGGGCGAGGACGCTGATGAGGGCGTGTACGTGATGTGGGGTGATGCCGGTGCGGCGAACTGGCTGATTACCCCGGAGGCGTTTGCCGCCCGCGATTTCTCGCAGGTCGTCTTTGAGTGGGCTTGCGGCTAAAGACCCTACTACTTTCACATCATCAATGAGGAGATTCTAAGATGCTCGACAACAAGCCGTTCAAGGACATTGAGAAGCAGGCGAAGCACGTTATCGACCTGCTCAACCAGGAGGGCGCCCGCAAGAAGGCTATCGCGCTGAAGCCCTTCGTTCCCGCCGAACCGCTGCCGCAGACTGCCTCCAAGTTTGGTGGTCGCCCCTACCTGCCTGCCGGTGAGTCTGCGCCGACCAATGAGAAGGGTGAGCCTCTGGGTATGATTGCGCAGATTAACTGTGCTGAGCTGCCCGAGAATGACCTGTACCCCGCCACCGGTCTGCTGCAGTTCTGGATGGACCCGAACGACGAAGAATGCTTGTGGGGTTTTGATTATGAGAACCCGACCTCGCAGAAGAACTTCCGTGTTATCTACTACGAGACTCTGGGTGAGCCGAACCCGGATGCTCCCTTCCCCAACGTGGACTGGGACGAGGGCGGCTGGCCTATTGGCGGTTTCGACTGTGAGAGTGGTCCGCTTGAGATTGAGTACGGCATGACCTTTGAGGTGCGTGAGCAGGGGGTGACCGCCTCCGGCTACGACTACTACGATGTTTTTGGTGCGAAGTGGGATGAAATCTACCCGGACGAGAAGTTGCCCGAAGCACACGAGAACCCGTATAAGAACCAGGCACGCCGCGAAGCACTCTACGAGCTGACGGAGCCCTTCGAATCGGAGGAAGAGTACTCCCACGTGGGCGGATACCCGTTCTTCGTGCAGAATGACCCGCGTGAAGAGTTCAAGGAGCTGCGCGGCCACACGGTGAACCTGCTGACTATCGTCTCTGAATCGGAGAATGAGGAGAACGAAGACGAGGAGATTGAGATCATGTGGGGTGATGCCGGTTCGGCGAACTGGCTGATTACTCCGGAGGCGCTTGCCGCCCGCGACTTCACCAATGTCGCCTTTGAATGGTCCTGCGGCTAAGCCCTGCCGCTAAGCCGGGGTTGCCTTCAACGCTGCCTCGGTTAGCTACTGACTCGGCTAGCTGCACGCCAGGGGAGGGGAATAGAGAATATCTGCTCTATTTCCCTCCCCTTTATGTACCTTTTATCGGGCACTTCTAAGCAGCGCGATACTTACGGTTCTTGCTACGCGGCGGAGCCGTCGGGACAATCAGTTTTGCATCCACAAGACTGCGCAGGTCATTCGTAATGGAAGTACGTGATGCACCCCGACCCCAATGCTCCTGGATAAACGCCGCGGAAACCGCCTCGCCCTGTGCACGCAGACCGCGCACAATGCCGGCCTGGCGTTCGCTGAGGCCATCAAGCGAAGCGTCGGCCCCCGCCGGTTCGGCGGTGTCGGCTGAACGTTTGCCTTCGGAATGGGTTGCTTGCTGAGTCTTATCCTCGTGCGCGGTCTTCTGTTCCGTAGAAGACACACCCTGCGGGGGCTGCATCAGAGTAACCTGCACATAGAGTAGACGGTCAGCAAACTGGGGAGCGGGCAGACCCGCATCCTTCAGCGCGCGCAGAACCGTGGGAATACCGGAAGCCCTATTCTCTGCAATCAAACGCCCCGTCCCCGGGTCGGGCAGGTCAGTCAGAATGCTTGCCAAGTAGCTATTGCGGGTTGAAGAAACACCGGGCTGACCAAAATCTCGGATAGTTACAGCACCGTAAATACCACCCGGGCTACGCACCACCAGGCGGTTAGTGTAGAGCTCAACCTGCACCTGTGAGCCGCGCGCACCCGGTGAATAGTCGCGGTGCATGAGAGCGTTGACCAAGAGTTCGCGGATAGCCTCCAGCGGATACTCGTAGCGCTCAACCCGCCCGATACCGCTACTGTTGAGGCCCTCCATCGTGGACGTTTTGCGCATATTGCGAACCAAAACGCCCATAGCTTCATCCAACATGGAGGGGATAGGCCCGGTACAGCTGTGATTGTCGAGGAAACGTCGACCGTCCTCAGTAACCTCACCAAGCTCTTCACCGGGAAGAACAACAACGCTCATCATCAGCTGCGGGAAGAATGCCTGCGGATATGAACCCATGGCGAGAAGCGCTCCAAGAGTGGGCACTTCTCGGCCCTCAGAATCGATGCGTAGAATGCGTGCCTGCAGAAGAACCTCACGGTCAGAAAGCGCCGCAAAAACACGAGGCTGCTCCTCGCGCAGGCGAGCGACATAGGCGCTCACAAGGGTGGGGGAGAGGTCTTTGAAGCTTGCCTCACTAATCAGCTCCTCGTCATAGCGGGGCTGACTGCGGTTCTCTAGGAGGCGGTCAATCTCGTACTTAGTCAGGCGAATATCGGCCTCTCCAACACGCTGGTAGGAGCCGTTATACATGCCGTGTGCTTCGATGTAGTAGGGCTTCTGCGTCGGATCGCCGGGGAGCACATCGATGCGCACGATACGGTGCTGGCCCTCTGCCGCCTCAATATCTACCGCCTCAATGTGAATGTCTACCGGGGGTCGAGGCGTGATCTTGGAACGGATTGCCTCAACGGATGCGTCATGGACTGCCTGCGCGTTGAAACCTTCAACCGGCTGTAGACCTTCTGCCGGGTCGGTGAGGCCGAGAAGAATGGTGCCACCGTCGCCGTTGGCGAAGGCGCTAACGGTTTCAAGAACGGACTTGGGGAATCCGCCAGCTGCAGCTTTGACTTCTACCTGTCCGTTTTCAGCCTGACTGCGGCGTAGGTTTTCGATGAGTTCGGCGGTGTTAGTTTCCATGCATGCTCCCGTTGGCTACTTCTTGGTGAACGTCATAGCAACGTCATAACAACATCATAACAATTTCTGTCATGATGTTGTTATGATCCTGCGATGATGTTGATATGATGCGGTATCTTCATCACTCTTAGAATCGTGAAAACCCTGGAATTGCAGGTTAAAACCGGGTATTTCTATCGGTCTCATTGACCGCGCATCATATCAGCCATCATAACAACTTCTGCTATGACGGCTGATATGACGCCCCGTCATAATCCGCAATAAACGACATATAGGTACCCGCACTTGGTGCGCCCCGCCGCTGGTGGCACAGTATAAAGTCGAGCCACTATCGACTCCCCGCACACAGGCGGGCAGATACACCAGGAGCAAACCAATGGCTGAACACACTTTCGGCTTCCGCACCCGCGCACTACACGCGGGCGGCACCCCCGACGCTGAGCACGGTGCTCGCGCGGTCCCCATCTACCAGACCACCTCCTTCGTCTTCAAAGACGCTGACGACGCCGCGAACCTCTTCTCCCTGCAGAAGTACGGCAACATCTACTCGCGCCTGTCCAACCCCACCGTCGCCGCCCTGGAGGAGCGCATCGCCTCCCTCGAAGGCGGCATCGGTGCGGTAGCGACCGCCTCCGGCATGGCTGCCGAGTTCATCACCTTCGCGGCTCTGTGCCAGCAGGGCGACCACATTGTTGCTTCTTCGCAGCTGTATGGCGGCACCGTCACCCAGCTGGACGTGTCCCTGCGCCGCTTCGGCATTGAGACCACCTTCGTGCCCGGCACCGACCCCGCCGACTATAAGGCGGCGCTGACCGAGAACACCAAGGCGATTTACACCGAGATTGTGGCGAACCCCTCCGGTGAGGTTGCCGATCTGGAAGGCCTCGCAGAGGTCGCACACGAGGCGGGTATCCCCCTGGTCGTGGACGCAACCCTGTCCACCCCCTACCTGATCCGTCCCCTCGAACACGGTGCGGACATCGTTATCCACTCGGTCACCAAGTTCCTGGGCGGTCACGGCACCACCCTCGGCGGTATCGTCGTCGAGTCCGGTCGCTTCAACTGGGGTAACGGCAACTTCCCGTCCATGACCGAGCCGGTTCCCTCCTACAACGGCGTATCCTGGTGGGGTAACTTCGGTGAGTACGGCTTCCTGACCAAGCTGCGTTCTGAGCAGCTGCGTGATTTCGGCCCGTCGCTGAGCCCGCAGGCTGCGTTCAACCTGCTGCAGGGTGTTGAGACCCTGCCGCAGCGTATGGACGCGCACCTGGCGAACGCTAAGCAGGTTGTGAACTGGCTGGTTGAGGATCAGCGTATCGCCTATGTGAACTACGCTGGCCTGGAAGACCACCCGCACCACGAGCGCGCGAAGAAGCTGCTGCCGCTGGGCGTAGGTTCTGTGTTCTCCTTCGGTGTCAAGGGCACCGAGAAGGCGTCCGGCCGCCTTGTCGGTGGCGAGTTCATTGGTGCGCTGCAGCTGGCAAGCCACCTGGCGAACATTGGTGACTCTCGTACCCTGGTGCTGCACCCGGGTTCGACCACGCACCAGCAGCTGACCGCTGAGCAGCTGGCCGCTGGTGGTGTTGGCGAGGACCTGATCCGTATTTCGGTGGGTCTGGAAGACGTTGAAGACATCATTTGGGACCTGGACCAGGCGCTGACCTACGCGACCGGTCTGAACCACGCCGGTGAGCGTGTGGGCGAGTCCAGCGCAGACAAGATTGTGGAGGCTGAGGAGGCGGTTACCGCTGCTAAGGCCGCCGAGGACGCTGCCGCCGCTGAGGCTGCTGCTGGCGCATCCTGCTCCCTGCCTACTACTACTCAGGAGGAAAAGTAATGACTGAGAAGCGTACCTGGGTGGGTCCTTCCGCCCCTGAGCGTCTGAACATTCTGCGTAACACCCGCACGATTGCGATTGTGGGTATGAGTGATAAGATTTCGCGTGCTTCGTACTTTGTGGCGACGTACCTGCAGTCGGCTTCGCCGTACAAGCTGTATTTTGTGAACCCGATTCTGGCTGCGAAGGGCAAGCTTGTGCTGGGTCAGCCGGTGTACCCGTCGCTGCAGGACCTGCCGGAGGTTCCGGATCTGGTGGAGATTTTCCGCCGTAATGAGGACCTGCCGGGCGTGGTTCAGGAGGCTGTGGATCTGGGCGCGAAGACCGTGTGGATGCAGCTTGGCTCCTGGAACGAGGAAGCAGCCGCGATTGGTGAGGCTGCCGGCCTGAACGTGGTGATGGATAAGTGCGTGAAGATTGAGCACGCGCGTTTCCACGGTGGCCTGCACCTGGCTGGTTTCAACACGGGCGTGATTTCTTCGAAGCGTCAGGTGCTGTCGAAGTAAGCAGCCTGTGCTGTATAAGCCGCTGTAGCTTGTAATTACAAAAAATTAGGCGCTTGTGAGCGTTTGAACTTGTGAGTGTTTGAAAGAGGGGGGCGTACTCGGGGTGATTCCCGGGTGCGCCCCCTCCTTCTATTGATGCTGGCATAGTGAGATAAGTAACCATAAGATGACCAGGGAAAACACCCAGATTCCTTGAGAGCGCGTAGCTCCAATGTTATTGTTGTAGTAACAGTCCCCCCTCCGCCTCTGATTCAAGCGCATCTCGAGGGGGTCCTTTTTTGTATTCGGTTCTACGGCGAACCGAGTAAGGAGAGCAATGGTTTTGCCCAAGGAATCGTGCGTATTTCTGCCTTCACTGGAAGACCAGAGGAAATACCTTATTGACAAGCGGTATTTTCCTCAGGGAACAACTCTGAGCGATGATGACCAAGACATGCTGGCATGCTCTAATTTCCACTACCTTCTGGGATACTTTCGTAATTACAACAAATACAAGAACGAGGGATTTCTTCCTGAGAAGCCAGACATCTCAGATGTTTTAGATATTGTGCGTATGGATGTGGCGGTCTCTTCCCTCCTGTACGGATACATGCGGCAGAGCGAACAGGCGATTCGAGCTGCATGGGTGGACGTATTTTGCACTTATCGTGGTCCTCATGAGTATCTCAACCCGGACGCATATATCTGCATGAATCAGGACAGGCCAGTAGATGCGCTCATCAAAGATATGATGCGGCATATCCTGCGATACCGTGAACCGTATGTTCGCGAGCGTATTGAGGAGTGGTGGAAATCTTGCGCTAAAAGTTCCTCTAAAAATCCCTCTGAAAGCTTGGAAGATTGGGAAGATGTTGAGGCGCTTCGAGAGATGATGCAGAAAGAGCTTCCCCTGTGGTCTGTTGTTGATTCATTTTCTTTGGGACTTCTCTCCCACGCAGTGGTCCAAAGTTATGCTTCAGAAACCTCCGCTGAGTCTGGGGAAGCTGAAAAGTTGCTGCTCTATAAAAAGACCGCAGAGTATATGGGGGTGAACCATAAGCACTTTGAGGGTCGTCTTAAGTCTCTGACCACTCTAAGAAACCGTGTAGCTCATGGTTCTCGCCTCTGGATGATGCCAACGACTGACACCTCTGCAAAGCCTAAAATTTTTGCTAAGGATCTCCGCGAGGCGGACCCGAAAGGTATGTTGGTTAGCTTCGCTAACGTTGCTCTTTTGCAGGGAAACACCCGTCGTCAGAGGGAGGCATGGAAAGCGATAAAAGCTTTAGTGGAGCAGAATGAGAGCTACTGCGTTGGCGTAGGTTCGCAGAAAATCTTCTAAAAACGGCTACAGTCCTGCAGGTGTCTCACATTATGGTGCTGATGTTCTTATGGGACTGAGAGGGGGGCGTACCCGGGG
>ERZ773072.146-NODE-146-length-42729-cov-5.579533_pt1 | contig 42729 bp, 34 predicted proteins | sample MGYA00580617_ERZ773072 | MGnify/ENA primary metagenome ERZ773072 (study PRJEB29015, sample SAMEA2737970) | human oral metagenome | biome: human oral; feature: human-associated habitat; material: dental | place: China | collected 2122 ...
CGGGGTCGATGGTCAAGGCGGCGCTGGCGGTCATGTTTCACCTGGTTCTCTGCGTGTTCCGAATACTCGCGGGCGGCCGGGGCCGCCTCGCCCTGGTTCCAGGGCCCACTAAATCTAGTGGGTCGAACCAACAGAGAACACTATATCTAGTGCCAGGACGGGAATCACGGCCGGGACGTCCGACGCGCCGGGCCGCCTCGGAGGATCCCATCCCGGCGAATCAGATCCGGGACCATGGTCCTTGTGGGGCGGCGGGAGAACCGCGCCGTTCCAAGCCCCCGCCCCACGCGGGACCGCGCGCAGCGGGCCATGAATCCGCTCACACCAGCAGCGGGACCCTCTTGACGGGGCCGAGGCGCTTCCACCATTTCCCCAGCCCCAGCGTGTCGCCAGCGCCCAGCAGCGCCACGAGGACGAGGACCAGCGCGTAGACCAGGTGCGAGTCGACGACGGGGTTCGCGGACCCCACGACGAAAGTTCCCTCCGCCAGGTACATCATGACCATCATCACCACCCCGGCCAGTGCCGCCAGGCGGGAGGCGACGCCGAGCACTGTGGCCGCGCCGACGAAGAGCAGTCCCGACATGAAGAGCCAGTCGGCCAGGGGCGTGGCCAGGGACTGGAAGAAAGGCGTGAACGGCTTGGTCGCGTCGAGGGCCCCCCGCAGGTAGCCCTGGGCGGGTTCGCCCCCGTGGATCCAGGCGCGCCGGGACGGGGTGGGGAACCCCAGGCCGAAGGCCTTGTCGAGGAACGCCCACAGGAAGACGAAGCCCACGGAGATCCTCAGCAGGGCGAGCACGAAGCGCCCCGGGGCAGAGGCGACCGCCTGGCCCGCGGCGCGGGGGGTCTTATCGCTCATGACTCTCCTTCCACGGGGGGCGGGGCCCCTCGAACAATCCACGGACGACTATAGGCGCGCCGGGCGCCCGGGCGTTCCCTCACGCGCTGCGCGAGTCGTCGGCGAGCAGGTCGACTTCGCGCACCACGGCGCCCACGACCGCCACGATCCACGCGCACGCCCCCATCCCCAGGACGAGGGACCGCCACGGGCGGACGGACAGGAAGTCGTTGAAGCCGTAGCCCGAGCCCGGGGCCCCCGCCGACATGGAGAAGCCCCACAGGCCGACCAGCGTCAGCGAGAAGGCCAGCGCCCCCGCGGCCAGCATGCCCCCGGCAACGGCAGGCGAAGCGGCTGCTGCCACGATCGCCGCAGCCTCCGCGGCGCCCGCGCCGACCAGCTCGCCCGCACAGGCTGCTGCCTCGGCGCCCACGCTGCTGCCCCGCGTACGCGCGCTGATGTCCGAATACCTGCGCCTGCCCGAAGTGTCCGACGACGACGACTTCTTCGCCGTGGGTGGTCATTCGCTGCTGGCCGCCCAGCTGCTGCAGGCGCTGGGCCGTGAGCTGGGCCGCAAGCTTCCGCTGGCGGCGCTGTTCGAGGCTCCGACGCCACTGCAGCTGGCTGCCTGGCTGGAGGGTGGCGAAGACCAGCCTTCCGCTCAGGCCACCGAGCAGCCTGCTGCCCCCGTCGCCAGCCACGTGCCGGCTGCCGAGCCAGCCGACACCATCGCCCGTCGCGCTGACCGCAGTGTCGCGCCGCTGTCGCTGATGCAGCAGCGGCTGTACTTCCTGGAGTCGATCAACCCCGGCACCCCGGTCTACAACACGCCGTCGGCCCACCGTCTCACCGGCAAGCTGAATGAATACGCCTTCCAGCGCGCCTTCAACCAGCTGATGCAGCGCCAGCCGATCCTGCGCACCGTCATCGACACCGATGCCCAGGGCATGCCCGAGCAGCGCGTGATGGACAACCTGCAGGTCTCGCTCTTCCCGGCCATGGACCTGAGCAAGCTGCAGGGCCAGGCCCAGGAAGCAGCCCTGCGTCATGCCATCGATTCGCTGGCCCAGGAACCGATTCCGCTGCACGGCGCACCGCTTTTCCGCACCCGCATGTTCCGGCTGGGCGAAGAGCAGCACGTCTGGTTCTTCATGCCGCACCACATCATCTGGGACGGCTGGTCCTTCGACCTGCTGTATCAGGAAATGGCGGCCCTGTATGCACACCAGATGGAGAAACCCGGCGCAGCCGATCCGCTGCCGCCGCTGGCCATCGATTACGGCGATTTCGCCGGCTGGCACCACCAGTTCCTGAAGAGCGACGCGCTGCAGAAACAGGTCGACCACTGGCTGTCGATCATCGATCCGAAGCTGCCACCGCTGGACATTCCGGCCGACCGCAAGCGCCCGGCCCGCATGAGCGGCCTGGGCAGCACGGAATGGCTGTACCTGCCCGAGCCCCTGGTGGCCCGGCTGCGCGAGCACGCCCGCCAGCAGCACACCACCCCGTTCATGACGCTGCTGGCCGTCTGGGCCCTGCTGCTGCACGGTCTGTCGCGCCAGCCCATGCTGCGCATCGGCACCCCCGTGCGTGGCCGCGAGCTGCCCGAGCTGGAGCAGGTGATGGGCTTCTTCGTCAACGCTCTGCCGCTCACCTTCAACTTCGGCAACGATCAGGCCTCGTCCCATGCAGCGGCCCACGCCAGCCCGGATAGCGCCACGCCTGCGGGCATGGCAGCCGGCGCCGGCGCCCGTGAGCGCGCTCCGCACACCATCCGCCAGCTGCTCGAGCAGGTCCGCCAGACCGTCGTCACCGCCTTCGGCAACAGTGACGTGCCGGCCGACCGCATCCTGCAGGCCATGGGCCCGTCCCGCGACGAGTCCCGTCCCCCGCTCTGGCAGGCCTTCTTCTCGTTCCAGGAAGCCACGGCACGCCAGCTGCAATGGAGCAACCTGCACGACAAGCCGCTGTATGTGCTGCAACCAGGCACCGCCGAGGACCTGGGTCTGTGGTTCCTGGCCAATGGCAACCACCTGGTGGGCGGTCTGCAGTACAACACCGACATCTTCGACGCACTGCGCGTGCGCCGGATTGCCGAGGCCTACCAGCTGCTGCTGACCTGCTGGCTGGACAGCGCGCCCGACACCCCGCTGGCGGACATGCTCACGCATATTCCGACGGCCGTGCTCTGTGGGGTTGACCATCCGGTCACCACCCTGCCGTCCACGCCAGCAGCTGCACCGCAGGCAGGTTCAACCCAACCTTCGTCGACCGCACCCGTGCACCAGCCCGGCTTCGGTGAAGAGATCGGCATCGAGAAAGTGGCGGCCCGCACGCCCCCCTCGGGAGCCGCTCCGGCCCGGGAAGGAATCGGTACCGGGCACGGGGCCGCTCGTGAAGTGATCGCGGCTGCCCAGGCTTCGGCAGCCGCCGACACGCCGGCAACCATGCCTGCGACCGCTTCGGCATCTGCCACCGAGCAAGGTAACGGCGTACAGACCCAGGCTGCCCCGTCCCCGGATGCCGCCGCAGATGGCGTGGCCACGGCCGAAGCGCCTCTGCCCGCCGAAGAGGCGGGTTCGATGGAAGCCACGCTGACCGGCGTCTGGGCCGACCTGCTGGGCACCGATGACATCCGGCCCGATGACAACTTCTTCGACCTGGGCGGCCACTCGATGCTGGTGATGCAGGCCATCGCCCGCATGGAGGTGCTCACCGGCCGTCGCGTCAACCCGCGCCGCTTCGTCTTCGAGACGCTGGCCCAGGTGGCCCACGCCTACGAAGAGGCCCAGTCCGGCCCCGCGCCCGAGGCAGACACCTCCGGCAAGAAGGGCGGCCTGATGGCCCGCATGCTGGGCGGCCTGCGCAAGCGGCACTGATCCGAAGCGCCTTGAAAGCGTCCTGAATGGCGCCCGACAGGGGCGGCCCGACCAACGTGTCGGGCCGCCCCTGTGCCTTTTGGGGAGCACTGAAGGCCGGATGATGGTGCCGATGGTCAAGTGGTTCCGACGACCGGGAACCTGCAGCCCGAAGACCGGCCGTGCCGATACAGCCCCACCATCCGCTAAGATGACATCCATCATCCCGAACCCACCAGGAGACCTGACCGACATGTTGACCGTCATCAGCAGCGCCACCGACATCAGCAACGCCCAGAAAACCCTCGTCCATCAGCTGCAGACCGCGCTGCCCCAGCGCATTGCCTGTACCGTCGGTGGTGCCGGCGGCGGCTTCGAGGCCGACGTGGCCTACGACGACACGCTGGGCCTCTGGTTCGCCGGCCAGTCGCAGGACACCAAGCATTTCAACGGCTTCGGCACCGACATGCCGGTGGCCGGCAAGAAAGTCTCGCTGGCCGCAGAAATCAACTTTCCCGTCCAGGGCATCAGCCGTGCCATTTCCGGTGTCTTCGCCCAGGATGAAAACGGCCGCATCGCCGTGCTGCATCGGGGCAAGATCCGCGGCGGCAAGGCCATCTTCTTCCAGCATTACCAGGGCGAGTGCGTCGAAGCCGACGACGGCGGCAAGCCCGACACCTTTGCCCTCATCGGCTGGCTGGATGACCCCACCTTCGCCCGACGCATGAACGACTTCGTGCGCGAGATCCTGCGCATCAAGGCCGCCGCAAAATAAGGGGAAACACGGATTCCCCCGCAGGCAGACGGCCAGGCACACGGCAGTAAACTCGGAAGATCAGCCCAGAGCCCTTCCCGAAACCGTCATGCCGGACGCGAACCTTCCCGTCGTCGATTGCTGGCGCATCGACCTTGATGCGCCCCGCCCCTCCGAATCCGACCACTGGATCGCCGCGTCCGAACACGCACGCGCCGAGCGTTTCCGCTTCGAGCACCTGCAGCGCCGCTACCGCGCCACCCGTGCCGGCCTGCGCGCCCTGCTGGCACGCCAGCTGCATGTCTCACCCGCCGACGTGCGTTTCGTGCGCAGCCCAAGAGGCAAGCCCAGCCTGGATCCGGCGCATCAAAGCCCCCTGCACTTCAACCTGACCCACAGCGAACACGTCGCCTGGGTGGCCCTGGGGCCACAGGAACTGGGCATTGATCTGGAAGTACTGGGGCGCGAGGTGAAGATGCTGGATTCGCTGGTCCATCGCGTCACCCGCCCCCACGAAGCCCAGCGGCTGCTGGCCATACCCGACAGCCTGCGCGAACAGGCCTTCCTACTGATGTGGACCCGCAAGGAATCCACGCTGAAGGCCTGGGGCGAGGGCATCAGCGGCATGGGCTCACTCAACACCCTGGACTGCCAGCTGCCCGACGCAGAAGCACTCACTGCCTTCCTGCAGCGGCATCATCCCGACCGGCTGGATCCGGCCACGGCGATCCGCAAGCCCGCCTCACCGCGCCAGCCCGGTGATTTCTCCGGCCGCGAATACCACGGCCCCCACCCGATTCCACCGGCGCTCCTCACCGATCACCCGGAAGCGCACCAGCTGCCACAGGTCCTCATCCATTACCCGGACGTGCGCCTGCCCACCGCCGAGGGTGAACGCCCACCGCTGTACGCCACCACCCTCGACCTGGGTTCCGAACTGATCACGGTTTCATCGCCCACCCCCTTTCGTGCCAGAATCCATCGGTTTTCCTACTGAAAGCGTGCCCCCAGGCTCGCATGCCGGCTTCGGCCCATCACCCGACCCCGTCATCTGCCCATGCCCACCCTGCACCTCCAGGACGTACACCTCACGCGCGGCATCACACCCGTCTTTGCCGGCCTGCAGCTGGAACTGACCGAGGACCGCATCGGTCTCATCGGCAACAACGGCGCCGGCAAGACCAGCCTGCTGCGCCTGCTGTGCGGCCTGGAGGCCCCCGATCAGGGCAGCATCCATATCGACGGCCTGGACATCCATCAGCGCGAGGGGCGTATGAAGCGCAGCCAGCGCATCGGCATGATGTTCCAGAACCCCGACGACCAGATCATCTTCCCCACCGTGGAAGAAGAGCTGGCCCTGGGCCTGCCCGGCCTGAAGAAGCGCGAGGCCCTGCAGAAGGCCCGCGAGTTCCTGGCGCAGCGTGGCCTGTCCGACTGGGCGCAACGCGCCATCTCGGCACTGAGCCAGGGCCAGCGCCAGCACGTCTGCTGGCTGACGCTGCTGCTGGCCGGTCCCGCCACCCTGCTGCTGGACGAACCCTATGCCAGTCTGGATCTGCCCGGCCAGGCCCGCCTGGCCCATGACCTGAACCGGAGCGACCGCCAGCTCATCGTCTCCACCCACCTGCTGGACCACGTGCGCACCTACCCGCGCGTGCTGTGGCTGGACCAGGGGCAGGTCCGCGCCGACGGCAACGGCCCGGACGTCTGCGCCGCCTACGAAGCACACGTGCGCCAGCTGATCGCTGAAGCCGCTCACCCTGCGGAAGCCCCTCGCCTTGCGGAAGGCTCCCGCTCCGCTGAACCCGCTCGCCCCATCCAGGGCGCAGCGCCTCATCATGGGTAGCCTCTACAGCGACATCCCCAGCTGGCTGCACCGTGTGCCAGCCGGCCTCAAGCTGGCCCTGCTGGTACTGCTGGGCTTGGTGCTTTTCTGGGTGAAGGATCCGCTGATCCTGGGCATCATCGCCGGCCTGGCGCTGGCCCTGTGGCTGAGCCTGGGTCGCGCCACCCGTCCGGCCCGACGCCTGATGTTCTCGGTGCTGGTGGCCGCCGGCCTGGTGGCGCTCTTTCAGCTGTGGATGGGTCGCCCGGACCTGGCCTGGTCCGCCACCGTGCGGCTGGCCTGCACCTGCAGCCTGGGGGCTGTACTGACCGTCACCACCCGTCCCGCCGCGCTGCTGGACGTGCTGGAATGGCTACTGCAGCCGCTTCGCCTGGTGGGCCTGTCGCCCGAACGCCTGGCCCTGCAACTGGGCCTGATGCTGCGCTTCATCGAGCACTTCTTCGTGCAATGGAAGAAACTCGACGACGCCTGGCGCCTGCGCACCGGCCGGCCCGGCGGCTGGCGACTCATCGCCCCCCTCACCATCCAGATGCTGCAGACCACCCGCCGCGTGGCCGATGCACTGTTTGCGCGACTGGGGGACTGAAGCCAGCGCCCCCCACGATTGATCCCGTCCACCACGACCCGACCCCGTTCGATCTCATCATGGACCAGCACATCAACTACATCACCCTTGGCGTTGCGGACGTTGGCCGATCACGCCGTTTCTACCAGGAAGTCTTCGGCTGGCAGGAAAGCGCCGAAAGCAACGAGCACATCGCCTTCTTCCAGACAGGCGGCGCGCTGATACTGGCACTGTTCCAGCGTGATGCGCTGGCCAAGGATGCCGGCCATGACAGCCCTATCACGATGCCGGGCGGCTTTCCCGGCTTTTCGATGGCTCACAACCTGGCCACCACCGCCGAGGTTGATGTGCTCTTTGCTCGCTTTCGCGAGCATGGCGTCACCATCGTCAAACCGCCACAAAAAGTGTTCTGGGGCGGCTACAGCGGCTATATCGCGGACCCGGACGGCTTCCTGTGGGAAATCGCCCACAATCCGTTCCTGCAGAAACTGCGCGGCTGACGGTCACAGGCCGTGGGCTTTCCACCAGGACCGCCAGCCCCTGTCTCATACCACCACCTGCGCGATCAGCATCGCCACCACCGTGGCCACCCCCACGCCGATCAGGCCAGGCATCATGAAGCTGTGATTCAGGATGTACTTGCCGATGTGCGTGGTGCCGGTACGGTCGAAGTTGATCGTCGCCAGGTCACTCGGGTAGAAGCAGAAGAAGAAGTACGCATAGCTGGCCGGCACCGATCCCAGCAGCGTGGCCGGTGAAAGCCCCAGCGCAAAGCCCAGCGGCAGCATCACCGTCAGCGTGGCCGCCTGAGACTTCAGGAAGGCCGAGAAGGCGAACATGGCCAGTGCGAAGGTCCACGGATGACGTTCCACCTCGGCCTTGAGCAGGTCCGTGATGTAGCCCTTGTTGCCCGAGATGACGGTATCGCTCATCCAGGCAATACCCATGATCATCACCACCGCGATCATGCCGGCATTGAAGACCTTGGAATCCGAGATGGCCTTGGGCTTGACGCCGGTGAAGAACAGGATGAGCGCACCGGCCGCCAGCATGACGAACTGGATCACCGGCACCATCGTCAGCGGCTGTCCCTTGGCATCCAGCGGCAGCAGCGGCTGCGCCACCGAGGCCAGGCAGACGATGGCCACGATGCCCAGCAGGAAGATCGCCAGCGCACTGCGTGCCTGCGAACTCACGGCCTCGCCCAGCACCGAATGGCTGCCCCCCTCGATGTACTCGCGCATCCTGGGATCCTGCATCCTGGCCTGGAAATCCGGATCGTCGGCCAGATCCTTGCCCCGCTTCAGGCTCCAGGTGGCCGCCACCAGCATGCCAATGATGCACGAAGGCACCGTCACGCACAGCACTTGGGGCACCGAGATCGCCACATGGTGGGTGGCGGCTATGGCCACCACCGTGGCCAGGGCGGCGGACACCGGGCTGGCCGTGATGCCCATCTGGCTGGCCACCGACGCAATCGCCATCGGGCGCTCGGGGCGAATCCCCTTGGAATACGCCACGTCATAGATCACCGGCAGGAGCGGATAGACCGCATGGCCGGTCCCCACCAGCATCGTCAGCGAAAAGGTGCAGATCGGCGCCAGGTAAGTGACCCGCTCGGGATGGCGGCGCAGCAGCTTTTCGGCCAGCCGCACGATCAGGTTCAGCGCCCCGGTGGCTTCCAGTGTGGCCGAGGTGGTCACCACCGCGATGATGATCAGGATGACATCGATGGGCGGCTTGCCCGGTGCCACGCCGAACAGGAAGGCCAGCAGCGTGATGCCCAGCCCACCCAGCAGGCCCAGCGCCACCCCACCGAAGCGGATGCCGAAGTAGATGATGACCAGCAACAGCAGCAGCTGTGCCCAGAATGGATGGATACCTATCTGTTGCATCAATGTGCTCAACATGATCGCTCCTGAATGCGAGGTGTCGACCGCCGTCCGTTATTGACATTAATTGACAATCCGATTCTATACCCATGGTAGTCGAGAGTTCGTGCCACTCCCGTCCATTTCGCACTCAAACCATCGGCCGTCCCGTACACAGGCCTTTGAATGCAGACGATGCCTGGCCAGGCAGGCAAACTGACTGTCGGGCGGACCGTTGCCAACGGACAATCCCGCAGGCGTACCTGAAAGCCCGCCCGCATGAAGCGCCCCATGCGGCCCCATCCGGCAAAACCCTGATTCCCGGCGACGGTAGAATTTCAGTCAACCGTAGAATGACACCCATTCCAGACGGCACAGACCGGAGACGTTCCAAGGGATCAGTACGACCGGCCTCTGCGCCCCATCCTTCTTCTGCCAGACATCCCCTCATTCATGGACCGAACCCTGTCGCGCCAGAGTGCGCAGCACATCTCGCAAGTCGCCCTCTTTGCCGCCCTGCTGGCGGTACTGGGCCTCATTCCCAAGATCGACCTGCCCTTCGGCGTTCCCATCACCGCCCAGACGCTGGGCATCATGCTGGCCGGCTGCCTGCTGGGGCCCTGGCGCGGGTTTCAGGCAGTGCTGCTGTTCGTCGTAGCCGCCGCATTGGGCCTGCCGGTGCTCTCCGGTGGCCGGGGCGGTCTGGCCCCGTTCATGTCGCCATCGGCCGGCTACCTGTATGGCTTCGCACCGGCCGCCTTCGTCACGGGCTGGTTCATGCTGATGCTGCCACGCGCCCACACGGCCGGACGGATGGCTGCCAACGCCTTCATCGCCTCCATGGCTGGCGGGCTCGTGTTCCTGCACCTCACGGGCATCATCGGCCTGACCATCTTCGCCGACATGACCTTTGACAAGGCCTTCCTGGCGGATCTGGCCTTCGTGCCCGGCGACACCATCAAGGCGCTGCTGTGCGCCCTCATCGTCCACACCGTCGCGCGAGCGCTACCCGACTGGCCCTTCCCGGGCAGCGAGAGCCGCGCTACGCGCCGTTGAACCCGATCCGATCTGCCGATCCCGCCGATCTGGTCCATGGCCCGCTGCTGCGCTGGGCCCATGAACACCCCGATCGGCCGGCCATCATCCAGGATGCCCACGGCAGCCATGCCCGGCAACTGGATTTCAGCCAGCTTCTGGCGGCCGTCGAAGAACGGGGCGCGGCGCGCACCGGCCGCCCCCTCGGCAGCAACGTGCTGCTCACCAGCACCGCCGATCCGCTGGCGCTGCTGACCGATTTCCTGGCCGTCATCCGCACCGGGCGCTGTGCGGCCGTGGCCGATCCGGACTGGCCCGCCGAGGTCCATGCTCGCATGGAGTCGGCGCTGCGTGACCTGGGCGATCCGCTCCCGGATCCGTGCCCGCCCCCCACGCCGGAAACCCCCTTCTACATCGGCTTCACCTCCGGCAGCACGGGTCTGCCCAAGGGCTTCCGGCGCCACCATCGCTCATGGGCCGAGACCTTCCGCATCACCCTGCAAACCTTCGGCCCGGTGGCCGGCGGCCGCGTGCTGGCCCCAGGGCGGATGTCGCACTCGCTCTTCCTGTTCGGCGCACTGCTGGGACTCTGGAGCGGTGGCGGCACCTCGCTGCAGAGCCGCTTCTCGGCCGGCCGAACCCTGACCACGCTGGCCGACGGCAGCTCCCCGGTCATGGTCAGCGTGCCCAGCCAGCTGCTGATGCTGCTGACGGCCGCACGCCGGCGTCGGATCGGTCCCATCCCGCAGCTGAAGCTGCTGCTGATCAGCGGCGCACGCTGGGCCCACGAGAACACCGCGCCGCTTCAGGCGCTGTTTCCACAGGCACGCATCATCACCTTCTATGGCGCCTCGGAAACCAGCTACGTAAGCTGGATGCAGGCCACACCCGACGCCCCGCCCCAGGCGGTCGGCCGCCCCTTCGGCAACGTGCAGGTCCACATCGGAGCGGCCGAGACGCTGCCCCCGGCATCCGACCCCGGCAACGGCTTCCATGGAACAGGCGGTTCCACGCCACTCCCATCACCCGCAGCTCCAGCCACCGTTTCGCTCCAGGTTTCGCCCTTCTCGTCACCCGCCGGTTTTCCCTCATCTTCCACCCCATCGCCTGCTTCGTTCCCCACCTCGTCCGCCCCCTCCGACAAGGCATCGCCCCCCACGCAGGAGGACCACGCCGATCCCTCAACCCGCCCCCATCCCAGCCTCATCTGGATCCGCAGCCCCATGCTGTTCATCGACTACGTGAACGGCCAGGACGCCACGGCAGCCCGCCGTGTGGGCGAATGGCTGACCGTGCGCGACATCGGGTGGCAGGATGCCCAGGGCAACCTGTATCTGGTGGGGCGTGAGAACCGCATGATCGTCACCCAGGCCCGGAACCTGTTCCCCGAAGAGGTCGAAGTCCGTCTGATGGCCCATCCAGACATCGCCCAGGCCGCGGTGCTGGGCCTGCCTGATCCGCAGCGCGGTCAGGTGGTGCACGCAGTGCTGATGCGTCCATCCGATGACAGCAGCCACGCCCCTTCCATGACCGGCAGCACCGAGGTCGAAGCACCGGCACTCGTGCCCTTGACGCCTGCTCCCGCCGACCTGGTGGCCTGGTGCCATCAGACACTGGAGTCCTACAAGGTGCCCCGCCACTGGTGGCGCTGGCAGGGCAAATGGCCGATGACCGCCAGCGGCAAGACCGATCTGGCCGCCCTCCGCCAGGCTCTGGAACGCGCCGCCCGGATTCGCCCCTGATGCAGTCCGCTCTGTCCGTTCCGCTCCTTGCCGGGTGCCGCACCCCGGTTGCACCGCGTCATGGCGCGCTGCGCCATCACACGCCACACACGCTGGCCGCCCCCCTGGTGCAGCATCTGCTGCAAACAGTCGGGCTGCCGCCGGAGACGGTGGACACCCTGATCCTGGGCAACGCACTGGGGGCCGGCGGCAACCCTGCACGCATGACGGCACTGGCAGCCGGCCTGCCACAGCGCTGCGCCACCTTCTCGGTGGACACCCAGTGCTGCTCGGGGCTGGACGCGATCAACCTGGCGGCGGCGCGCATCCTGTCGGGTCAGTCCGACGTCGTCATTGCCGGTGGTGCCGAAGCCTGGACCCGATCCCCCATCCGCCAGCACCGGCCCATGGACGCCACCCAGGCCGCCATTCCCTACGAACGCCCCGCCTTCACCCCGTGGCCGAAACGTGATCCCGATCCACTGCAGGCCGCTGCCGACTACGCCGCCCGCCACGGATTCACACGCCACCAGCAGGATGAATACGCCCGCGACAGCCACGCCCGCGCCGTCCGTACCATGGTGGCACGGCCCGCCTGCACGCCATTCGCCATCCTGCCCCTGGAAGGTCTGGTGCACGATGCCTATCCCCGGCTGCTGAGCGAGCGCCAGGCATCGCGGATGCCGGCGGCGGCACGCGCACCAACCAATACCCACAGCCTGGCCGCATCGGACCCGGACTGCGCTCTCAGCCGTCTGGCCATCTCCCCGCAGGCCGATGGCGCCGCGCTCGTGCTCATGGCCTCGGCGGAATTCTGCGCCCGGTACGGCATCACTGCCGCCGCCCACTGGCTGGGCGGGCTCAGCCTGGGCGCCGATCCTGACAACCCGCTGACCAGCGCGCTGGCCGCCACGGAGGCCCTGATGCAGCGGCAGCAGCTGGACCTGCATGTCCTGCACGCCGTCGAGCTGCATGACGCCTTTGCCGTGCAGGGTCTGGCCTTCCAGCAGGCCCTGCACGGCAAAGGGCTGGATCCTGCGCGCGTCAACGCCTGGGGCGGCGGACTGGCGCGCGGCCACCCCATCGGCGCCTCGGGCGCCATTGCGCTGGTGGAATTGCTGGCCCGACTGCATGCCCCACATGCCCCATACGCTGCCTCGACCACCGCGGGCATGCCGGAAAGACCAGAGAACTCGGAAATTCCGGCGGCACCATCCTCGGCGCCTCGTCAGAACCATCCAGACATGCCGGGCACGAAGACCGCCTCCACGCCCCGCCATTCACTATTGGGTCTGGCCTGCATCGCTGGTGTGGGTGGCCTGGGCAGTGCGGTGCTGGTGGCGGCTCATCGGTAGCAAGTACCGTTGGCAGGACCTTGAACGCGTTCAGGTAACCCCCACCAGCCGCTCATCCATCTGGCCCATGCCGACCATCCAATCGATGGATGGCGAATTCCCGACTTCAGGCGCACAGTGAGCGAACCTCGCTCCATCCTCTTCACGGTGCCTGTCGCCATGAAAACACCCCTTGCCTGCAACCGCTCCCCCCTGTACGCCGCCCTGCTGGCCGCCTTCTCACTGGGGCTGTCTGCCACCTCACTGACCTCGCCACATTCCGCGTCTGCCGCGGAGCCCACGGCGGCCAAGATGGTGGAAATGAAATCTACTGACGCCGGTACCAGCCAGCTCTTCTTCGACGAAGCCGGCCGACCGATCCGCGAAATCGACGCCACCGGCTCCCGCCTGGAGATCCAGTACGACAAGCAGGGCCGCATGATCGAAAAGCGCCTGTCCGACAAGCAGGGGTTTTCTGAAACAACGACCTACCACTACAAGGAAAATCAACTGGTCAAGGTCGAATCACCCTCCATGACCGAGCGGATGGAATACGATGCCCACGGCCGGCTGATTGCACGCACGGCCGCGATCCATCCGGTTGATTCGGGCAAGAATCAGATTTTCGTCACCCGCTTCCAGTACGATCCGTCCAACAACAGCCGGGATGCGCGCCCCAGCGGAATCATGCTTCCCAACGGGGCTGCGCTGCGCGTCAAAGCCTATTCGGATGGTGCCTTTGACGTGCATGCCGCCAACTTCCAGCTGCCCGCAGGGCTCGATGGTCCCCTGTACTCCAACAGCGGCAATGGCAAGAACGGTCCGCAGCGTGTCGCCATGCTTGCCAGCGGTTTGATGGACCAGCTCTCTTTCGATCCTTACGGACATGTGACCGGAGGTGCGACGGCCATTCTTGCCAGCCCTCCCTCATTCGACAGCATCCTGAACCAGACCCGCATTCGCTACGATGAAAATGGACGCTGGCGCCTGTACGACACGCTGCTGCAGCGCCAGTTCCCCGAATACGACGAGCAGGGCCATCTGACGCGGGTCAAATGGCAATCCCCCGACAAAAAGGAACTTGTCGAACGGCTGCGCATCGGAGCAGCCACCGTCGGCGAAAGCCAGTGGCAATACCGCCATGACGACCGTGGCAACCGCATCGCATCAAGCTGGACGCATCAGCCAGCGCTGCAGGGGAAATCGGCCGACCGCAAGCAGGAAGCCTCCTTCCTTCCAGGCACCCACCGTTACCAGAACGTTCCCTACGACGCAGCCGGCCGGCCACTGGAATGGAACGGCTGGAAGCTGCGCTGGCATCCAGGCGGCCAGATCCTGTCGATGACGCACAAGGATGGTCGCAGCATCCAGTACAGCTACAACCACCGCGGTGAACGGGTCGCACGTCGTGAAGGCAAGCAATGGACCTTCTACGACTATCAGGATGGTCTGTTGCACGCCGAGATCGGTGCGCAGCGCCCATTGATGCGCAGCTGGTGGCACCATCAAGGCATGCCGTTACTGATGATCGATGCACTGAAGGCAGACAAGACCCATGACGCGCGCTGGATCCTGGTCGATCCACGCGGCTTGCCCTACGCCGCCCTCACACCACACAACACGCTGAGCTGGAGCCAGTCGTTCGGTCCCTTTGGTGAGGTGCTTCCCGATACGCCCTACCCCAGTGCGCTGAAATGGCAGCCACAAGCATTGTCGGATGCCGAGCGTCGAATGGCAGACCCTGCCCTGCGCTTCCCCGGCCACTGGGCAGATCCCACCACGGGGCTGCATTTCACGAAACGGGGTGAATACGACCCGGATACGGGCCGCTATCTGGCGCCGCAGCCCGATGCGCCCAAGGGCAGCAACCCGTATCTGTTCATGAACGGCAATCCGATGCAAGCGCTCCTCAAGCCCTTCGCACCGTATTGATGCTTACCGGCGCACCATCACCAGCAGTCCCGACACGATCAGCGTCGCGCCGATCGCCATGCGCGGGGTGATGGCCTCGCGCAGCAGGATCCAGGCCAGGATCATGGCCACCACCACGCTGCCCTTGTCGATCAGCGCCACGGTGGCCACCTGACCTTCCTTGATGGCCTTGTAGTAGAAGATCCATGAAAGCGCCGTGGTGGCGCCGGAAATGCACAGCCACATCAGGCTGCGGCCATTCAGCCGGGGCAGCTCGGCCGGGTCCACGAACATCAGCGCGAACATAAAGACGAAGCCGCAGACGAACAGCGTGCGCACGCTGAGTCCCAGCTCGGCGGAAATGCCCTCCATGCCCATCTTGGCAATGACGGAGGTGAAGCCCGCAAACAGCATCGAGAGCGTGGCGTAGAGGACCCAGCGTTCCATGGTCTTTCCTTTCGACCGTCTTGCGATCTGTCAGGCCTTGTCCAGCGCCTGCGCGATGTCGGCCAGGATGTCCTCGACATCCTCGATGCCGATGGACAGCCGCACCAGACCGGCCGGCACACCGGCACGCGCCAGTTCTTCCTCGTTCAGCTGCCGATGCGTGGTGGAGGCCGGGTGGCAGGCCAGCGTCTTCGCATCACCGATGTTGACGAGGCGATAGATCATCTGCAGCGCATCGATGAAGCGCATGCCGGCGTCGATGCCGCCCTTCAGCTCGAAGCTGAGGATGCCCGACGCGCGACCGCCGCAGATGCGCTCGGCCGTTTCCCGGTAAGGGCTGCCCGGCAGCGCGGCGTAATTGACCCGCGTCACCTTCGGGTGCTTCTCCAGCCACTGCGCCACCTGCAACGCATTGCTGCAGTGCCGTTCCATGCGCAGCGACAGGGTTTCCAGCCCCTGCAGCAGCATGAAGGCGTTGAAGGGCGAGAGCGCCCCACCGGTATTACGCAGCGGCACCACGCGGCAGCGGGCGATGTAGGCCGCCTCACCGAAGGAGTCGGTGTAGACGACGCCATGGTAGGACGGGTCGGGCTGGCTGAAGATGGGGAAGCGCCGTGCGTGCTTCTTCCAGTCGAAGCGGCCGCTGTCGACGATGGCGCCGCCGATCGTGGTGCCGTGGCCACCGATGTACTTGGTGAGCGAATGCACGACGATGTGGGCCCCATGCTCGAAGGGACGACACAGGTAGGGCGTGGCCACCGTGTTGTCGACGATGAGCGGCACGCCATGGCGCTCGGCCACCTCGGCCCAGCGCTTCAGGTCCACCACATTGCCGGCCGGGTTGCCGATCGATTCGCAGTAGAGCGCCCGGGTGCTGTCATCAATGGCCGCTTTCAACGCCTCCAGATCGTCGTGGTCCACGAAGCGGCACTGAATGCCCTGGTTGGGCAGGCTGTGCGCGAACAGGTTGTAGGTGCCGCCATACAGCTGGCTGGTGGAGACGATGTTGCTGCCCGGCGAGCACAGTGCCTGCAGCGCATAGGTGATGGCCGTCATGCCCGAGGCCAGCGCCAGCGCACCGACGCCACCCTCCAGGGCCGCCACGCGCGCCTCAAGCACCGCATTGGTGGGGTTCATGATGCGCGTGTAGATGTTGCCGGGCACGGCCAGGTTGAAGAGGTCCGCGCCATGCTGGCTGTCGTCGAAGGTGTACGAGGTGGTCTGGTAGACCGGCACGGCGGCCGCCCGGGTGGTGGGGTCGCTGTGGTAGCCCGCGTGGATGGCGGCGGTGGAAAATTTCATGAGAGCCTCCTGAGATGAATGCCCGGTAGACCGCAATGCACCGGCTGGCCCCACGCGCTGGGGGCATTCTGTTGCCGCGTTGCCACAACCCGGTAGACTGCGGGATCCTGCCGTTCCCGTATTCCGACCCGATGATATTGCAACCCGGTCGCCTTCGCCGCCGCCTGTCCCTCCTGCTGGCTGCCCTGCCCTGGGCCCTGGCCCTGCCGCTGGATGCCCAGGCAGTCCAGGACCTGCCCCCGGTCATGCCCCGGCTGCCCTGCACGCTCAACAGCTTTGCCGATGTCTCGCTGGCCGAGGCGCCCGCACAGGTCACGTCCGTGCAGACCGAGGACATCAATGGCAAGGCGATGTGCCTGGTGCAGGGCGTCATCTCGCCCCAGATCCGCTTCATCGTGCGACTGCCCTTGGCCGGGTGGACGCAGCGCTACCTGCAGACCGGCTGCGGCGGGCTGTGCGGCCGGCTGGCCATCCATTCCCCGCAGCGCGACTGTGCCTTCGAGCGCGACGGCACGCTGGCCATGGCCTCGACCGACATGGGCCACACCAGTGGCGCCGGCGGCATCTGGGCCGCAGCCGACATGCAGCTGCGGGTGGATTTCGGCTACCGCGCCGTGCACGCCACCCGTCTCATCGCCGGTGAACTCATTCATCGCTATTATGGTCAGCCACCGAAGTACACCTATTTCTCGGGTTGCTCCGACGGTGGGCGCGAAGCGCTGATGGCCGTGCAGCGCTATCCGAAGGACTTCAACGGCGTGGTGGCCGGTGCACCGTCACTGGTGTTCACCATCCAGAACAGCATGTACCACGGCTGGAATGCCCGCATCGTGCAGCCCGACAGCGACCAGCCCGCCATCCGCGAGGACGATCTGCCGATCCTGCACCGCCGTGCAGTGCAGGCCTGCGATGCTGCTGACGGCACGACCGACGGCCTGGTCAGCGACCCGACCTGCAAGGTCGATCCCTGGCAGTGGGTGTGCCCCGACAAGGCGGCCGATCCTTCCCGGGACCTCATGAACGCGGGCAACTGCATCTCGCCCCGCACGGCTGCCGCCGTGGCCGAAGTCTATCGGGGTGCCCATGATGGTGACCACAAGCTGGTGCTGGGCTCGGTGCTGCCGGGCTCGGAGCTGGCCTGGCTGCGCGTTCTGGTGCCGCGCAATGCAGTGCTGCAGCGCCAGACGCAGCAGCGCTCGTCGCACGACATGAGCACCCCGCTGCATCCGTCCAAGGCGCCCTCGCCCGCTGCACCGCCGCCCCCGAAGCCGGCCCCCAGTGCGCACGCCGCGGTGCCCGATACCGCCACGCCCACGCGTCCGCCCAGCCCCGAGGGCACACCCATCGACCAGGTGGTGCTGCCACCCACGGCCCGCACCGTCAGCCTGAAGTCTTCCAGCGACATCATTCCGGCGCTGGCCTATCCGGGTGCCTACGATCCGCACTGGAAGCTGGCAAACTTTCGCTTCACCCGCGAATCACTGCAACGGCTGGCGCCGATGCACGCCCTGCTGGACGCCAGCAATCCGGATCTGTCCGCCTACCGCGAGGCGGGCGGCAAGGTGCTGATCTGGCATGGTCTGGCCGACCCGAACATCACGCCAATGAATGCCATTGCCTACTGGCAGGCGGTGCGCGACCTGGACCCGCAGGCCGACGACATGCTGCGGCTCTTCCTGATTCCCGGCATGTACCACTGCGACCGCGGCGACGGCCTGGGCAGTCTGGATGTGACCACGCCGCTGATGGACTGGGTGGAAGACAGCCAGGCCCCCGAAACGCTGTTTGCCTCGGCCACCGAGGTGGATGCCCGCGCCGGTCGCGGCCGTCCGATCCAGCGCTTTCCGTACCTGACGGTGCTGAAACCCGGTGGCGATCCGGCCAAGCCTGCCGACTGGGAGCGCGGCCGCCCCATCGACATCGACCCGGCGCTGTACCGCAACTGGGCCGGGGCCGAGTTCTTCAAACCGGGCTTCCAGCGCTTCTGCGGGTTTTCCGGGCTGCAGTTCGTCTGCCAGCCCTGAATGCCGGCCAGCCCGGGAAGACATTCCAACCGGGCTACGCCAGAAGGCACTGACCGACCGGGCCGGGCCCACACGCCCATTCTGACCACACGAAGGAGGGATCCCCACCATGACGGACACCGAACAGATCCGCGCGACCCTGACGCTGTGCCTGCTGGCTGCCTACGCAGACCAGCAGAAACATGAACGCGAAGGCGAGGAGATCCGGCGCATTGCCGAGGGCCTGGCCGCCAGCGAGGAGATCAATCTGCCTGCGCTCCATCAGGATGTGCTGCTGAAGCGCACCGGCGTGCAGGACGTGGCAGCCCGGCTGCTGGATGACGATGCCCGCCGGCTGGCCTACGAGATGGCGGTCTGTGTCTGCGAGGCCGACGGCAGCATCAGTGAGGTCGAACGTGCCTTCCTGGCCGAGGCGCGCCAGGCCCTGCAGCTGGATGCGGCTACCGCCGAGGCCACGGTACAGCAGGCCGAGGCGCTGGCGCAGGCCCCGCTGGCGGAGGCGCTGCAGGAAACCCCGCTTTTCGGAAACTCCCGGGCCCAGGGCACGCCCCACGAAGCCGGCAGCCACCCGACGCCCCCGCATCCGGATACACCGGCGAACCAGAACGTGCCGACCAGCCGACCCACGCCGGACTCACAGGCCATCGACCAGCAGATACTGCGTGCCGCCATCACCAACGGCGCCATCGAGCTGCTGCCCGAATCGCTGTCGACACTGGCCATCATCCCGCTGCAGATGCGGCTGGTCTACCAGATCGGTCAGCAGTACGGCTATCCGCTGGACAAGGGCCACATCCGCGATTTCCTGGCCACGCTGGGCGTGGGTGTCACCTCGCAGTATCTGGAACAGGCCGGGCGCAAGCTGCTGGGCAGCCTGCTCGGCAAGAAGCTGGGCAAGGGCATGTTGGGCGGTCTCGGCCGCCAGGCCGTCAGCTCGGGCATGAGCTTTGCCAGCACCTACGCCCTGGGGCACGTGGCGCGTGAGTACTATGCCGGCGGTCGCACGCTGTCCACCCAGATGCTGAAGGACGCCTATCAGCGCATGCTGGGTGACGGCCGCGCGCTGCAGTCGCAGTACCTGCCCCGGATCGAGGCCGAGTCACGCCAGCTGGATGCGGCCAAGGTGATGGCGCTGGTGCGCGGCCAGGGGTAAGACGCCACGACGGTACCGGCCCCTGGCCGGTACCCCACCGTTCCGGTCGCATGCCGATGCAACGGTACAACGCCATGACGCGGAAGCGGCGTGCAGGCCGGCGTCTGGTCGCCCGCGGCTTTGTACGTCACGGGCACGGCGCTATAGTGGGCCTTCGTACACCCCTTCTGACAACCATGTCTTCCAAGCATCGCCCACACGCTGCCGAGGCTCCGGCCCCGGCTCTCCATGCTTCTGCACGCCCTACCGAAGCGGCCTCCCGTCCAGCCGAGATCAGCCTGCGGCTGCGTCCGCTGGAGCGTGAGGACCTGCCCTTCGTGCACCAGCTGGACAACAACGCCAACGTGATGCGCTACTGGTTCGAGGAGCCCTTCGAGACCTTCGCCGAGCTGTCGGCGCTGTACGACGAGCACATCCACGACCAGCGCGAGCGCCGCTTCGTGGTGGAGGCCTATGGCAAGAGCGTGGGCCTGGTGGAGCTGGTGGAGATCGACCACGTTCACCGGCGGGCCGAATTCCAGATCATCATCGCCCCCGACCATCAGGGCAAGGGCATTGCCTTCAAGGCGGCCCGGCTGGCCATGGAGTATGGCTTCAGCGTGCTGAACCTGTACAAGATCTACCTGATCGTCGACCGCGAGAACCACAAGGCGATGCACATCTACCAGAAGCTGGGCTTCGAGGTGGAAGGCGAGCTGAAGCACGAGTTCTTCATCAACGGCCAGTACCGCGATGTCATCCGGATGTGCCTGTTCCAGCACGACTTCCTGTCAGCCAACCGTCCTCAACAGGTCGGGCTGGTGACACCGACGGCACAGTGAGGCGGCACAGGCATCGTCGATGACCGAGGAACATCCCTATTCCGCTGCGCCGAAATCTCCCCACCGCTGGCTGCTGCTGATGATGGTGGGCCTGGGCCTGCTGCTGGTCACGGTGGACATCACCATCCTGCTGACGGCCCTGCCGGTGCTCACGCATGAACTGCACGCCAGCGCGGCCGAAGGGCTGTGGATCGTCAATGCCTATCCGCTCTTCAGCACCGGACTGCTGCTGGGCGCGGGCACGCTGGGCGACCGCATCGGCCACCGGCGCATGTACCTGGTAGGGCTGGTCATCTTCGGGCTGGCCTCGCTGATGGCGGCCTACGCGGCCTCGGTGGCCGTTCTGGTGCTGGCCCGCGTGCTGCAGGCCGTGGGCGCCTCGGCCATGCTGCCAGCCACGCTGGCCCTCATCCGGGTGGGCTTTGCCGACGAGCGCGAGCGGGCGCTGGCCATCTCGGTCTGGGCCTGCCTGTCGCTGGTGGGCGCCATTCTGGGGCCACTGCTGGGCGGGTGGCTGCTGGGCCACTTCCACTGGGGCGCGCTCTTTCTCGTCAACGTGCCCATCATCGCCGTGGCCTGGCTGGGCACCTGGTTCGTGGCACCCGAACAGCGCAACCCGAACGCCGATCCCTGGGACCTGCCCTCTTCGGTGCTGGCGCTGCTCGCGCTCTCCTCGCTGGTGCTGGCCATCAAGACAGCCACCCATCCGCCCATTGACCTGGGCCTGCTGGGCACCGCCCTGGCCACTGGCCTTGTGGCAGGACTGGCCTTCGTCCGGCGACAGCGCCGACTGACCCATCCCCTGCTGGACTTCTCGCTGTTTCGTAACCCCGCCTTTGCCGCGGGCGTGCTGGGCGCCGTGTCAGTGACGTTCACCACCGGCGGCGTACTGCTGGGCGTCTCGCAGCGCTTTCAGTGGGTGGCAGGCTACACGCCCCTGCAGAGCGGGCTACTGGCCTCGGTGCTGTTCATCGGCACGCTGCCCAGTTCCATCCTGGGAGGCCTGTGGCTGCACCATATCGGCCTGCGGCGGCTGATTGCCGGTGGTCTGGCCGTCGGGGCACTGGGCATGCTGGTGGCCGCCCAGGCGCTCCCGTGGCATCGATCGGGCCTATCTGCTGCCCATGAGGGCCTGGGCTGGCTGGTGGCGGGCCTGCTGCTGGCCGGGCTGGGCCTAGGGGCCACCATCTCGGTAGCCTCCACCGCCATCGTGGAAAGCGCGCCGCCGCACCGGGCCGGCATGGCCTCGTCCGTGGAGGAAGTGGCCTATGAATTCGGCGCGTTGCTGTCGATCGCGCTGCTGGGCAGCCTGCTGACCGGTCTCTACACGGTGTTCGTGCAGCTACCGCCCGGCATCGACGAGGCGGCCGCCCGAAGCATCAGCGCAGCACTGGACATCGTGGCTGCATCCGGTGGCGCCCTGCCTGAACACCTGGCACACCTTGGCCAGCATCTGCCCTCGACCGTGCCCGAACCGGGGATGACGGGCTCCCTGCCTGCGGGGGACGCAGCCGCCCGCCAGCAGGCAGCCAGCCTGCTGGTCGCTGCCCAGACGGCCTTCGACCGCAGCTATACCGTGGTGATGCATCTGGGAGCCGTCATCCTGACCTGCGGGGCGCTGATCACCAGCCGCTTGCTGCGTCCCCGGCAGCGAGAGGCCTGAAACAGGCGGCTCCTGGCCAGCAGGCCGCCATTGACTGCCCATGCCATGGCTTCGATGCGATCAAGGCCTTGGCCACAACCGTGCTCTGGCCGTGCTCTAGTCGCGTTCCAGGCGAGGACGTGGGACGTGGGACGTGGGACGTGGGACGTGGGACGTGGGACGTGGGACGTGGGCGGATGATGCCTTCAGCCGGCCGAGACATCGGGCCTTGGCTGGCGTTGGCGCAGCTTCAGCTCGCTGACCAGGACCCCGGTCACGATCAGCGCGCCCCCGGCCAGGGCCAGCAGGGGCAGGCGTTCACCGACCACATAACCGGCCACCCCACCCCAGACCGGCTCACCGGCATAGATGACCGTGGCACGGGTGGGCGAGACCGTTTTCTGGGCCCAGTTCATGCCCAGCTGGATGACGATACTGCTGAAGCCCAGCCCGATGGCCCCCACCAGCCATACCCAGGAGAAGTCTGGCACCGATTCGCCCAGAACGGGCATCAGGAGAAACGACAGCAGTCCGGCTGCATACAGCTGGACCACCGTCACCCGCCCCAGGTCCACCCGGCCGGCATAGTGCCCGATCAGGATGATCTCGAAGGCGATGGCCACCGCCCCGGCCAGCGTCACCCATGCCCCGAAGGTCATGCCGAACTCGCCCTCCTGGGGACCTGCCATCAGCACCAGCCCCGCAAAGGCCAGCGTCACCCCCACCAGGTTCATGACCGACGGCCGGCGACGCATCACCAGCCACTGCAGCAGCGGCACCATCGGCACATACAGCCCGGTGATGAAGGCCGACTGACTGACCGGAATCGTCTTCAACCCCCAGGTCTGCAGCACATAGCCCAGGCAGATGCTGATCCCGATCACCATGCCCGCCACCAGATCCTGCCGGGTAAGACCCTGCAATCGCTTCCAGAACACCAGCGTTCCGACCAGTCCGGCCGTGACGAAGCGCAGCCCCACGAAGAACAGCGGCCCGCTGTGCTGCATGGCCAGCTGGATGATGAGAAAGGTGCTGCCCCAGAAGGCCGTAACGGCCACCAGCGCCAGCTCCTGGCGCGACAGCGAAAACGGAGAGTGGGACTGCGGGGATGAAGACGTCGATGGGGACGAAGGCGATGCCCCGGACACAGCAGGCTGCGTACTCATGCCCGGGATGATACGCGGTCCGCCCCAGGCTGAAAGACCCGCCCGCACTCTGGAAAACCCGATGCGTGCCCGGTGTGCCCAGCCCTTCCGCCCTGGACTCTGGGCTTCGGGCCTTGATCTGGGGGCCTCAATCGGACGCCCCTGATCTCCAAGGGCCTCGAACGTTACCCGTCGGGCTCCGAATTGATGCTTCAGGCGTGCTTGTTGCGGTTCTTGGCGCCGCCCTGGCGCGCCTTGAAGCGCGGGTTGGACTTGCAGATGATGTAGATGCGCCCCCGCCGCCGCACCACCTGGCAATCACGTGCGCGTTTCTTGGCTTCCTTCAGGGATGAAAGGACCTGCATGGCTTGGACTCCTCATGGCGTTCTAATAAAACGCTAATGATACTGCATTAGCAATAAGAGCCAAGGGCTACCTGCCAGCTTCCCGCGGTGCTGTCGTCATGAAGGGACATGACGAGGAATCCGCATGACGAAAGCCCCTGTCCTTTCCAGGCATCAGGCATCCCCCTTACCCATCCTTTTATGGGGGCTGTCCTTCCTCCAGGGCTGTGACAGAATGTTCCAGTCAATTACTTATCTCACAACAAGACCGCTTATATTGGGCAGGATGTATCGATGTCTTTGCGAAATCTCGACGATCTGCACGTTCTGGTACGGGTTGCCGACAGCGCCAGTTTCTCGGCAGCCGCCCGTAGCCTGCAACTGGATCCAAAGACCGTCAGCAAGCAGATTGCGCGACTGGAGAACGCGCTGGGCACACCCCTCTTCGAGCGCAACACACGCAATCTGCGCATCACCGACGAGGGACGCTCCATTGCGGCGCGGGCCCGCTCGGTGCTGTCCATCCTGGACGAGATCCAGCAGGTCGGCCAGGGCGACGACGACACGCTGCGCGGCGTCATCCGGCTGACGGCACCGGCGCCGTTCGGACGCAAGCACGTGGCCCCGGCCATCGCCGAGTTCAGTCGCCGGCACCCGCAGGTCGGCTTCGACCTGCGGCTGACCGACCGGATGGTGGACCTGTACGACGATGGTTTCGATCTGGCCATCCGCCTGGACGAGCCGACCGATTCACGGCTGTTGTCCACGCCGCTGGCGCTCAACCGCGGCATGCTGGTGGCCTCACCAAGCTATCTGGCCGCCCACGGCACGCCGCATCGGCCCGAGGACCTGAGCCTGCATCAGGCCCTACTGCCGGCCGGCCCGGACGAGACACAGAACACCTGGACCCTTCGACAGGGACGGCGGGAACGGACGGTGGTGATGAACGGGGCGCTGGGCAGTGACAGCGGCGACATCCTGCACGCCTGGTGCCTGGCAGGGCTGGGCATCTCGCTGCGGGAAACCTGGGACATCCACGATGCCCTGCGCAGCGGACGCCTGGTACCGGTGCTGCCGGACTGGACCGTGCCCGTCACCCACATCAGCGCCGTGCGGGCGCGGCGCGACCCGGTCCCGCGCCGGCTGGAGGTCTTCATCGAATTCCTGGCCCGGCGCTGGCGGGACGCGCCCTGGAACACCGACGGGGCACGCTGACCCTCGATCCGGCCCATGAGCCGGGCTCAGGGGTCGCCATCACGTTACCATCGTGTCTGGTTCCCAACGCTTGCCTGCCCGCCATGTCCTCCGTCGATCTCTCCGCCCACACGCCGATGATGCGCCAGTACCTGAGCATCAAGGCCGAACATCCGGATGCGCTGCTTTTCTACCGGATGGGCGACTTTTACGAGATGTTCTACGACGATGCCCGCAAGGCGGCGCAGCTGCTGTCGATCACGCTGACCAAGCGCGGCGCGTCGGCCGGCGAGCCGATCCCGATGGCAGGGGTACCCGTGCAGGCGCTCGAACAGTACCTGGCGCGGCTGGTGGCGCTGGGCCAGTCGGTGGCCATCTGCGAGCAGATCGGCGACCCGGCCACCAGCAAGGGGCCCGTGGAGCGGAAGGTGATCCGCACCATCACGCCCGGCACGCTGACGGACGCGCAACTGCTGCCCGAACGCGAGGACCGGCCGCTGGCCGCACTGGTGTTCTCTGATTCGGGGCGACGGGGAGCCAAGACCGCACCGCAGGTCACGCTGGCCACCGTGGTGGCTGCCAGCGGGCGCTGCACGCTCACCACCCTGCCCGAGGCCGAGCTGGAAGCCGAGATCGAGCGGATCGGCCCGGGCGAGCTGCTGGTGTCCGAGGCAGCGGCACGCAACAAGTCGGTGCTGCTGGAGCGTCTGCGCCTGCATGCCCGCACCACCCCGGTGATGCCCATCCTGGCCAGACCGGACTGGCAGTTCGACGTGGCGCGCGCCGGTCGCACCATCTGCGAGGCCCTGGGCATCCAGACGCTGCACGCCACCGAGCTGCAGGAGGACGAGGCCGGTCAGGCCGCCATCGGTGCGCTGCTGGTCTACCTGGGCCAGAACATCGGCCAACCCTTCCGGCACCTGCAGCCCATCGAGCGCGTGCGGCGCGAGGCACACATCATCATCGACCAGGTGGCACGCCGAAATCTGGAACTGGTACGCCCGCTGCAGGAGGAACAGGGGCCGACGCTGCTGTCACGGATGGATGTCTGCGCCACCGCGGCCGGCAGCCGGCTGCTGCGCCAGTGGCTGCTGGCACCGCTGCAGGACCGCACCGCCGTGCATGCCCGCCAGGCGCTGGTGGCACTGCTGCTGGAAAGGGACATGGCACAGCCCATTGGCCGGCTGCTCTCGCAGGCGGCCGACATCGAGCGGATTGCCTCGCGCATCATGCTGGGCAGCGCACGGCCGCGCGAGCTGGTGGCGCTGCGCGACAGCCTGCCGGTCCTGGGTGCCTGCGTCTCGCAGCTGCAGGCCCAGCTGGATGTTCCGGGCACTGAGACCGAGCCGGCAGCCCTCACCGCGTTGCAGCAGCTGGCCCAGGCAGCCGACATCGATCCGGCCATCGGTGAACGGCTGTCGGCCACGCTGCTGGACGAGCCGGCCACGATGATCCGCGACGGCGGCGTGATCCGCCCCGGCTTCGATGCCCAGCTCGACGAGCTGCGAGACATCGACGCCGGCTGCGACGGCTTTCTGGCCGAGATGGAGGCGCGCGAGCGCGAGCGTACCGGCATCGCCACGCTGAAGGTGGGCTACAACAGCGTGCACGGTTTCTACATCGAGGTGGGCCGCAGCCACGCCGACCGCATCCCCACCGAGTACCGGCGCCGCCAGACGCTGAAAGCGGCCGAACGCTACATCACGCCCGAACTGAAGGCCTTCGAGGACAAGGCACTGTCAGCCCGCGAGCGGGCGCTGGCGCGCGAGCGGGCGCTCTACGAGCAGCTGCTGACCGAGCTGGCCCCGCATACGCCGGCCCTGCAGCGGCTGGCCGCCGGCCTGGCCCACCTGGATGTGTGCCAGGCCTTTGCCCAGGTGGCCGGGCAGTCGGGCTGGAGTCGGCCGGGCCTGCTGGCCGTGCCGGGGTTGCTCGTGAAGGGCGGACGCCACCCGGTGGTGGAAGGCATGGTGGAGCAGTTCATTGCCAACGACTGCGAGCTGACGCCGCAGCGGCGGCTGCTGATCATCACCGGCCCCAACATGGGCGGCAAGTCCACCTACATGCGCCAGGCAGCCCTCATTGCCATTCTGGCCTGGTGCGGCAGCTTCGTGCCGGCCACCGCCTGCGAAGTGGGCCCCATCGACCGGATCTTCACGCGCATCGGCGCTTCCGACGACCTGGCCGGCGGCCGCTCCACCTTCATGGTGGAGATGACCGAGGCAGCCGTCATCGTCAACGCGGCCACCGAACGCTCGCTGGTGCTGGTCGACGAGATCGGCCGGGGCACCTCCACCTTCGACGGCCTGTCGCTGGCCCATGCGATTGCGCGCCACCTGCTGGTGCAGCGCCGCTGCCTCACGCTCTTTGCCACGCACTACTTCGAGCTGACCAGCCTGGCTGCGCACGAGGATGCAGCCGTGAACCTGCACCTGTCGGCCACCGAGCACAACGGGCGCATCGTGTTCCTGCATCAGGTCCAGCCCGGGCCGGCCAGCAAGAGCCATGGTCTGCAGGTGGCCAAGCTGGCGGGGCTTCCCGCCGGGCTGCTGCGCCATGCCCAGACGCTCTTGCAGGCGCTGGAAGAGAACGCGGCCGACCAGGGCCCCCAGCTGGACCTTTTTGCAACGGAAACCCTGCAAGACAGCACGGTTGCATCAGACGTACCGGCATCCGACACGCAGGAGTGCGAAAATGGAGGGGAACCCTTCTCTTCGCTCAGGGCCGATGCCGCGGCACAGCAGGTGCTGGACGAGCTTCGGGCGCTGGATCTGGACGCGATCACGCCCCGCCAGGCCGCCGAACAGCTGAACCGCTGGCGCGAGGTCCTGCAGCCATCAGGATCATGAGCAACAGGCCGATGCAACCCGTCCCTCCCGAAGTGCCTCCGTCCGCCTCGCGGCGGCGGGCCTTGCGGAAGATGACGGCCGCCGTCACCGCCCCGCCCCTGGCCGCAGCCTCGCTGCTGGCCACGGCACGGGCCGATGCCCCCGTACCCGAGTTCGACGCCAAGGCGCTGTCCGAGCTGGACAGCATCCATGAAGCCCAGGGCAAGCCCGCTGACGCTTCCGGCAAGCCCGTGCCCCCGCATGAGGGCTGGGGCAGCGGCACCGTCCCCTTCGATGGTCAGGACCGCCCCTTCACCTTCGGCTTCATCGGCGACACCCCCTACAACCGGCTGGATCAGCAGGGCCTGAAGCGGGTGATGGCAGGGCTGGACGACACGGAGCTGGAGTTCGTCCTGCACGTGGGCGACATCAAGAGCCGCGGCGAGCGCTGCTCCGACATCCTGCTCTCGGACCGGGTGGAAATGATGGATCGCAGCCAGCATCCGCTCATCTACACGCCCGGCGACAACGAATGGACCGATTGCGGCTGGATCGACCCGGACGATCCCTATGCACCGGGCACGCCGCTGGAGCGCCTGCACTGGCTGCGCTCGCGCGTCTATCACCACCCCGAGTCGCTGGGCGCACGTCGCATGCGCGTCGAGCAGCAGCGCCAGATGATCCCGCAGCTGTCGGTGCGTGACTCCAACAGCCTGGAACAGCCCCGCCTGCCCGAGAACATGCGCTGGCGCATCGGATCGCTGCAGTTCTGCACCATCCACGTGGTGGGCAGCAACAACGCCATGTTCTCCACCCCCGCCATGCGCGAGGCCTGGGCGCTGCGCCAGCAGGCCAACGCCATCTGGCTGACCGAGACGGCCGTGCTGGCCAAGCGCTATGGCGCACGGGGGCTGGTCATTGCCACCCATGCCAACATGGGCTTCGAGGCCGCCCGCAACGACGGCTGGACGGCCACGCGCCAGGCCATCATCGCCACGGCAGCCGACTTCGGCGGGCCGGTGGCGCTGCTGCATGGCGATACCCACATCTTCCGCACCGACCGCCTGCTGCTGCGCTCCCACGGCCTGGAGAACTTCATCCGCGTGGAGTGCTTCGGCTCACCCTTCACCTGGCAGTGGGTGACGATCCGCTGGAACCCGGAAGCCGCCATGCCCGACCGCCCCGATCCGGAACGGGGACCAGCCTTCCGGGTCTATACCCACCACGCCTGAGGGCAGCCATCCGCCCGCTGCAGGCGGGGGGTCCACGGGCCCCTGCTCGCCTCCAGGCATGGGGGGACCCATGGACGTTCCGGCACCACGTGCGAAGGTCCGTCCAGCCCCTTGGGCCAGACTGCGCCGGCGGCCCGCCCGGCCGGACGGCGCCCGTCATGTATCACCATCTTGCAGACGGCCGCTCTGCATGACAGCACGTATCAAAAGGTACAAGCGCTTACCATCCCGCCTCCGCCCACAACATGGCCGGCACAAAGGGCATCGGTCGGGGTGCTACCATCAATTGTCGACTTGACATATGGCAATGCGGAAGACGGCAGATGTCCTTCCACTTTCCGCATTTCCCTGGCGTGCCAGCCAGCGTCGGCATGTCGATCAGGCCAGTCCTGTTCAACTCCCCTAATCGAGAGAAAAGAGAACCATGCGTAAACTGATCTTTGCGGCTCCGCTGCTCGCCCTGGCCCTGGTTGCCTGCCAGAAACAGCAGGATCCTGCCGCCGAAGCCGCCCAGAAGGCTCTGGACGACGCCAAGCAGAACGCCTCGCAGGCCGTGGATTCCGCCAAGGAAGCCGCCTCCAAGGGCGTGGAAGCTGCCAAGGACGCCGCTGCCAAGGGCATGGACAACGCCAAGGAATCGGCTGGTGCCGCGATGGACAACGCCAAGCAGCACATGCACGACGCCAAGGACGCTGCCGCCGACAAGATGGATGCGGCCAAGGACGCCGCTTCCGAGAAGATGGGCGCTGCCAAGGACGCTGCTTCCGAGAAGATGGATTCCGCCAAGGATGCCGCGGCCAAGGCCGTTCAGAACGCCAAGGACGCTGCCAAGCAGTGATCCAGGTGGTCTGATCCTGCCTGTGCGGGCCTGAACGCCGTTCGGGTTCGCCCAACCAGGCAGGATGCAGCCTTCAGGACGCCACACCGGCGTCCAAAGAAGAATCGCCCCGATGGCACAGGCCGCCGGGGCGATTTTTTTGCGGGCAGAACCACCGGAAGGGAAGGCCCCCTGGGGCCCTCCTTGTGATGTCAGCGCAGGTTCTCGTTCAGGATGCGGATGATCTCGTCGGCCACGCGGCGATCTTCCTCGCGGGAAGGCTGCTTGCCGTCGGCCAGCAGCACGCTGACGGCCGTCTCGCCGCCCTCACCCCGCACCAGCAGCTGATAGTGCTGGCCGGTGAGATCCTTGCGTTCACCCGAGAAGATGCGCGACCACGTGCCCTGCGTCTTGTCACGGCGCTGCGGGTCCACATAGATGATGTTGTAGACCCCCTGCTCGCGGTTGCGGTCCTCGATGCTGAAATCAAGCCGGTCCAGCACCACGCCCACCGAACGCCAGCTGCGATCGAAGTCCTCGGACAGCACCAGATGGCTGGACTGGCCTTCCTGGGTCACGATGCGTGCGCGGGATTTCTCCGCCGGCTGGGCACCCGCAGCAGGTGCCGAAGCCGCGGCTGCATCTGCCCCCTGACTGCTGGCTGCACCCGTGGCATCGGCCTGTGCGGTACTGCCCAGCTGTCCATGGGCGAAGGCGCTGTCCAGCCGCGCCAGCATCCGCCGCAGGTATTCCACCTCCAGCTCGGTGCGGTTCTCGTTGTTGGGCACCCAGATCGACTGGTCCTTGTTCGACCCGCGCAGCTGCTCCTCGCGGCCGTAGTACGTCAGGTAGATCTCGGTATCACCCCCATCGGTACGCTCCAGCCGGGTGCGGTACTTGTCGCGGTCACCGGTGGCGTAGACGGCCCCGGTCTTGCGGGACAGGATGCCCCGCACGCCATCGGTCTCGACCTTCTGGTAGCGCTCGGCCCAGTCGGTCTCCATCAGGCCCAGCCGCGGCTGGGAGACTTCCAGGTTGAAGCCCTGCACGGCCCAGAAGTCCAGCAGGATGGGCCAGACCTTCTCGGGCGGCGCCTTGACGGAGATCCAGCGCGTGGGACCGTCACGATGGATGCGGGCCTCGGCGCGCTCGGGCAGCACGTTGCCGGCGCTGGGTACCCCGTCGCCGTTGGCACGCGCATCCTCGCGTTGCCGGTTGAAATCGGACAGGCTCTGGCTTTCCTCGGTACCCGGCAGCGTGTAGCGGCTGTCGGCCTTGGGCGCCACCAGATCGGGCGGCACGTCCAGGCCGGGTCCGCGCCGGGCATTGCGGTACTCGACGTTGTCGGCATCGAGCGAGTCACGCAGGACGGAGCAGCCGCCCAGCAGCAGGAAAGGCACCAGCAGGGCTGGCCAGACGGCCCGCGACGGGCGGCGCACGGAATCGGACATCAGACAAGGACTCCCGAGGTTTTCAGGGCATCGAGCACGCTGGCCTGGCCGGCAGGCGTGAGCGGCGACAGCGGCAGTCGGACCGTCGGACCGGCAATGCGGCCCATGCGGGCCAGCGCCCACTTGACCGGCACCGGGTTCGGTTCCGAGAACAGCCGCTCGTGCAGCGTGATGAGCTTGCGGTTGATGGTGCGCGCCTTGGCGAAGTCTCCCGCCAGGGCGGCGGCGCACATTTCAGCCATCGGTTTCGGTGCCACGTTGGCCGTGACCGAGATGACGCCGTCGGCGCCCATGGCCATGAGCGCCAGCGCGGAATCGTCGTTGCCGCTGTAGACGGCAAAGCGCTCGGGCAGGCGGGCCAGCAGCGACGCTCCCCGGCCGATGTCACCCGTGGCGTCCTTCAGCCCGATGATGTTGGGGTTGTCGGCCAGCCGCAGCACGGTGGCATTGGAGATATCGGCCACGGTACGGCCAGGCACGTTGTACAGGATGACGGGCAGACCACCTTCCTGGGCCACCGTGGTGAAGTGGCGGTACAGGCCCTCCTGCGAGGGCTTGTTGTAATAGGGGGCCACCTGCAGCGTGGCGTCCACCCCCACCTCGAAGGCGTGGCGGGTGAGCTCGATGGCCTCGCGCGTGGAATTGGCACCGGTACCGGCGATGACCGGGACACGGCCGCGGCAATGCTCGGCGGCGACCCGGATGAGTTGAGCGTGCTCCTCGACGCTGACAGTGGGCGATTCTCCGGTGGTGCCCACCGCCACGATGGCGCTGGTCCCGGACTCGATGTGCCAGTCGAGCAGGTTGCGATATGCGTCGAAATCCAGTGAGCCATCCGCCTTCATCGGCGAAACGACCGCGACCAGACTGCCTTGGATCTTCATGATGGCATCTCCCGATGGTGTGGCATCAGTGGCCGGGCAGGCAGGACGGAAGTGGCCCACCCGGCGGCGGTGCCGCCCATTCTAGCGCAGCGACTGCGGCTGGTTGCTGCGCCAGGCCACCATCCGCTGCACGATGGCCTGTCGCGGCCGGCTGACACTCCCCTGCTCGAAGGCGCAGACACGCAAGGCCGCCCGTCGGGCCGCGATAAACAATTCGTCGGGCTGCAGCAGGTGGCCGGGTCTCGACGGCCTACCATAGCGCCCATGCCCCTGGGCAAAGGTCTCGTAGATCAGGCAGCCGCCGTCAGCCAGCCGCCCCAGCAACAGATCAAGTCTCGGACGAAACAGATACCTGGTGATGACAATGACCGCAAAGCGCTCCGAGCCCCAGTCCCAGGCATCGGCCTCCAGGTCGGCCACGCGCGCCTCGATGCCCGGTACCCGGTTCAGCGCCAGACAGGCCGGATCGCGGTCCAGCGCCAGCACCGAATGCCCCCGCTCTGCGGCCAGCCGGGCGTGCCGCCCTCGCCCGCAGGCAAAGTCCAGCACCCGACCCGACCCGCTCGCTTCGGGCAGCCAGCGCCGCACCCAGTCACTGGGGCCGTCCGCATCCGGACCAGCCCCTGCATCGTTTCTCGCTTCGTTGTTCATCAGCATGATTCTGGAAAACCGGGCTGGCCTCGTCGCGGCCAGCCTACGGCTGGCACAGGTGCCGGCCCCCCAGGGCGGAGGCCGTTGACGTGGCAGCACCTGCATTGCAACGATTCTATGAAAACCTGCGCCGCCTGCGCCGGCGGCTGCTCGTGTTCATCCTGCCCAGCGCCGTGGCGCTGCTGATCATTCTGGGGGGCGAGCTGTACCCGGAATGGATGCGCACCTACATGATGTACCTGGCACCGGTGGCGCTGTTCGCGCTCACGGTGTTTGCCTACAGCCTGCTGAACACGTCCGAGGACCTGCGGGCCGAACGGGCCGTCAACCGCCGGCTGCAGGAACTGCAGGCCCAGTACGGTCTGGCCGAGGGGCTGGCACACGTGGGCTCGTGGGTGTGGGATCAGAAGACGAAGATGATCCACATGAGCGGCGGCTGCTACAACGTGTTCGGTCTGGAAAAGGAGCACGGTTCGGTCTCGCAGCAGGCCTTCTTCATCTGCGTGCACCCCGAGGACCAGGAAAAGTTCAAGAGCGAGCACCGTCGCCAGAGCGCCCGGCAGGAACGCATCGACCTGGTGTTCCGGTACGTGAAGGACGGCTCCACCCCCATCTGGGTGCGCTGGGTGGGCACGCCCGAGCTGGGTGAGGACGGCCAGCTGGCACGCATCGCCGGCGTGGCCCAGGACATCACCGAGAGCAAGGCCGCCGCCGACCAGCTGGCCGACGAGAAGGCCAAGTACCTGACCCTGACCGAGCTGAGTGCCGACTGGGACTGGGAGCTGGAGCCGGACTTCCGGATCCGCGAGATCTCGAAGCAGATTCCGGACCTGCTGCGTGACTGGTCCGATGCCATCACGGGTCACTACTTCTGGGACCTGACGACGGTGAACATTCCCTGGGCTGGCGAGACACAGCTGGCCCAGAAGCTGGCCAATGACGCACGTGCGGCCAACAGCAATCCCCCCGCGCGGCGTCGGAACGACAAGACGCCGGAGCAGGATGCGCGGATCCTGCCGGAGCACCTGCAACAGGCGCGCGAGATGCTCCTGCAGGACCCGCATGCCGGCTGGAAGCTGCTGCATGCCACCCTGCAGCGGGGCGAACGCATCCGTGACTTCGAGTTCGGCATCCTCACCAAGGGTCGCCTGCTCACGCTGTCGCTGTCGGGACGCCCCATCATCGACGAGAAGACCGGGCAGCTGCTGTACTACCGGGGCGTGGGCCGCGACGTGACGCGCGAGAACCACCAGAACCTGCTGCTGCGCCTGGAGTCCGACATCGTCAAGCTGTTGCAGGAGCTCGACGCGCAGGGACAGGACGAATCGGTCGTGGTGCGCGAGGTGATCACCCTGGTCTGCCGGACGCTGAACTGGGCCGGCGGCCTGCACATGCGCCCGGTCCCGGAAAGCTCGCGGGTCACCATCGAGGAGAAATGCGGCACCCCGGCCGTCCAGGAGATGCTGTCGGCGCTGGGCAAGGAGATGCTGCTGCTGGCGAACTCGCCCGAAGCCATGGTGCTTCGCGAGGGCGCCCTGCTGTGGCTGCACCGCAAGGACGGCAACAGCGCCGAGTTCTATGCCCGCTACCAGATGGAGCAGCTGGGCCTGAAGGCCGCCCTGCTCGCCCCGGTCATGGACAAGGGCAAGGTGCTGTCCGTCCTGCTCTTCTTCACCCCGCAGAGCTTCGAAGGCAACTCGCTGGTCGTGGATCTGGTCGGCATGCTGTCGCGGCTGCTGTCGCAGTACATGGAGCGGCAGCGGCTGGAAGCACAGCTGCGCCGCCAGTCGCAGCATGACGCCCTGACCGGCCTGCCCAACCGCAAGTACCTGTCCGAGCGACTGGAAAAGCAGCTGGAACACAAGCAGCCGCTGGCCGTGCTCTACATCGACCTGGACCGCTACAAGGCCATCAACGACACGCTGGGCCACCAGGCCGGTGACCAGGTGCTGGTGGAGATGGCACGCCGATTCAAGGACACCATCGGCCCTGGCAACATTGCCAGCCGCGTGGGCGGTGACGAGTTCATTCTGGTGCTGCTCAACCAGAACGACGTGAAGAAGGTGGAACACATCGCCCGCCAGGTGCTGGCCGCGGCCGAGCGCCCCTTCATCCTGCAGGAACGCGCGCACTTCCTGTCGGCCAGTATCGGTGTGTCGCTCTCGCCGCAGCACGGCACCGATGCGGGCACGCTGATCAAGCGTGCCGACGCCGCGATGTACACGGTGAAGTCCGAAGGCCGTAACGACGTGCGTTTCTTCAGCCCCGACCTGAAGTCCGCCAAGGTGGCACAGGTGCAGCTGAGCAGCGAATTCCCGCTGGCCATCGAGCGCGGCGAGGTGGAGCTGCACTACCAGCCTGTCATCTCCAGCTTCGACCTGCAGGTGGTGGGCATGGAGGGCCTGATCCGCTGGCGCCACCCCACCCAGGGGCTGCTGCTGCCCGACCAGTTCCTGCCCAGTGCCGAGCAGAGCAACGCCATGAAGCAGCTGGCCAGCTGGACGATCCGCCGCGCGCTGCAGGACCGCCAGAAGCTGGACCTGCATCGCTACGGCAACCTGGTGGTGTCGGTGAACATCTCGCCCAACCAGATCAACGAGGACCGCTTCCTGGCCCAGCTCAAGGGCATGCTGGACGAATACCAGGTGCGCCCCGAGATGCTGCGCCTGGAACTGACCGAGAACACGCTGATCGAGGCTTCCAGCCGCACCATCGCCCAGATGACGGCGCTGCGCAAGCTGGGCGTGCAGGTGATGATCGACAACTTCGGCACCGGCTATGCGTCACTGTCCTACTTGCGCAACCTGCCGGTCAGCGGCCTGAAGATTGACCAGGGCTTCATCCGCGGCCTGCCCGACGACCGGGGCAACGCCGCCATCATGCAGGCCATCATGACGCTGGCCGAGAAGCTGAAGCTGCAGGTGATCGCCGAGGGCGTGGAAACCGCCCAGGAAATGCACGCCCTGCGCGAGCTGGGCTGCCGCATGATGCAGGGTCACTTCATCAGCGCAGCCCTGCCCCCGCAGAAGCTGTCCGAGTACCTGAAGAAACGCGAACTGACCGGCGTGGTGTGATCCCGCATCACGCGGGACCACGTCCGATGCGCATCAGCCCTCGGCCAGCTGCTGGAGGGCTGCCACCACGGCCGGCTGGCGGTCGGCCGGCACGGGCTGGAGGTACGCCTGCTGGGCGGCCCAGCCCTGCGGGTCGGCCTTCAGGCTGCCAATGCAGGCACCACACGCCTTCGGATCGGCAAAGCCCAGGCTCTGCAGCAGCGGCTCGGCATCGCCCACCTGCAGCTTGAAGTAGAAGAGGCCATCCTTCTCGCGGTACTGCTTGAGGACCGGTCGGGCGCCACGGGCCTCCGTCGCGGCTCCGGAAGCAGCCTGAGCGCCACCCGCCGCCTGTGCCCCCATCAGCGAGCGGATGCCCACCGCCTCGCGCACCGCCTTCACCAGCGGCACGCACACCGCCCGCGCCTTCTCGGCACCGGCCTCCAGCACCTTCTCGATGCCGGCCGGATCGGCCATCAGCGCCTCGTAGCGCTCGCGCATGGGCGAGAGCATCCGGTCCAGCATCTCGAAGAGCTGCTGCTTGGCATCCCCCCAGCCGATGCCGTCGGCAAAGGCCTGGGCAAAGGCCGCGGTTTCCTGCGGGGTGGCAAAGGCCTGGTAGAGCTGGAAGAGCGCCGATCCTTCGGTGTCCTTGGGCTCGCCCGGCTGGCGCGAGTCGGTGACGATGCTCATGATGAGCCGCTGCAGCTGCCGATGCTCCGTGAAGAGCGGGATGGTGTTGTCGTAGCTCTTGCTCATCTTGCGGCCGTCCAGGCCCGGCAGCGTGCCCACCTGCTCGTCGATCTGCACTTGGGGCAGCGTCAGCACCTCCCCGTACAGGTGGTTGAAGCGCTGGGCCACGTCCCGTGCGATCTCCAGGTGCTGCACCTGGTCCAGCCCCACCGGCACCCGGTTGGCACTGAAGGCCAGGATGTCGGCCGCCATCAGCACCGGATACATGTAGAGCCCGGCCGTCACATCGGCATCCAGATCCAGACCGGCCTCACGGTTCCTGTCGTTGGCCGCCTTGTAGGCATGCGCACGGTTCAGGAGCCCCTTGGAGGTCACGCAGGTCAGGTACCAGCACAGCTGCGGGATCTCGGGGATGTCGGACTGGCGGTAGAAGGTGACGCGTTCCGGATCGAGCCCTGCCGCCAGCCAGCAGGCGGCGATCTCCAGCGTGGAGCGCTGGATGCGGGCCGGATCGGGACACTTGATCAGCCCGTGCAGGTCGGCCAGGAAGTAGAAGCTGTCGGCATTGCCGCTGCGGCTGGCAGCAATGGCCGGGCGAATGGCGCCTGCATAGTTGCCCAGGTGCGGGCTGCCGGTGGTGGTGATGCCGGTGAGCACGCGTGGCAGGGAGGGCTTGGCAGATGACATGGTGAGGCGGATGGATGCGGAAAATGGAATCTCCGCATTCTACGTGCCATCGACAGGTCTCAGCGCAGCATGGCCTCCACCGGCCCCAGGCCCACGCGCTGGATGACGGGCTCGTCGCCCGTCACGTCGATGACGCTGGTGGGCTCCAGCTGTCCGGCACCGCCATCGACCAGCAGGTCGATGCGCTTGCCGATGCGGTCCTCGATGTCATCCGGGTCGGACAGCGGATCCTCGTCGCCCGGCAGGATCAGCGAGGCGCACAGGAGCGGCACGCCCAGCTCGGCCAGCAGCGCCTGCACGATGGGGGCCTCCGGCACCCGCAGGCCCACCGTCTTGCGCGACGGGTGCATCAGCCGACGCGGCACCTCGCGCGTGGCGGGCAGGATGAAGGTGTAGGCGCCCGGCGTCCACTCCTTCAGGAAGCGGAACTGGCGGTTGTCCACCTGCGCGTACTGCGACAGCTCGGACAGGTCGCGACACAGCAGCGTCAACAGGTGCTTCTCATCGATGCCGCGCAGCTGACGCATCCGGTCAACGGCCGTGCGGTCTTCCAGGTGACAGGCCAGCACATAGCTGGCATCGGTGGGCAGCGCCACCAGCGCGCCAGTCTGGAACTGCTCGGCCACCTGGCGGATGAGACGGGACTGCGGATTGACGGGATGGATCTCGATGCGTTTCATGTGGGGCCTCTTGGCAGACCATGAAGAAGTGTTCCATCCGTTCGGGCACCCCGATGGCAACCCGAACACCGGTGGCCATGCACACGGCTGGCCGGGATGAACCCCGGATGGAATGGGCGCTGCGAGAGCACCGCCCTGACAGGGCCATTTTGCAACAGATCGCGGCCGGCGCGATGCCATGCCGCTCCTGCGCGTTCACGCCCTCCCCACCCGGAAGCACCGGAATGCGGGCAGAACCCGCAAATCCGAATGCTCAGGCGCGGATATCCGCCAGCTCCGGCCAGCCGTCCCAGATCGGGGTGAGATCGGGCGGCAGCGGCGGCATCTGGCCCACATCGAAGCGGCTCTCGACAGGATCATGAAAGTCCGAGGCGCGGGATGCGGCCAGCTCCAGCCGGCGGGCCCAGCCCGCAAAGCGCTGAACGTCCGCCGGTGCATGGCCGCCCGAGACCACCTCGATGCCCTGCCCGCCGGCCGCCTTGAAGTGCTCGGCCAAGGCCCACAGCCGTGTCTCGTCCAGCCGGTAGCGGGCCGGATGCGCCAGCACCGCCACCCCGCCCGCGCCCCGGATCCAGCCCACCGCCTCATCCAGGCTGGCCCAGCGCTGCGGCACGTAGCCGGGCTTGCCGGGTACCAGCCAGTGGTCGAACACCTCACGCTGGCTGGCGCACAGCCCCAGCGCCACCAGGTGCCGGCCAAAATGGCTGCGCGAGATCAGGGCCGGGTTGCCCACGTACTTCAGCGCCCCTTCCCAGGCATCGGGCACCCCGCAGCGTTCCAGCTCGGCCGCCATCTCGCGCGCCCGTTCGGTGCGTCCTGCCCGGTTGGCATCCAGCCCGGCCAGCAGCGTCGCGTCCTGCGGATCCACCCGCAGGCCCACGATGTGGATGGTCTCGCCCGCCCAGGTGATCGACACCTCCACCCCCGGAATCAGCACCAGCCCTTCGGCCCGGGCTGCCGCCTGCGCCTCGGGCAGACCATCCAGCACGTCATGGTCGGTCAGCGCCAGCATGTCCACCTCGTTGGCACGGGCACGCTGCACCAGCGCGGTGGGCGAGAGCGTGCCGTCGGAACGGGTGGTGTGGCTGTGGAGGTCGATGTTGGGGTGATCGGCGGGCATGAGACGGATTGTTGCACGTGGACACCCTGGGACGGTTGGCCGACCACAACAGCCGACTGCAGCGGGGCCCACCGGGTCCTGAATCACCCAGCGCATGTGCAATCCCAGAAGAAACTGACACGCCCTCCCCGATCCTGGTCTGTCACCGTCTCATGCCGGTGTCCTTACGCACCGAGGCTCGAACCCTCCCCCGAAATGAGTGATGATGAATGAAGATGCTGAAAAATGAACAAATGTAAAGACATTTCCAGCTTCTCGTGTAATAAAAATGGTCAGTCGGATCCCTGTTATTTTGTTTGGCTGTCCAATCACGATCTGTCGAGGAGCCACCGAATGACCGATTCTTCCAAGCGAAACCGGAAACATCATGCCGGAATGGGCGCACTGCCCTGCAAGGGGGGCGTTTTCTTCCGCGTCTGGGCGCCGCATGCGGATCAGGTCTGGGTGACGGGAGATTTCAATGACTGGTCAAAGACCGAACACCCGCTCGTTCATGAGGGCAACGGCTACTGGTATGCCGAAGTCAAGGGCGCCAAGGCCGGTCAGGAATACAAGTTCGTGCTCCGCCATGGCGATACCGTGCTGGAGCGGATCGACCCGTATGCGCGTCAGGTGACGAATTCGGTCGGTCACGGCGTGATCTACGATCCGGCTGCTTTTGACTGGCAGGGCGATGACTTCCAGGTCAGTTCACACAACGAGCTCGTGATCTATGAGCTGCATATCGGCTCTTTCCATGTGGAAAAGGAAGGCAGGCCAGGCGGATTCAAGACCATGCTGCAGCGGCTGGATCATCTGGTGAAGCTCGGGATCAATGCCATCCAGATCATGCCGATCGCCGAGTTCGCCGGGGATTACTCCTGGGGCTACAACCCCGCCCACATCTTCGCGGTGGAAAGTGCCTATGGCGGGCCGGACGGCTTCAAGCAGCTCGTCCGGGAGGCGCACAAGCGCGGTATCGCCGTCATCCTGGATGTGGTCTACAACCACTTCGGTCCGAGCGATCTCGACCTGTGGCAGTTCGATGGCTGGCAGGAGAACGACAAGGGCGGCATCTACTTCTACAACGACCACCGCTCGAAGACGCCCTGGGGGGACACCCGCCCGGACTACGGCCGTGGCGAGGTTCGTCAGTTCATCCACGACAACGCGATGATGTGGCTTGAGGACTACCACGTCGACGGCTTGCGCTGGGACATGACCCTCTACATCCACAGCGTGAACGGGGATGGCGGCGAGACGATTCCGGAAGGCTGGAGCCTGATGCAGTACGTGAACCAGGCCGTGCGCGAGCGTTTTCCGGGCCGGATCATGATCGCCGAGGATCTGCACAGCAATCCGGCCATCACCGCCGACCCGGACCGGGGCGGTGCGGGCTTCCATTCGCAGTGGGATGCGCAGTTCGTGCATCCGATCCGCGAGATGGTGATCCAGGCCGATGATGCAGGCCGCTCGATGGAGGCGGTAAAGACGGCCATCACCTACCGCTATGAGGAAGATGCCTGCAATCGCGTGATCTACAGCGAGTCACACGATGAGGTGGCCAATGGCAAGGCGCGCGTGCCGCAGGAGATCAACAACGATGATCCGACGGGCTGGCATGCCCAGAAGCGCTCGACGCTGGCGGCCGGGCTGCTGTTTACCTCGCCCGGCATCCCGATGATCTTTCAGGGACAGGAATTCCTGCAGGGCGAATGGTTCCGTGACAATGTGCCGCTCGACTGGCACATGAACGAGGAGTATCACGGCGTGGCCCGCATGTATCGTGACCTGATCCACCTGCGGCTGAACCGGGATGGCGTCAGTCGTGGGCTGTGCGGACAGAATGTGGCCGTCACGCACGTGAATGATCAGCAGAACCTGATCGCGTTCCAGCGCTGGGACCAGCACGGTGACGGGGATGATGTGATGGTGATCGCCAATTGCGGCTACGAGGTGAAGGAAGGTTATCGCATCGGCATGCCGCAGAGCGGCGAATGGAAGCTGCGTTTCAATTCCGATGCGTCGATCTACAGCGATGACTTCCAGAACACCCTCAGCACCCATCTCACGGCCACGGATGAGCCCCAGGATGGCCTGCCAGCCAGCGCGGAAGTGACGATTGCGCCGTACAGTGTGCTGATCTACAGCCGCGACCCGTCCTGATGACCGGCTGAACCGGGAGATGGCGCATACAGGGATTCGTGTGTGTCAGGCGCCCTCTTCGCCTGTCACTCGCGCCGCCTTGGCCTTACTGCCATGAAAAAGCCTGCCGCTCTGAAAGAGCTGGCAGGCCTTGTCGGGGGGCAAGACAGGCATCCCGGACGAAGAAAAGGCATCCGGTTGCCTGCGTAGCACCCTTTTCCGGCGGGGGCTCCCACCGGACGGAGGAGATCAGTTCTTGTTGCTGATGGGGCAGGTGCAGATGCCCAGCATCCGATACAGCGGGCAGAAGCGGAACAGGCCGGTCAGCAACAGGATGATGCCCAGCCACCCCCACCATCCCACGGTGTTGGTCGCGGCCAGTGCAATCAGCACGATGCCGATGATGATGCGCAGTGCTCGGTCGATACTGCCGACGTTCAGTTTCATGATGACTCCTTGATGTTCGGACAATGCAGACAAACGGTTGAGGCCGTCATGGCCTTGCGGTTCCAGGGCATCCTGACCAGCAGGCGGGCCAGACCGCAGAAGCCCGAGATGCCGGCAAACATCAGCCCTGCCCCCACGAAACCGGACAGCAGGTGAAACCAGGGCGACACGCTGATGCCCAGGACGAAGCCGAGCACGATCATCGCGCCGGCGGCGATCTGTACCTGCCGTTGCAGCTCGAGGGGCTGTGAGGCGTCCCTGACGACCGGCAGGCCCGCCGATTTCCAGGCATCCAGGCCGCCTTCGAGGATATAGGTCTGGACCTCTGCGCCAGAGCCGCCGCAGGAGGCTTCCAGCTTCGAGGCGTTCATGCGGGTGCGCTGGCCCGAGCGGCAATGGAAGATGACGACGGACGCGCTGACCGGCAGGCTGCCCGAAGAAGGAAACTGGTCCAGCGGGATATGCCGTGCTTCGGCGATGCGTTCGCGGGCGTGCTCATCGGCCGAGCGGATGTCGATGAGCTGGGCGCCTTGCGCCATCAGTTCCTGCGCGGCTTTGGGTGACAGCGTCTGGATGGGCACAGGCGGATCTCCTGCGGATATCAAATCATGACTGATCGCTGATCTTATAGAAAACACCTGAATTGGCAACATCCAGACATCTGATTGTGTGAAAGGCGGCCGCATCAGCAGGGAAAAACGAGCGTCCCGTGTCTTTTCCAGCGACAGCACGGCATGGTACGTGGCAGACAGGCGGCGTCCTTCAGGCTTGCGCCGCCCCTGGTCGAGACTGGAGAGCCGCGTCCCGGACACCGGCAGCAGTTCAGCGTGCAGCGCCACCGGCAGCCGAACAGCCAGACTGCTGCCCCACTTCGCCACTTGCATGAGCGCTCCATTGATATACGTATGTTCGTGTATATCCTATCCTGTATGCCGAAAGGCGATCAAGGTCGCTGCAGTATCGCCAGATACCGCCTGGCCCGGGTAGCAGCCACCAGCAGCAGGCAACGTTCGGCCTGTTCGGTGTCTTCGGCCACGCCGGCATCTTCCTCCCGGCTGATGGTGGCAGCATAGGCCGATGCCCCCTTGTAGCCTGCCAGGATCACGATGTCAAACTCCAGCCCCTTGACCCGGTGCATCGTGGCCAGCCGAATCCCCGGATCCCCAGCATTGTCCGGTGTCTCCCCCGTCAGGCGCAGAAACCCGACTTTCTGGGCCTCCAGTTCGGCAGACAGCGCGTCCAGTCCCCGGTTGGTCC
>ERZ773072.148-NODE-148-length-42624-cov-18.169349_pt1 | contig 42624 bp, 36 predicted proteins | sample MGYA00580617_ERZ773072 | MGnify/ENA primary metagenome ERZ773072 (study PRJEB29015, sample SAMEA2737970) | human oral metagenome | biome: human oral; feature: human-associated habitat; material: dental | place: China | collected 2122 ...
CAGAAACAACGCGGGCCTTGACTGCGATCGCGCGGGTGGTGATCTCAGCAAGCTGGGGGCTATCGGAGCGCAGGAGTTCCTTCGGATCCGTTGCCTGGACGATACGGAGAATCTCCGGGTCCGCGATGAAACCGCACTTGATGACTTCTGCGGCTCCGGCGGCCAGATCAGGGGCGGGCAGACTGTCGAGGAGATCCATGTCGGCGATCACGAAGGCCGCCGGGTAGAACGAACCGACCAGGTTCTTCCCCACCGACGTGTTGATGCCCGTCTTTCCCCCGACTGCTGCGTCGACCATCGCGAGCAGCGTAGTGGGAACATTGATGAGGGTGATGCCGCGCAGCCAGGTGGCGGCGACGAAACCCGCCATATCGGTGGTCGCTCCCCCGCCCATAGCGACGATTGCATCTTTACGCCCGAGCTGCAGGCGCCCGCACTCATCCCACAGTGACGCGACGACATCGATGGTTTTGCCCGCTTCGGCATCGGGGTGGTCGGCCGTGGAGGCCTCGATCCCCTGTTCGCGCAGGTACTCAGCCAGCAACTGCGCACGCTGCGCAAGCGGCCTCGCGTGAATGATGAGCACCCTGGTGGCGGCCTCGTCAAGCGCGTCGCGGATCGGTTCAAAACCGAGCCCGTGCCCGACGGTGATGGTCGACGGATGCTCTCCGGTGACGTGGATGCTCGCGCTCATGAGTGCTCCAACTGCTGTGCGATAGCGGACACGACGTCCTCGACGGGGCCAGGCCCGGATTCGACGATAATGGTGGCGACGGCACGGTAATGGTGCTCACGTTCGGCGCGCAGGCGCGCGAGGGTCCCGGCAGGGTCGCGTGCCAGCAGCGGTCGATGCGTCTTCGAAGCGGTGCGACGAACAAGCTCATCGTGAGGCGCATCGATGTAGATGACGGTGTGCCCGGACAGGAGCTCGCGAACGGCGGGGGTCTGTGCGGCTCCCCCGCCGAGGGACACGACGGCCTCTGCCCTGAGTGCGGCCGCGACCGCCTCGGTTTCCATCGCGCGAAAAGCGCATTCGCCGTCGGTCGCGAAGATGTCTGTGATCGGACGGCCCGCACGTTCGACGATGAGCGCATCCGTGTCGATATGTGCGATGCCGAGACGATCGGCTAACAGACGACCAACCTTCGACTTGCCTGCGCCGGGCAGGCCAATGAGGACGACCGGCCCCCGAGTGCTCATGCTCGCTCCCCCACCACTGCGAGGTATGCCTCCAGATTCCTGCGCATCTCGCCGACGGAACGGCCACCCGCGTGATCCGACAGGGCGTCCGCCAGGACGAGTGCCACCTCAGCCTGCGCGATCACCGCTCCGGGAACGACCTGGCACGTGTCGGAGCGCTGGTGCAGGCCCACGGCTTCCTCGCCGGTCGCCAGATCGACGCTGCGCAGGGCGTGCGGGACAGTGGAAATCGGCTTGAACGCGGCCCGCGCGACGATCGGAGCACCGTTGGAGGTACCGCCCTCGATGCCGCCGGCGTGGTTGGAGGTTCGGGTCAGGTGTCCGTCCTCGCCGCGCACGATCTCGTCGTGAGCCGTGGAACCGAGGAGGGCGGCCTGCGCGAATCCGTCGCCGATCTCAACGCCCTTCACCGACTGGATCGACATCAGGGCACCAGCCAGGCGAGCGTCAAGGCGCTCGCGCGCGGTCACGTGGCTCCCCAGGCCCACCGGAACGTCGTAGGCAACGACTTCCGCGACCCCACCAATCGTGTCTCCCGCCTGCTTGGCGGCATCGACGGCACCCTCAAAACGGGCATTATCGTTCACGTCGAGCGTACGCATCGACGCCTCGCACAGCGCGGCCTCATCGGCGGGGGTGGGAAGCGACGAGGCCGTGGTACGCTCCGCACCGACGGAGACGACGTGGGAAACGAGACGAACGCCTGCCACCTGATCGAGCAGAGCCTCCGCCAAGACACCGAGAGCAACGCGCGCGGCGGTCTCGCGCGCGCTCGCGCGCTCGAGGATGGGGCGCGCCTCCGCCACATCGTAGGACAGCATTCCGGGAAGATCCGCATGCCCCGGACGGGGCCGCGTCAGCGGTCGGTTTCGTGCGATCTCGCGTTCATCCCCCGTTCCCGCGTCGATGAGCATGGCAGAAGGATCGACGGGATCCGCGCTCATAACGGTTTCCCACTTGGGCCATTCGGAATTACCGATGCGAATGGCGACGGGAGCGCCGGTTGTGAGTCCGTGACGCACACCTGCAAGGATCGAGACCTCGTCGGCCTCGAATTTCTGGCGCGCCCCACGGCCATAGCCCAGGCGGCGACGCGCAAGCCCGCGGCGTAAATCCTCGGTACTCACCTGCAGGCCGGAAGGAAGCCCCTCAATCGTGGCAATCAGTGCGGGCCCGTGCGACTCTCCAGCCGTCATCCATCTCAGCATGTCTCCCAGTGTCCCACACGCGATGTTGCTGTCGCCCGCCGGCTCTCACGGGATGAACTCTCAGGACTGAGGGTCGGTGTTCCCATCCGTGGAAGTACCCGGCTCCGTACCGAGAATATCGATGACAACGCAGAGCGTGTCGTCGCCCGCGGCAAGATCCGGCGGAATCGTGATCGCCAAACGAGATCCGACCTTCTGATCGACGAGCGCGTTGGACAGGCCCTTCATCGCGGTATTGAGGTTCACGACTGCGGGCACTCCCGTCTCCCAGGTGGACACGCGTACGACACCGTCCGTCCAACCAACGACCGTGAACTGGGCAACGACACGGTCGCCCTCATGGACCTGGACGCCGTCGCCCTTGATCAGTGTCTGGGTGGTGACGCCACCGGGCAGAGTTGCGATATGGCTGATAAGCGGCCCCTCCGGGCTCATCTCGACGCTCATCGGACCAACGGTGGCGTCAACCGACCTGCCCGTTGCGATTGACGGCAAAATATCGACGACGTCGATCTCCATCGTGTTGGGAGAGCCGTCGCCTGTCGTGATGGTACGCAATGCCAGGATGCGCGAACCTTCGCGCTTGCCGGTGACCAGCATGGCGAGCTCCGAGCTGATCTGATCTGAACCGATGATGCCCAGGCTCATTTGGGGACGACCCGACTCTGACAGCATACGCCCGCTGGCGGCGTCAAAAGCAGTGATCGCGACGAGCACGGGAGAGCCCTCCGTGATTTCACGACCGTTACCCTCTTCGATAACACGAGCCTTAAATCCGTCGATATCCAGCGGTGCCTTAATGTCGATCGTGGGGGTGGCACCGACGCGACCAGACACCGCCACGCGGTCAAAGAGCGGAAGGGTCGTCGACTGCGTTGATGCCTCGGGAACCACCGCCGCTTCATCGACAGCAGCGGGCTTGATCGCCCACCAGGTCAGACCGCCGCACGCAGCGACGATGACGAGCACCAACGCGATCCGCAGAAAGAGACCACCGCGCGAAGACCCCTTCGAGCGCGATGCCCGCGCGGCGGCGCGTTGCGACGAACCCTTCACGCGGCGCGCGGTGGGCGAATCGGAAGTCGAGGACTCGTTGCTCATGCGGGAATCGTAGGAGACGAAGCATCGATCTGCGCGATGAGGGCGTCGACGCGCGTGTCGGTGGTGGCGAGAGGATCCTGCAGAGACAACGGTATCGCCGATCCCTCGTCGAGGCGCACGTGCACCCAGTCGACGCTCAGATCGGCTCGCGCGTCCTCGGCGGCTGCGATGACGCGACCTCGTAACGCTGCGCGGGTCGTGGTGGGCGGAGCCTCCTGCGCGCGGCGCACGCCTTCGACGTCTGTGAGGCGCCGCATCAGGCCGGCGCGCTCCATCCGTTCGCGTAGGCCATCGGCCGTGATCTCCGAGTAAGACAGTTCGAGCCGGGCTACGCGAGGATCGGCAAGGGTAGCGCCGCTACGCGCGCAGTACGACGTGAGCAGCTTGCGTTTGATGGCAATATCGAGCTCGGTGTCGATCCCGCTCCAGTCACCGCTGGAGATCGCATCCAGTCCCCTGTCCCACAGGTCGACGACGTACGACCGCATGGGGTCGAGGTTGGCGAGTGCGATCCGCGCGAGGACGCGTTCGCGAATCTCACGCTGCATCGCCACCGCCGTGGTCGTCCTGCCGTTAGCAAGCTCGATGGTGGCGGATCCGCTCAGGTCTGCGTTGATTTCACGAATGGCGCGCATGGGGTCGGCGAGTGCCAGGTCTGCGATCTGAAGCCCGTCCTCGATCGCGTGGATGAGGAGCTCCGTCATGCCGACCTTGAGGGCAGTGGTGGGTTCAGCGACGTTGGTGTCGCCGACGATGACGTGCATGCGTCGGTATGCGCCGGAGTCAGCCAACGCCTCGTCGCGGGTGTTGATGATAGGCCGCGACCGGGTCGTCGCGGATGAAACGGCATCCCACATCTGGTCGGCACGCTGGGAGAACTGCAGGCGCGGCGCGGCCGCGGTGGTGTTGATCCACCCGTTTCCGACCAAGATCTGACGGGTCACAAAGAAAGCGACGAGAGCGTCGGCGACTTGCCGGAAGTCTCGGCGCCGATGCAGCAGATAGTTCTCGTGGCACCCGTAAGAGTTGCCCTGCGAATCGAGGTTGTTACGGAAGAGGTGCAGCCGCAGATCAGTACCGAGCTCCGAGAGCGCGTTGTCGGCCTGGGTCGCCAGGTCAGCGAGCATGGAGGAGCCGGCGCGGTCCTGTTCCAGAAGGTCCTCGAGGCGATCGCATTCCGCGGTCGCATACTCGGGGTGAGCGCCGACGTCAAGGTACAGGCGTCCTCCGTTGCGCAGAAAGAGATTCGAGGACCGCCCCTGGTGCAGAAGCGGCTCGAAAAGCTGGCGCGCGGCGTGCTCGGCATCCATCGGCGTGGCACCGCTGGGGGACGCGGCCGTCAGCCCATACTCCGTCTCGATGCCGAAGACTCGACGCCTCACGTCACTGGCCGCCCTTCTGGACGAATCCCTGCACGAACGCTTCAGCATTGGTTTCGAGGACGGAGTCGATCTCGTCGAGGAGAGAGTCAATCGATGAGGTGCGTGCCTGCACCTGGCCGCCGCTTTCGAGCGCGTCGTCGATCGGGCTGGCTCCGCCTGCAAAAATCTGATTCGACATAGTTCGTTTCACTTTCATTCGTCGGTTATCGGGTCGAGGTGTCGCGAGCGTCGGCGATCGGGAACCGGACAAGATCTCCCTCTCCGGGATCGAAGACGAGGGATGACCACGACGCCTTGACGAGGTCTGGGTGATTGGCGACCGCCCACCCACGCACGTGCGCACGAGTGTTGGTCGGGGCAACATCGGCCGCGCGCTCGACCTCCTCGTCGGTGACCAGACGCGTGACCATACCGGCCCGTGCAAGGCGATAGACGAGGCCGTGGCTGGGACGCAGGTCCGACCACTGCAGGTCGATGGCCGCCAGACGTGGGTCGTTCCACTCCAGCCCAGCGCGTTCCTTCTGGCGTTTGACCAGCTGGTACTTTCCCACCCATTCGACGTCGGACGCGACGGAGAACAAGTCGTTGCGCATGCGGTCCAGAACAGACTGCCACAGGCGAAGGATCTCCCGGTCCGCCTCGGTCGGGGTCGTCCCCGTCTCCTCGAAGGTGTCCAGAACGAGGTCGAGGTAGACCTGCTGAAGCTCAGCGGCAGTGTAGGAGCCGCCCGCCGTTGTGACTTTGTAGTCGAGATCGGGGTGATGGGAGACGTTCCAGGTTTCCTGCACCGGATCGTCCATGACGATGGAATCCCAGCGCAGATCCGTACCCTGCTCGATCGCCCACAAGACCAGCGATGTCGTTCCGAAGCGGAGGAAGGCCGACACGTCGAACATGTTGCCGTCACCCCCGATCACGTGGAGACGGCGGAACTGCGCAGGATTCGCGTGAGGCTCGTCGCGCGTGTTGATGATCGGTCGGTTGAAGGTCGTCTCCAGTCCGACCTCGTTCTCGACGAAGTCGGCGCGCTGAGACATCTGGAAGCCGGGAACCTGGCTCTTTTGACCGCGCCCGACGCGGCCCGCGCCGCAGATCACCGGGCGCGTCACCATGAACGGAGTGAGGCCGCGAACGATCGCATCAAGGTCGGTGATGCGGGGCATCTGGTAGTTTTCGTGCGTGCCGTAGGCTGCACCCTTGCCGTCGGTGTTGTTCTTGACGAGAACGATGGGCGCTTCGCCCTGCTCTTCGAGACGAGCCATGGCGCGCTGTGCAATCACCTCGCCGGCACGATCCCACAGAAGGGTGTCACGGGCACCGATCGTCTCAGGAGCGGAGTACTCGGGGTGAGCATGATCGACGTAGAGACGCGCGCCGTTGGTCAAGACGGCCGTCGTCGCGGCGGGGAGGGCCAGCTCCTCGGGCGTCGGACGAGCGATACGCTCGGAACCGCCCGACGGTGCCAGGTGATACGGGTCGTCTGTCAGGAGTGAGGGGTCCGCGGCCGCACGCGACATGCGCATACCGCGCAGGTCGTTGAGAGGGTCTTCGCCCGTGTAGTCCCATCGCACGACGCCTGCCCCCTCGGAGGGCGTACCAACACGGCTGATCTCGCCATAGGTGGTCACGACCTTCGTCGACAGCGCAATTGGGTTCGCCCAGGCGTCGCCGGGACGGTAGACGCCGTACTCTGTCTCGGTACCGATAATGCGTTCGCTGCTCATTTCACCGTTCCGATCGGCTTCACGCTAACAATCTCCGGAGCGAGTCCGCTCGTGCGCGCCCAGTCCTCGGGTGAGGACGTGGCCGCGAGCTCCAGCGACTCATTCATCTCCTCATGAACTCCGCCCAGTAGGTGCTGCATGCTCAGACCCGAGGACGCGCCCGTGAGGGCGTCCTTGATGGCGTACTTCTTGGCGCGCTCGACGATGCCGGCAATGAGGGCACCGGAGACGAGGTCGGACAGATAGATCCGCTTATGGTCACCGTTCACGAGTGTCGCCAGGAACAGCGCGGTGGTCTCATCACGCGCGTACAGGGCGTCAACCGCGCGAACGCTCATCCCCGCCACGGCCTCGGCGACGCCCCCAAAACGCTCAATCTCGGTGGCGTGGATCGGCACGCGCGGGGTGAGGTATTTGGAGAAGATGTCGAGCGCGCCCGCGCGATCGGGGCGGTCCACGCGAATGCGCACGTCGAGGCGCCCTGGCCGCAAAACGGCCGGGTCAATCATGTCCGCGCGGTTGGAAGCGCCGATGATCACGACGTTGTCGAGCGATTCGACGCCGTCCATCTCCGCGAGCAGCTGCGGAACGATCATGGTCTCGACGTCCGAGGAGACCCCCGTGCCACGCGTGCGGAAGAGGGCTTCCATCTCATCGAAGAAGATGACGACCGGCGTGTCACCGGCAGCGAGAGTGCGCGCGCGGGCAAAGATCGCACGAATCTGCCGCTCGGTCTCACCGACGAACTTGTTGAGAAGTTCGGGCCCCTTGATCGACAGGAAGAACGTCGAGGCCCCTCCACGCTTGGACAGAGAATTGGCCACAGCCTTGGCGATAAGGGTCTTGCCTGATCCGGGAGGACCGTAGAGCAAAATGCCTTTCGGAGGGCGCAGACCGAACTGCCGGTAGAGCTCGGGGTGGTTAAAGGGCATCTCGATGGAGTCGCGCACCTGAGCGATCTGCTCGTCGAGGCCGCCGATGTCCCCGTACGTGACGTCGGGGACCTCGGGGGTCAACAGCTGCTCGACGTCTTCGCGCACGATCCTCTCAAAAGCAATTCCTGCACGGGAATCCACGACGAGGGAATCCCCGGGGCGCAGATTACCGTGGCGCAGAGGCCCAGCCAGCTCAAGAAGGGTCTCTGCACCCCCCTCGGTGGCGACAAGGACCCGATCTCTCCCAACCACTTCAAGGACGGATACGACCTGACCGCTACGCGGAAAATCATCGCTGGCGACGGCTATCGAGGTATCGTCGAGGCGCACCCACTGGCCATACGACAGGTCTGTCACATCAAGCTTGGGCGATACCGCGACGCGCATGCGCCTACCGCCAGAGACGACCTCGATCTGACGCGCAGCGGGAAAAGCTCGCACGAAGGTCGCGAGAGTCTGGGGCGGGCGGGACACGTCGGCGAGCTCGCCCTGCAGCCGAATGAGCTCGGTGCGAGCCGTCGTCAGAGCGGCGGTGAGACGACCGTTCTTCTCTTCGAGTGAGATGAGCCGACGTTCGAGAGCCGCGCGATCATTGGTCTCACTCATCGGTCTGTCCCTCGCGCCCCTCCGACGCCCACGTGTCCGCCTGCGCAACGACATCGCGGCGCGCCTTGCGAACCTTCTTCTCGGAGTTGACGCGCTGGCCTACCTTGTCGAGCGACCAATCCTGTACGTCGTCCCAGGCGCCGCCTTGGCCTTCGGCGGCCTTCGCCGGACGCGTCGAACGCTCCTGCGGGGTGACGCCGGGAGCAAGAAGCCGGGTGATGACGAGGAATCCGGTATGGGCGACCATACGATGCTCGGGACGTACGGCGAGGCCGTCAAGGTGCCACTCGCGGCGCATATCCTCCCACGCGACGGGATCGGTGAAGCGCTCGCAAGCACGCAGATCCTCGACGAGTCGCGACATCTGGGTAACGGTGGCAACGTAGCAGACGAGCACGCCGCCCGGAATAAGCGCGTGAGTGATGGCGTCGATGTTCTCCCAGGGTGCCAGCATGTCCAGCACGATGCGGTCGACGCTGCCTTCCTCGGCGGACCACAGCACTTCGTCAACGTCGCCGACGCGTAGGTCCCAAGCGGGGTGACGACGACCGAACCACAGGTCGACGTTTGCAGCGGCGATGTCCGCAAAGTCCTGGCGTCGCTCGACGGAGACAAGCCGGCCCTGCGGACCGACTGCGTCGAGGAGAGCCATGGACAGAGCACCCGACCCCGCGCCGGCTTCAACGACCGTCGCGCCCGGGAAGATGTCGCCCATGTGGGTGATGACGCCCGCATCCTTCGGGTACACAACAGCGGCTCCGCGCGGCATCGACATAACGTAGTCGACCTGGAGGGGACGCAAAATCTGGAACTGACGGCCCTCTTCCGTGACGATAACTTGGCCGTCAGGACGGCCGATGACGTCGTTATGGTTGAATCCGCCGCGATTGGACTGGAAACGGCCACCGCTGACGAGAATCACCTGGTGGAAGCGGCCTTTGGGGTCACGAACCTGAACGCGGTCCCCCTCGGAGAGGACACCTCGGCGGGTAGGTTGGCCATAATCGTTGGCCGACATCGAAGTATTACGCTGAATAGACATTACGTAAAGGATACCGCTTGCCACTAGCTGTGCCCATGGCAGGACACAGATGCGGACGGTAGGGGTTAGCGTGGTATTCATGACAGACCTGATCGCCCCCTCGCCCAACGCACGTACGTGGGAGCCCGCGCTTTCCGCGTCGCGCGCAAAAGAGTACGAGCGTTGCCCGCTCCAGTACCGCCTTCATGTCCTCGACGGCTACCGGGAGCCGGAGACTCGCGCGAAAGCCCTGGGAACTGTCGTACACGCGGTGCTCGAGGAGCTGTTCGCACTCGAACCGCAGGAACGTACGCCGCAGAACGCCCGCGCACAGGTGCTCCCACAGTATGAGGCTTTTGCGGCAAAGAATCCCGAGGTCACCAAGCTATTCACCGACGAGGCGGACCTGCAGGCGTGGCTCGCCGATGCTCAATCACTGATCGACGGATACTTCGCGATCGAGGCGCCGCAGTGGATCGCGCCAGCGGCGCGCGAGCAGCGCGTGACCACGACAACGGAGCGGGGGGTGCGTCTCCTGGGCTTCATCGACCGCGTCGATCGGGCACCGGACGGCAGGCTGCGCGTCGTGGACTATAAGACAGGCAAAGCTCCCGGTCCGCGATACGTGGGCGAAGCTCTCTATCAGATGCGCTTCTACGCGCTTCTCCTTGCCCGCACCCAGGTCCTGCCCTCGCGCATGCAGCTGGTCTACCTGCGTGCCGGGCAAGTGATCACACTGGACCCCACGACCGAAGAGATCCGTGATTTTGAGCGCCAGATCGATCATCTCTGGGATCGCATCGAGCGAGACATCGAACAGGGTTCGTTTGCGCCGCGCAAGAACCCTCTGTGCAACTGGTGCGGTGTGCGGTCGCTGTGCCCGGTGTTCGGTGGGACCACTCCCCCGCTGCCGGAGCAACACGCGCAGTGGCTGGCACGGACTCGGCTAGGCTAGAGGCATGGAACTCAAGCAATGTGGTCGCAGTGGGCTCTACCTGTCCGTTCTCGGATTGGGCACCCTCACGTGGGGTCGCGATACCGATGGACCCGAGGCCCACGAGATGCTCACGACTTTTGTCGATGCGGGTGGAAACCTCGTCGAGTGTTCTCCCACGCACGGCGACGGGATTGCCGTTGACGTCTTGTCCGAGGCGCTCGCATCCGTCGGCCGTCACCGCGTCGCGCTTGCCTGGCGAGGCGCTGTTCGGCGCGCAGGCGAAAGCACCTGGGTGGGCGCGGCGGGCCGCGGGGATCTCCTGCGGAGCCTCGACGACGCTCTCGCCAGGCTCGATACAGACTACGTCGACGTCTGGCTCGTCGAACCCCAAGCGGAAGTCCCGCTCGAAGAGACACTCGAGGCCGCGACCCTTGCCTACCGCAGCGGCCGCGCGCGTTACGTCGGTTTGTCGCGCGCATCCCACTGGCAGCTCGCAGAGGCCGTAACGCGCGGGGCGTTGGGCGCTTCTGCTCCTATTTCGCTTGTCGAGGCACCCTTCTCTTTGGCGAACGCGTCCGCGGCGCACACGATCGCAGAGCTGTCGAGCCGGGGCATCGGCGTGATCGCCGCGTCCGCGCTTGCTGGAGGGGCTCTGACCGGTAAGTATCGCCACACGACTCCGGCCGATTCGCGCGCCGCGTCACCGCATTTGCGTCACATGGTCGAACCCTACTTGGAAGGCCACGCACGCACGGTCATCGAGGCGGCGTCGCGTGCAGCAGTGGGCCTCGAACGCTCGACCGCCGATGTCGCGTTGGCTTGGGTGAGGGATTACCCGGGCGTCAGCGCCGCTCTCATCGGACCGTGTACCCGGCGCCAGCTCGATACGCTTCTCGATTTTTCGGAGCCGCTTCCCGCCCCGATCCGCCAGGTTCTCACGGAGGTCGCCGCGCAGTAGGCCTTCGCCTAGCGAACGCGCACACCCTGCCCGGGCGGTATCGACGTAGCCGCTGGCGTGTCGTTGAGCAGCCAGCATGTACAGACGTGGGGCCCGAACCAAAGGGTTCGGGCCCCACGTCATAGTCTCACGACCGGAGAGATCGATCAGTCGTCGACTTCTATGAAATCGTCGTCCTCGTCGCTCTCATCGTCGTCGACGTAGTCCTCGTCTTCATCCTCATCGGAATCCTCAAGGATATCGAAGGGTAACTCCACACCCAGCCGGGTGAAAAGAATGTCGTCGTAGGTGAAGAAGGCGTCGCGCAGCGCCAACTCGGCTGCTTCGAGCGCAGCGTCGTCAGCCTCGTCTCCATCGCGGGCGATGTCGAAGTGGTTTTCGAAAGCGTTGAGCAGGCGCGTCAGCGCGCGGCGAGGATCTCCAGTCATAGCATGCATCCTACCGTGAGACGGCACACTTTATCAGGGGAGGTTGAGCTGCGAACGAATGACGGACACCATGAGGTCCGTGCCCTTGATCTCCGCGGTCTGATCCGCACCAAGGATACGGGTGTGTCCATCCGCGTCGAGAAGCTGCGACGCACCCATGTTCGGGCCGAGGGGCAAGATGACCCATTCCTTCGTGGGCTGGTAAACGGCATCGGGGGTCTCGCCCTCGATCTGTGCGGTGATGTTTGCAATCACGACGCGCGCCTGCTGGCGCGCCGCGTCAGCACGTTTGGATTCGCGCACGTCGGTCAGGTCTCCGACGGCGTAGACGTTCGGGTGGTCCACGACCTGCATCGTGTCATCCACACGGATGGTTCCGTTCGGATTCATGACGGCCTCGTAGCCGCTACCGATGAGGAAACCGGTGTTGGCGCGAGCGCCGTAGCATTGGAACCACAGGTCGGCCTCGATGACGTCGCCCTTCTTGGTCTGCACCATGAAGTGGCTGAGGTCGCCGACGTTCTGCGGAGGCAGGTAGGCGAGCTCGGAGCCGGTCACGACGCGCACGCCAAGGGAACTGAGCTGCTCGCCGATCTCCTGGCGGAGGGCGTCCGTGTATCCGGGCGTGCCCAGGATCTGGTCGGCGGCCTCGACAATCGTGATGTCCAGGCCCGGGAATGCGTTCGCGAGTTCTCCGGTCAGTTCGATGCCGACGGTGCCGCCACCGACAATCATGACGGAGCGGGCTCGACCCAGATTCTCGTGCAGCTGCTCGAGGCGAGCCTTGGCAACGGAGGAACGGTACGACGAGTACTTGGCGGGGAATGGGTAGGTGGAGCCGGTCGCGAAGACGACGTAGTCGGCTTCGATCGGGTCATGCCCGAAGACGTGGACGGTGGTGCCATCGACGCGCGAGACCGTGCCGCGCACGACCTCTCCGCGAGTCAGGAGATTCGTGTAGGGCATGAAGATCGCATGCTCCCAGACCGTATCGACTGCGGCGCGCAAAGCCGCCGCGTGGTGAACGAACTGGTCCTTCTGTTCGATGAGAACAACGTCCGCGAGGGGATCGAGCCCCTTGGCGACCGTGACGCCTCCGTATCCTCCGCCAATGACTGCGACGCGTGCCATGTCTTTCCTCCTTATGACTGGACCGCGTCTATTGTGTCACCTAGCGGGCGCAAACGCGCGTGCTAGGGACTTTAGTCCGAGCTGAATAACTCCTACTTCTCGTCGATTCCCAGGCCGCGGGCAACATTCGGTGGAAAGAAGTTCGGCCCCTTGAGTACCTTGCCGTCGTCACGGAGCTTGACGGAGCCGTCGGGCATGAGCTTCGACAGGTTCGAGGCCTGCACCTCAGCAAGCACGGAGTCCAGGTCCATGCCCGACTCGATCGCCATGCCATAGATGACGTAGATGAGATCGGCCAGAGCGTCGGCGGCCTCGATGACGTCGCGTTCACCGTCGTCCGACGCGACGGCCTCGGCGGTGGCCTCCTCAATGATGGCTCGAGCGCGCTTGCCGTAGACGGCTCCCATAAGCTCGGCGAACTCTTCGGCGATCAGGCTCATGCGCATCCCAACGCGATCGTAGGACAGCGTCGGATCGTCGAACGAACGAATCGGCACGGAGTACGTGCGGTGGAACTCCCGCACGAGTTCCATCGGACTGGGCGGCCCCCCGGCGGCGTTCGACGTAGTGGTGTCCTTGTCGGTCATGCGCGATCCTTTCGAGACTGCTCCCAGGCGGTTGCCAGAATGTTGGTGAATGCGGTTGTCGTTTGGTGTCCGTCGACGAGGAACTGAGCATCGAAGACGTAGGTCGGCACGGCGGCAACGCCCATGTGCATCGCCACCTGGAAATCAGAATAGACATGGGAGGCCCATTCTTCGTCGCCGACGGCGTGCGCGGCGAGTTCGGGTTCCATTCCAATGTCCTGCGCGCACCCGATGAGAACGTCCGGGTGTGAGATGTCCAGACCCATCTCGAAGTGAGCGCGCATGATGGCCTCGGCTACCTTGAGCTGCAGCGAGGATGGGCCGGTGACGGTATCCGCGTCTATATCGGCTTCATGCGCGGCGGCAATCACACGGTGCGCGCGCGATGTCGGTGCGATAACGAGGCTGTCGAAGTCGAAACGGATACCTTCTCGTGCGCCGAGTGCCTGCATTCGCTCATCGGCCTCGCGCACCTCCTCGAGCGTTGCGGCACCGGACTCGACCAGGGCGACGATGCGAGGCTTGTCGATAGACGCTTCCATATCCGGTTCGAGAAGAAACGCGTGTAGGTAAACCTCAACCTCGTCACGGTGCTCGAATTGCTCGAGAGCGGCACGCAGGTGTCGCAGACCCAGGTAGCTCCAGGGGTCGCAGGTGTCGAGCCACATATCAATACGCACGGCGCCTCCTCGTCGGTGATATGGAAAACCCCGGAGCCTTTCGGCCCCGGGGCATCTCGTGCGCGGAGGGGGACTTGAACCCCCACCCTCGTAAAATGAGGACTAGCACCTCAAGCTAGCGCGTCTGCCTATTCCGCCACCCGCGCAGGTGAGCGATGCGAACCGTTTCGATCCGCAAGCGAGTAGAAGCTTAACACGATGCGGGCAATGCGCGCCAATCGAAACTAGGAGTCTTTTCCGCCACCGCGCAGACGCGAGTCGAGAGTCGCAAAAACCTTTGCAATTGCGTCGATATCGTCATCCGTCATGCCATCCAGGAGATACTCACTGACGGTCTGCTGATGCAGCTCTGTGGCAGCAAGCACAGTTTCGATCCCCTGAGTCGTCAAACACGCGTCATAGCCGCGTCGGTCTGTCTCCGACGGGACGCGTTCCACCCACCCATCGCGCGACAGATTCGACACGAGGTAGGTCACGCGCGAGGGCGAATAGACGACACGTTCGGCCAGCTCCCCCATGCGCAGGCGATGAGCGGGGGCTTCCCACAGCGCCAGGAGAATATTGTAGTCGGGCATGGAGACGCCGTAGGTGCGCTTGAGGCGCGTCTCGAGAATGCCCTGCAGGCGCCCGGACGCTTCGAAGAAGACTCGCCACGCGGCAGCGCGCGCGCTATTGGCCTGAACAATTGGCGTCAGACGCGGTCGTGTTTCCATGTCTCCCCCTTCGTGGTCGTGTCGGATGCCTCTCCCGGGATAATAGGGCATAGTGACTAAGAAAGCACCAACAACGCGGGGGAGCCACGTGTCTTTATCTATTTCTGTTGTCCTTTTTGACGTAGACGGAACGATCGTCGATTCCGCTCCAGCCGTGATGGACGCATTTCGTTGCGCACTGTCAGACTTCAATCTTCCGATCCCCGACGACCAGCGCCTTCGCACCTATGTCGGCCCTCCGCTCTGGTATTCCTTCGGCGACCTGGGATATGAGGGTGAGCTGCTCTCCAGCCTCGTCACCGGTTACCGGTCCCGATATCAAGCCCACTTTCTTGATCCCAAGCCCTTCCCCGGCGTCATCGATCTCCTTCACGACCTTGACCGTGCTGGCATTGCGCTGGCAACCGCAACGTCGAAGCAGGCTCCGATGGCGCTGGCACAGATGGAGCATCTGGGCCTCTCCAGTATTTTCGACGTCATCGCCGGCGCAACCCCCGACCCGGCATCCAGCAAGGCGACGGTCATCCGCGAAGCGCTCGCGCGCCTGGAGGAGCTCGGGGCCGACATATCCCACCCCGTTATCGTTGGTGACTCCGTCTGGGACGTGCGCGGAGCCAAGGAAGCCGGTATCCCTGTCATCGGAGTGGGCTGGGGATATGCGACCGAGGATGGCCTGGACGATGCTGATGCCGTGTGCGCGACGGTCGAGGAACTACGCGCGTTCATTCTCGACGGGGTGGCCCACCACGCGTCCCAGAGCGGGAGCTAGCGGAAGTCTCGGGACTTTACCTCAACGGGCAGCCCGACGGCCTCAATCCTAAAGGCTTGCACGTTAATCGCACCATCGCCCCACTCGAGCGTTCCACGCACGAGCAGGGCGCTCGACTCGAGACAGACGCGCCGGAATTTCTTCCACGCCCCCACCGAGACGGAGACGTTGACGAAACCCGTCTCGTCTTCGAGGCTTAGAAAGGTGATTCCTCCACCCGTGTGAGGGCGCTGTCGGTGGGTCACGATACCGGCGACATCGACGATGCATCCGGCCAGGTGCTGTCCCAGATCGCCGGACCGCAGGACAGACTCAGGTAAAGCGTCGCGCACGTAGGCAAAAGGATGCTCCCCCGGGGTCAGTCCGGTCGATGCAACATCCGAACCCATGAGCTCCGCAATCGACAGCGACGGCAGCTCGGGCACAGTGGCTCCGACCTCTGTCCCTGGAAGAAACGGCTGCCACTGCCCTGCCCTGGCACTGGGCTGAGCGAGTGCAGCGGCCGCCCACGCCCCCTCGCGCCGCCCCACGCCGAGGCACTCGAGGGCACCAGCCATCGCGAGCTTTTCCATGGCAGAGGCACTCACGTGGGCTCGCCGAGCAAGGTCCGCCTGACTCGTGAACGCTCCCCCACGCCTCGCCTCGACGATGCGCGCAGCGGTGGCACCCAGGCCTCGCACCTGAGCCAGGCCAATACGCACCGCAAGTCCGCTATCAACATCGAGGGGCACAACGCCGCGAGATGGAAGCGGGTCGGCGCGCCCTTCGCGATAGTCTTCCCCCGCTTCCCCACCCCCCACTCGTTGCACGCTCGCATCGATGAGTGAATCGTTCACCGAAGGACCCACCACGCGCACCCCGTGCCTGCGCGCGTCCTGCACAAGGGTCGCCGGAGAGTAGAAACCCATTGGCTGCGATGCCAGAATCGCGGCGTAAAAGTGCTCGGGGGCATGCACCTTGAGCCACGACGACGCGTACACAATGTGCGCGAAGGAAAAGGAATGGGATTCCGGGAATCCAAAGTCCGCGAAGCCCTTGAGCTGCTCGAAGATCCGCTCGCGGATGGGAGCGTCGATTCCTCGCTCGCGCATCCCCTCCATCAGGTCTTTCTTGAGGGCTTCCATGCGCTCCGGGCTACGTTTTGCACCCATCGCGCGACGCAGTTGATCGGCGCGAGCGCCCGACAAACCTGCCACGTCCGTCGCGATGCGCATGAGCTGCTCTTGAAAGAGCGGCACGCCGAGCGTCTGGCGCAGCGCAGGTTCGAGGAGCGGGTGCAGGTAGGTGACTTCCTCGCGTCCCGATCGGCGACGTAAATACGGATTGACGGAGCGCCCCTGGATCGGACCGGGGCGAATCAGAGCCACCTCCACGACGATGTCGTAGAAGCAGCGCGGCTTGAGCCTTGGGAGAGTATTCATCTGTGCGCGAGACTCCACCTGAAAGACCCCGACTGTGTCGGCTGCGCACAACAGGTCGTAGACACGCGGATCATCCTCCGGCAGGGTGTGCAAGCCCAGGGGGCGATCCCCGCGCCCGTGGACGACTCGTGTTGCCCAGCCGCGCAGCTGTTTCTTCGTCTGCACGCACACCCGCGGATCATCCGCCTGAAGTTCGTCGAAAGCGACGCGAAGCGCGGTCAGTATTCCGAGGGAGAGCAAGTCAAACTTCACAAGGCCCGCATCCGCGCAGTCCTCCTTATCCCACTGCAGGACAGTGCGCCCGGGCATCGCGGCCCACCCAACTGGGCAGATGCGCGAGACCGGTTGATCGGTGAGCACCATGCCTCCCGAGTGGATCCCCATGTGCCTGGGCAAGCGGGCGAGCGCTCGGGCCGCGTCGTCAACGAGGGAGGGTGCCTGCCCCCTGCCCTGGGACCAGGCAGTGGCAGTGCCGGACGGGTATCCGAGGGCACGCGCCACGTCACGGATCGCAGAGCGCGGGCGGTACGTGATGACGTTTGCGACCTGCGCCGCACGCTCCCTCCCAAAAGTCTCATAGACGTACTGGATGACTTCTTCGCGTCGGCACGCTTCAATGTCGACGTCGATGTCGGGTGGCCCCGAGCGCGCGTCCGAGAGAAAACGCTCGAACAGGAGATTATGACTCACCGCGTCCACTGCCGTAATCCCCAGGCAGTAGCACACCGCCGAGTTAGCAGCGCTGCCCCGCCCCTGGCACAGGATGCCGTTGCGGCCGCAAAAGTCGACGATTTCTTTGACGATGAGGAAGTAGCCCGCAAAGCCAAGGCGCTCGATAATCCCCAGTTCGCGGTCAATCGTCTCCCACGCACGGGGGTGTTGCGCGCGCGATCCATAGCGCTCGCGGGCACCCTCGAATGCGCAATGCGCGAGCCAGCTGTCCGGGGTGTGCCTCTCGGGCACCCGGGTGCGAGGCAGGCGCGGGGCAATAAGGCGTAGATCAAAGGCACACGAGGCCGCGACCTCGCAGGAATTGTCGAGGGCCTGGGGGTGAGCCCCGTGCAGTCTCATCATCTCGGCGGGTGAGCGCAGGAATGAACGATGAGCACCGAGGTGCGCTTCTGCCTCGTCTAACGACAGGCCGAGGCGGGTGGCCGTCAAAATGTCTCCGAGAGCTTGCTTCGAGGGCGAGGACATGCGCGCTCCGGTGGTTGCCACTAGCCGGGTTCCACTAGCGCGAGCGAGATCCGCAAGAGAATCTGCGACCTCAGCATCGTCTCCGCGCACGGCCTGCCATTCGACGAGGACGCGCTCGCGCCCGAATGCGTCCACGAGGGCGTCGAGGACTCGGCTCGCTGACACAGTTCCTCCTGCTCGTAACGCGCGCATCAGCGGGCCACGCCGCCCGCCGGTCAGGACGACAAGATCCCCTCCGGCCTCGCTCAGATCGACGAGGCTGTGGCGAGGTTTGCACTCTCCCGGCACGGACAGCGCTCGTTCGCTCATGGATCCCACCAGGTTCGCATAACCGCTGGGGCTGGCAGCCAAGACGGGCAGGCGCATCCCCGGATCCTCCGATCCGTTCTCGAGTCCCCATCCAGCAGCAGAGGAGCCCGGGATTACTCCCCCGAGAGCATCTGGCGTGAGCGTTAGCTCAGCCCCGTAGACGATCGGCAGCCCAACCTCGCGAGCTGCCATGGTCGTCTGGACCGTCGAATACATGCCATCGACGTCGAGAATTGCGAGGGCATCAAGGCCCAGGCGTGCAGCCTCCTCCACCATCCGTGCGGGCTCATCGGTCCCGTCCAGGAAGGTGAAAGCGCTGTGCGCATGCAGTTCTGCATAGTGTCGTTCCGTAGTCACCAACCCATTATATAGAACACGTGTTCGATCAGCGGCGCGCTGCCCCGACCGACCCTCGCGGGGGCATCCGTCGCCAGGATGCACCCCTCACGCCACACGCACGTCGTATCCTGGACGCATGACCTCCATGCTCGCGGCGTCTCTTCACTCCCCCGGTGCCCTCACACTCGAAGAACGCCCAATCCCGAAGCTCGGCCCGCGCGATGTTCTCCTCTCCGTCGAGGCGACGACCCTGTGCGGCACGGACCTGCGTATCGCAACGGGACAGAAGACGAACGGCGTGCGCCGCGGAGTCGTCCTCGGCCACGAAATCGCAGCCCGCGTCTGGCGCCTGGGAGACGGGCTTACCGCGAACATTGACGTCCCCGCGCCGGGAACGCAAGTCGGCCTCGCGCCGGAGATCGCCTGCGGGCACTGTGAGCCATGCGCCAGTGGCCGCTCCAATGTGTGCGCGAACATGCGCCTGTTTGGAACGGGGGTTGACGGCGGGCTTGCGGACCTTATTCTCGTGCCGGAAGCGGCCCTCGCATGCATCACTCCCGTCGCTGCCGAGATCACCCCACCCCTCCTCGCACTGGCCGAGCCACTCTCGTGCTGCATGCGCGCCACGACCCGTCTGCCCATCAACTCGCATGCGCGCATTCTTATCCTGGGAACCGGACCTATCGGCCTGATCCACTGCGCTCTCGCAGCTGACGCGGGAGCCCACGTCATGGCGTGCGGTCGGGCGGCGCGCCTTGAGCCGGCGCGCACAATGGGCGCGCAGGTAACGACTGACGCTCAGGGCGACACGCTCGTCGACGAGGTCCTGGAGTGGAGCAACGGAATGGGAGCAGACGTCGTCATCATCGCTGTCGGCGACCCCGGCCTCGTCGCAATCGCGGCCCAGTGCGCGCGCATCGGCGGCCACATCTCCTTCTTCGCTGGCTTCCCCGCCGGCGCGGTGGCCTCGATCGACCCCAACCTCGTTCACTACCGCGAGCTGACCATCAGCGGCAGCGCCAACGCAACACTTGACGACTACGCCGGCGCCGTCGAAGCACTCTCAAGCGGACGCGTTGACCTCTCGGCGCTCATCACGCACGAGTACGCCCTCACCCAGGTCAGTAGCGCTCTTGATGCCGTGCGAACGCGCGCAGGCCTCAAGATCGCCGTACGCCCCAAGGGTGCAACAGCCAACTAGTCGAGGAGGCCACGCAGGTCAGCCTCACTGAGCCGAGCGCCCGTTCCGGTACCGTTCATGACCGACGAGATAAGCTGACGCTTCCGGTCCTGCAACTCCACGACCTTCGCCTCGATTGTATCCGACGCGACCATGCGATAGACGTTCACTTTCTTCGTCTGACCGATGCGGTGAGCTCGATCAATGGCCTGTTCTTCGGCAGCAGGATTCCACCACGGATCCATGACGTAGACGTAGTCGGCCTCCGTCAGCGTCAGGCCCGAGCCACCAGCTTTGAGCAAAATCAAAAACACCTGAGCCTGCCCCACCCGGAACCTCTCAATGACCTCGGCTCGGCCGCGCGTGGACCCATCCAGCTGAACGACCGAGATGCCGCGCCGCTCCAGCACATGACGAATGCGCGCCAGGAACGACGTGAACTGGCTGAAGACCAGCGCCCGGTGACCCAGCGGCACGATCTCATCCAGGCGGTCCGCCAGGTACTCGATCTTCGCCGAGCCGACGTGCGCGAACGACTCTTCAACAAGGGCCGGGTCAAGTGCCAGCTGCCGCAGCCTCGTAATCGAGGCGAGCACGGTCATTCGATTCGTTTCCACGTCGCGCAACAGGTCGAGGATCCGCGCGCGCTCACGGACGAGGTACTGATCGTAGATGTGACGGTGTTCCTTGCCCAGATCGACGCGCACAACGTCGACGATCTTGTCGGGAAGATCGGGGGCGACCTCCTCTTTCGTGCGCCGCAAAACGAAGGGCGCGACGTAGGCACTGAGACGCTCCAGCATCGACGGGTCCACACCGTTTTCGATGGGCCTGCGCACCCGCTGCTGGAATACGTCCCACGGAGGAAGAAGTCCCGGGCAGGTGAGCGACAGGAGTGACCACAGGTCGCTCAGTGAGTTTTCAATCGGGGTGCCCGACACCGCCAGTTTCCACGGTGCTTCGAGATCGCGCAGTGCCCGGTAGGTGGCTGTGCGAGGATTCTTCACCGCCTGCGCCTCGTCGATGACGATGCCACCGAGGCTCACCCGGTTCCACTGCTGCGCTTCCAGGCGTGCCAGCGTGTAGGAGGTGACGACGATATCTGCGCCCATGACCTCCTGCGCGATCGTCGTACCGCGGCGGGTGGCCGTTTCAGTCACCGCACGCACGCTCAGCGCCGGCATGAAATGACGTGCCTGTTCGATCCACACACCAACGACGGATGTCGGCGCGACGACGAGAACCGGTGCGCGCGCGTCCTCGGACTTCTCAGCGCGCAAGGCTGCCACGGCCGACAGGATCTGAACGGTCTTTCCCAGGCCCATGTCGTCCGCCAAGATCCCGCCGATACCGCCCGCCAGACGCGCCGTCAGCCACGCATGTCCTCGACGCTGGTACGGGCGCAGAATCGAACTCAACGAAGCGATGGGAGGTAACCCCGTGTCGGTCGAACCCCCTCGCAGAGGCGCGATACGCGAACGCCAGGCGTCGCTCAGGCTCACCCGGTCGGATGCGCTCGCGAGCATATCAACGATCCCGACCTGCATGGGTGTCAGTCGAATACCATCGCCATCCCAAGGCACCAGGGTGCGAGCCTCTTCCAAGAGCACAGCCAACGATCGGACGCGTTCTCCATCCAGGCGCACCCACACGCCCCCAACCTCGACGTAGTCTTGCCCGTTGGCGATCGCTTCAAGCGCATCACGAACGCTGATCGTAACGTCACCGAGGCGTAGCCGCATCTTCAAGTCGAACCAGTCGCGCTGGGCAAGATCCACGTTCAGGTCGACATCAAAGCCATCCTCGTTCACGTCGATCCCGCGCACATCCTGAGCAACATCCCACACGAGGCCGTCCACGACCTCACGGTCGACGAAGTGGTCCAGGAAGGCCGGAACGAGCCACGGAGAGAGCCTACCCGCGTGCGGAGGGGCGGTCCACAGGCTCGCGTCACGCGCACGCCCCCACGAGTCGACACGGCGGACAATGGCTGCCACGGCCTCGTCCTGCGCGCAGTGGGAAACGGGAGTGCGCGAGCGCGACTCTCCCTGCTGATATTCAGCCCACCATCGCACCACAACCGATTCGTTGTCGCGGCGCACCGTCGCGACGAGGCCAACCTCGGGCCGCGCGTCGGCGTCAAAACTCCCATCACAGGAGGCCATCGAGAAACGCCTGCGTAGCGCCGGGAGCCACGTGCCCCGGAACTCGGCGACGTCTGCCGCAGGAATAAGGAGTCCGTGATCCAGCGGAAAGCCCTCAAGAGCGCCAAGCCCCTCGATACGTGCGATCGTTCGTCCCCCATCCAGCAACAAAACGCTCGCGTCCCGATCGATTCGAGGCTTCGCGATGACGTCGCCACCGTTGCGTGCGACGACCCCGACCTCGAGGCCGTCGTCACCGGCGCGAACATCGATGTCTGCGTCCCACGTCGCGTGCGACAGCACCACCTGCTCGTCGGCCTCGGGCGACGCGTAGAGTTCGACGCCTGCCCGAACGAGGCGCGCCAGCCACGCGTAAGCATGCTCGCCTAGCGAAGTGAGTGTCACTTCCGTGCGCGAATGCCACGAACGCGATTCGCGCGAGAAGCGGTACCCCTCGCGCATCAGCGAGACGTGCGTCGGATCGAGCCCGTCTGTCACGGACGCCCACTGTGTCGCCGTCAGATCGAGCCATGAGGCCCTCTTCGTCGTCCACCGAGATGACACGCCACGGCGAAGCGGAATAAGAGAAGGCTCCTCGCCAGGATCATGAGCGTCGATCACGAGTGCCAGCGGCTCACCCATGCGATCGCGGTCTGCGCCCAGCATCTGGGCCAGAATGCGACTCCATTCGGGCACGCTACTGCGCTTTTCACGCGCATCTTCGCGCCCGACGATGAGGGTCGCAACCGCGTGTGGGCAGTCCCCTCGCAGCGGGCACCCGCACGCCAGAGACGGCCGCAGCACTCCATCAGTGATACGCACGCGATAGGTCAGCCCGGCTTCCTTGACGCGCGCCTGTGCTTGCTGCCCGTCCTCGTCCCAAGAGAACTCCCGAACGGCACCACTACGGGCCAAGCGCAGGCCGTTAGCCCACGTCGCTGGTCCGACGAGCGCCATCATGTCGTCATCCGACATCGAGGCCAGCGCGTGCGACAGGGATACCATCCTTTCAGTCTACGGCACACCCTGTCGCCCGGCACCGGCTCACTGGGCCAACCCTTCCATCGCCCATTCACCATCCTTCCAGACAAGGAGAACGTCCCGACCATCCTCGAGCAAAGCCCTCATGTAGGCGCGAGGACGTTCCTCGACCCACCAGCGTCCCCCCACCGGCCAGGGGCCCTCCACACGGACGATTGCAACGCGCCGTCCCCTCCTTGAGGAGGAAAGCGAACAGTCATGTTCAGCCACTAGATAGGCGGGAGCCGCGCTCAGCGCTCCCCTCTGGTCTACGCGCACATTGTCGAACGCACCCGACGCGCTGACAATCCTCACCCGCACAGGCACATCGAAAAGCGTTGCCGGAGGCTGGGATATGCAACCCTCCCACGCTCCCTCACGCGGACGCAGGCGGGGCTTAGTGCCCCATCTGGCCATCACGACACGGCTACGCGGATCGTATCCTCCCTGCACGCGCGGCACCAGCAGCGCGTCCGGCCCCGCCATGCCCTGGATGCGCACGACGCTGCGTGAGACGTCACGCTCACGGTCTGCACGCCCCCACAGCGCTGACGCACTGCGCCCCGCCCGTGGATCACATGCTGTGACGCGTATGCAGGTTACCGCTCCACTGGGCCCTTCGATGCCGGACGTCCATCCCGCGAGCGTCCACCGCACGCGCAGAGCAACCTCGTCAGCCGCGCACACATCGCATCCACTCCACGTGCGAGTTCGCTGACCGCCTCCGGCGTCCTCCACGTCGATGCGCAGCGTCTGCGAGACAAGTCCACCCTGTCCCAACCTTTGCGCGAGGTCTCGCGCGATGCGCGAAATGGGGACCATCATCGTGTCGACGGATTCCCCGCCCGCATCGATCTCACTCTCCATCGTAATGTCGGGCTGGATGCGTTCGGCAGGCGCAATGGCGCTGTCGCCTCCGGATGCAAGGATCCAGAGCTGCTCACCGACGTCCCCAAAACGCTCGCACACTCGCGCGCGCCCCAGTGCCAGAAAATCCGCACAGGTCAGGATGCCCAGTCCCTGCAGAAGCTCGATAGCGTCTGCCGCCCTGTCGACCATCGCCGCAGGAAAGGCCCACAGCGTATCACGTAACGGAATACGCCCCAGGAATGATTGGCTGTCGCCGGAGGGGACGATGCGCCCCTCGCGCGCCGCCTCTAGGGATGCGACCGGACCGTCCGCAATACCCACGAAGCATTCGACTCCAACAGCTTCCTCGATCGCCGACACCAGAGCTGAGGCAGCACCCTCCTCGCTTCCGTGCCAGCGGGCGGGGCCTCGCGCCCGACACCTGGCCAAGCCCGGTCGCACGCACTCGACCCCGGCCGCCACCGAGTCGAATGCATCGACAACCGCGCTAAACGCCCTGGCCTCGCGATCAGGGTCTCGCGGCAGGCAGAGGAGATCGGGGCATAAATACGTCGCTTCCCGCACACTCATGCCGCTCCTGACTCCGGCGCGCCGAGCCGCCGCGCTGGCCACCTCTATTCGTTCGCCGTGTACGACGGCTCCGGCTCCACCCGGCGGCAGGTCGACCACGAGGCAGTGGACGGGCCAGTCGGGCACCCACACCACCATGTCACGCACCTATACCACCAGCCGCATTCGCCGTCGCTCCTGCGGGGCTCGAGAAAGCCCCCGCCAGGGTCGAAGAGTCACGATGGTGCGTCCCATTGATCGGGCCCGTGCCGCAAGGGTCCGCTGTTGCGGACCGGACAGTTCGGGAAGGTCAAGACAGACAACGTCGCAGGCATCTATGAGAAGGGAGCACAGGTCACCCACCTGATGTTCCTTTTCCGCATTCAGCACGAGCACACGGTCAAGTTCCATCCCCTGCTGGGCAGCCCACTCCCAGCCAATATCGCCGACTCCGCAGAAGCTAATCCAACCGCCGGACGGGCACACCGAGATGAGTAAGCGAATGAGTTCAGCTCTGCCCATCGGCCCCAGGACAACGGGAGAGGGCGCAGACTTCACGCCCTCAATGTCGTCGTGCGCTCGCAGGCCAACAGCCCGTTCGGCACGTTTCAAGACGTCGCGCGCAGCGAGTAGCCGCGCATGTGCATCGGTCATCACTCCCCCTCCCAACAATAGAACATCTGTTCGATAGTAGAAGTGTAGAAGCACGCTCACACACCTGCGTCCCGAACGCCGATCACGCGCGAATAGGACACAATGGACGCACCGAGAAAAGGAGCACGCATGAACATCGATCAGCGCCCCGTCGCCCCCACCCCCTACGAAAGCATGGACGTTCCCACATTCACACTGACGTCGAGCGTCCTGACCGACGGAGCGCCGATGCCCGAGTCGGCGACCGCCGAGGCAGGTTCCCTCTCCCCAGACCTCACGTGGAGCGACTTCCCGAAAGAGACGGCGAGCTTCATGCTGACCTGTTTCGATCCGGATGCTCCGGTCCCTTCGGGCTGGTGGCACTGGGCGATCCTCGACATTCCAGCGTCCATGACTCACCTGGAGGCAGGCGCTGGAGCCTCCGATCTCATGCTGGACGGACCGGCATTCCACCTGCGTGGCGACGCGGGAGAAGCATCCTACTTCGGGGCCGCTCCTCCAGTCGGCGACCGCCCCCACCGCTACGTATTCACGGTGCACGCTCTCGACACGGATTCCCTGGGGCTGGACGACGACGCGACCCCGACCATGGCCTCGTTTGTGGCACTCGAGCACACGATTGCCCGCGCATCACTGACCGTCACCCACCAGGCGTGAGGATTATGCTGCACATTATTTTCTGGGAGCCGGAAATCCCCGGGAACACGGGGGCCGCCATTCGACTGTCCGCATGCACGGGATCGATGTTGCACCTGGTCAAGCCCCTGGGCTTCGACATGGATGACGCGAAACTTCGCCGTGCCGGACTGGACTACCACGACCTCGCACACGTGCGGGTCCACGATTCATTGGATGACGCGCTCGCCCAGGTCCCGGGACGCGTCTGGGCGCTTACAGGTCACGCCACCACCATGTACTCCGACGTCACCTATGCGGATGGCGACGGCCTTCTCTTTGGGCGCGAATCGGTGGGGCTGTCCGAAGAAGCGATGAACCATTCGCGTGTGCGCGATCGTGTTCGCATTCAGATGGTTGAAGGCGTGCGTTCCCTCAACCTAGCGAACTCCGCATCGATAGTCCTGTACGAGGCCTGGCGTCAGCTCGGCTTCCCGGGAGGCGTCTAACCCCCGATAGGCGACAGCAAACGAGGCTCGGGGTGAATCGCTCCACCGAGCCTCGTTTACTGTCGTTCACCCCTTGACGAGGCCGTGGCTCAGCCCGCTTTCCACGGGACCGAAGGGCGCTCGACCTGCTCCGCGAGAGAGACAATCCTGCGCGGGTTCGAGCGCCACATCCAGATCAGTCCAATGATCGACACGACGAGCGGAAGGTAAAAGAAGTCCGCACCGAAGCCAGTCCATGCGGAGCGAGCCGAATTCAGTTCATCAAGGCCAAGCGACGCGACCCAGAGGATGATCGGGATGGCGATCGACAGCGAAATAGTCACCCAGCCAACCAAGCGCATACGCCTCCCATTGTGCGTCAGCGCCGTGGCCGCGACGAGATAATCGATACCCGCGAGCAGTGCGACGATGCGCGGACCCCACGCCTGCCCCTGGGCCTGAAAAAGGTCAAGGATGGCCATGACGAGGATCCAGGCTCCGAGAAGCCAGAACATTGCGATGATGATGCGGCCCAGTCCAAGCGACGGCGGGCGCTGATCGCCCACACCGGCGGCCTTATTCGTTGTGTCATGTCCGTGCACGACACCGATCCTACCGAGAGCACAGAAGCTACGCATCGCATTGGCGAGACCTTCAAACAGAAGGAACCCCATGTGGCCTGATACACCGCGACGGAACATCAAGCTTCAAGACAGCGTTACACAAACGTGGGACAATGGGCCTACGAGGACCGTGAGGCCCGCCATGAAAACAACCATCTGAGCTTCGGCTCATCAACAAGGAGTTTTAGACCTTGAGCGAATCGACCTACGACATTGTCATTCTGGGTGCGGGTTCCGGCGGCTACGCGACCGCCCTGCGCGCTGCGCAGCTCGGCATGAAGGTCGCCCTCATCGACGGCGATAAGGTGGGCGGCACCTGCCTGCACCGCGGCTGCATCCCGACGAAGGCGTACCTGCACGCCGCTGAGACTGCCGAGGCCGTGCGCGAGTCGTCGAAGTTCGGCGTCGCATCCACCTTCAATGGCATCGACATGGCTCAGGTGGGCAAGTACCGCGACTCGGTCATCTCGGGCCTGTACAAGGGTCTGCAGGGTCTGCTTAAGTCCCGCAATGTTGAGGTCATCTCCGGCTGGGGTCGCCTCGCCGACGCAAGCACCGTTGAGGTCAACGGTCAGCGCATCACCGGCCGCAACATCGTGTTGGCCACCGGCTCCTACTCCCGCTCGATTCCCGGCCTCGAGATCGGTGGGCGCGTGATTTCCTCCGACCAGGCTCTTCAGATGGACTGGGTCCCCTCTTCTGCGGTGATCCTCGGCGGCGGCGTCATCGGCCTGGAGTTTGCTTCCGTGTGGCGCAGCTTCGGTGCCGAAGTCACCATCATCGAGGCTCTGCCCCACCTCGCCAACAACGAGGATGAGGCCATTTCCAAGCAGCTCGAGCGCGCCTACCGTAAGCGCGGCATCAAGTTCCACACGAACACGCGCTTCGCCTCGGCGACCCAGAACGAGCAGGGCGTGCACGTCACGACCGAAGACGGCAAGGCTTTCGACGCCGACGTCCTCCTGGTCGCCGTTGGTCGTGGCCCCGTCACCGAGGGCCTGGGCTACGAGCAGGCCGGCATCACCCTGGATCGTGGCTTCGTTATCACCAACGATCGTCTGCACACCGGCGTCGGCAACATTTACGCGGTTGGCGACATCGTCCCCGGCCTACAGCTCGCGCACCGCGGCTTCATGCAGGGCATTTTCGTCGCTGAAGAGATCGCCGGCCTGAACCCGACGATGCAGGCCGATATCAACATCCCGCGCGTCACCTTCTGCGAGCCGGAGATCGCCTCCGTCGGCATGACCGAGAAGCAGGCGCGCGACAAGTTTGGTGACCAGGTGCGCACCGTCGAGTACAACCTCGCCGGAAACGGAAAGTCGTCTATCCTGGCCACATCGGGCATCATCAAGCTGGTTTCCGTCGAGGGCGGTCCGATCGTGGGCTTCCACGGTATCGGCGCGCGCATCGGCGAGCAGATTGGTGAGGGCGAGCTCATGGTGAACTGGGAGGCGTACCCCTCGGACGTCGCGTCCCTCATTCACGCCCACCCGAGCCAGAACGAGTCTCTCGGTGAGGCAGCTATGGCGCTGGCCGGCAAGCCCCTTCACGTCCACAACTGATACAGCTTTCATTAGGAGAACACACATGGCAACGTCAGTGACCATGCCCGCGCTGGGCGAGTCCGTCACCGAGGGCACCGTTACGACGTGGCTCAAGCAGGTCGGCGATACCGTCGAGCTCGACGAGCCCATCGTTGAGGTGTCCACCGACAAGGTCGATTCCGAGGTCCCCTCCCCTGTTGCAGGCGTCCTCCTCGAGATCCTGGTTCCCGAGGACGAGACCGTCGAGGTCGGCACTGAGATCGCGCGTATCGGCGACGCGTCCGAGGCTTCGGCGCCCGCTCCGGCTGCTGCTGAGCCGGTCGTTCCCGCAGCTCCTGCCGACCCCGCTCCAGCGGCCGCTGCCCCCGCAGCTGGCGCCGCGCCCGCTCAGGGTACCGAGGTGCGCATGCCCGCACTGGGCGAGTCCGTCACCGAGGGCACCGTTACCACGTGGCTGAAGGCTGTGGGCGATGCCGTCGAGGCCGACGAGCCGCTGCTCGAGGTCTCGACCGACAAGGTTGACTCTGAGGTTCCCTCCCCCGTTGCGGGCTTCCTTGCCGAGATTCGCGTGCCCGAGGACGAGACCGTTGAGGTCGGCACGGTTGTTGCCGTCATCTCCGCGTCCGCGCCGTCGGCGGCCCCCGTTGCTGCCCCGGCCGCTGCTGCCCCGGTTGCTCCCGCCGCTCCTGCCGCTCCCGCGGCGCCTGCCCCCGTCGATCCGTTCCCGAACGCTTCCACGCTCGCGGCGGCAGCTGCCAGCGCTCCCGTTGTCGAATCCCCCGCGGCAGCGACCGGCAGCGCCTACGTGACTCCGATCGTGCGCAAGCTCGCCCGCGATCTTGGCGTTGACCTCGCCAGCGTGTCGGGTACCGGCGTCGGTGGCCGCGTGCGTCGCGAGGATGTCGAGGCTGCGGCTGCTGCCGCACGCGCCGCAGCGGCGGCTCCCGCTGCTCCCGCCTCGGCCCCGGCCACACCCGCCGCCGCGAAGGCCGAGGCCGTTCGCGAGCCGTCGCCCCTGCGTGGCACGACCGAAAAGATGACCCGCCTGCGCCAGACGATCGCGCGCCGCATGGTCGAGTCGCTCCAGACTGCGGCTCAGCTGACGACGGTCATCGAGGTCGACGTCACCAAGGTTGCCGCGCTGCGTGCGCGTTCGAAGGACGCGTTCCTTGCCAAGCACGGTACCAAGCTGACCTTCCTGCCCTTCTTCGTGAAGGCCGCGACCGAGGCGCTCGCCTATCACCCGAAGATCAACGCGACCATCAACGACAAGGAGGTCACGTACTTCGACTACGAGCACGTGGGCATCGCCGTTGACACGCCGCGCGGTCTGCTGGTGCCGGTGATCAAGAACGCCGGAGACAAGGACATCCCCGGCATCGCCGCGTCGATCAACGACCTAGCGGCACGCACCCGTGACTCGAAGATCGGCCCCGACGAGCTGTCCGGCTCGACCTTCACGGTCACGAACACCGGTTCGGGTGGCGCGCTCTTCGACACGCCCGTTCTCAACATGCCCGAGACCGCGATCATGGGCGTCGGCACGATCGTGAAGCGCCCCGTCGTGATGAAGGGGGTCGACGGCGCCGATGTCATCGCGATCCGCTCCATGGTCTACCTGTCGCTGTCCTACGATCACCGCCTGGTTGACGGCGGGGATGCGTCGCGCTTCCTCATGGACGTGAAGAAGCGCCTTGAGGAGGGCGCGTTCGAGGCCGACCTGGCGCTCTGATTCTCTTCCGCACACGGTGATGGGGTGAGCCTGCGGGCTCACCCCATCACCGTATTGGCGGCCTATTCCTCGCCAGCCGACTCCGCTTCGTCCGAGTCTGCTGTTCCCGCCAGCTTCGCGGCAACGACCTTCCCGGAGACCGGATCGACCCTCAGAGCGAGGTTGGCTGAGCTTGGCGCACCGTGCTGGTCGCAGGTCTGTTCCACGCAGGTGCGCGACTCTAAGACGCTCAGGGTCGCGCTCACGTCGATAGCTCCGGGTTCGCAGGCGACAACGGAGACGTCGTCGACGCGGGATACGAGTGCTTCGACGCGCACCCCTCCCGATCGCATTGACTCGATCCGTTCGGTGTCCTGATCGAGCAGTTCTCCACCGAGGACGGCATCGAGTCCCGAGGCGTCCCCCGCGATAACTGCGTGATCGCGCGTCTCGATTGCGCGATTGATCAGGTCGGTCACCGCCGTCACATCACACGGGTCCGCCGGGGGCTGGGACTGAATGCCCTCCCCATCGCTCGGCCTCGCCGTCGAAGTCAGGGTGTGCCATCCCGCGTAACCGCCGACACCGAGAGCGAGGATGAGCACCGCGATTCCGCCAATGAGCGCCGCCCTGGTGCGGATCCGGCCTCTCGTTTCGGTGGGACCCATTTCTCCTGCGTGCGTTCGCCTCCTCGTCCGCCGCGCGTGTCCCTCGTCTTCGATAGCCGTGTCTTCACGCAGGGCAGCCGCCCGAAGATCAGCGATGACTTGTTCAGGATCGGCCGGCTCGCGCACAATGACGTGCTCCTCGGGGTCGGTCAGAAGCGGGGTCGCTCCCGATGCCACGGCGCGGGCTGCATCGTCGAAGCCCAACTCATTCAGGACTTCATCCATCTCAAGAAGCGAGGCGATGCGGCGCAGGCACAGGCGATCTCCCTCCATTCCCGTGGTTTCCAGGCTCCATCCGGCTGTCCCCTCCCCTTGCGCGATCTCGTCGATGAGATCGATGATGACTGCCCGCCCCTGTGGCGTGACCATGATGTTGGCTGGCGTCAGGTCACCGTGGACGATACCCACTGCGTGGAGAGCACTCAGACCGGCGGCGATGCCCTCGATGATCTGGCGCCTGGTCGCCTTGGGGCGCAGGTCCGCCGATCCGATCTCGACGTCCAGCGGACGACCGTGGACGTAGTCATAGACGACGGCCCACCGACCGTCGCCGGATTGGACGACGTCACGCAGCGCAACAACGTGATGCGAGGCGACCGACGCCCATGCTTTCCACCGCTCGAGGCTACGGCGCCCATCTTCTGCGGACCGCAGGGCGACGAGCGCCTCGCCGGAATTCGTTCTCGTTCTCCACACCGGGCCCCTGGCGCCGATATGGAACACCTGACCAATGTCGTATCCCCCGATATTCATAGGATCATTGTCTAAACTCACACAATGTGATGCAACTCATCTCACATAGTGCCAAGTCAGATGCGTGGACTTTGTGGGGGTGTGAGCACGTAGAATAATGATGCTATGAGTGATAAGAATCCCCCCGCTAAGAGGCGCTTCTACCAGAATGTGCTCGACGCGTATCGACTGACCGCACGCACGTATCCGGCACTGCCCTGGATCCTCCTGGGAACGGCCGCGCTTGTCATCGCCGCGTTTATGCTGCTGGCGTTCCTGACGAACACCTCCTGGATCGGCTGGCTGGTCGTCGGCATCATGGGTTCGATCACCGCCGCTCTCGCAATCCTCAGCCTCTTGGCTCGCCGCGCGCTCTACGCCCAGGTCGAGGAGAGCGCTGGAGCCGTCAAGGTTGCACTCTCTCAGATTCAGCGTGGCTGGATTATTCCCGAACAGCCGGTCGCGTTCACCCGTGAACAGGATCTGGTCTGGCGCATTGTCGGCCGCCCGGGCGTCGTCCTCATCTCCGAGGGGCCTGCGTCCCGCGTGCGCCCGCTTCTGCAGGCCGAAAACAAGCGCATCACCAAGGTTATGCGAAACGTTCCCGTCCACCAGATTCAGGTGGGCCGCGAGGACGGCCAGACCGCCTTGAAGGACCTGCAGCGCACCCTGCGAGGCCTGAAGAACGTCCTGACCGCGGAAGAGGTTCCGCAGGTGTCGGCGCGCATCAACGCGCTGCGATCGAATGAGCCCCCCATCCCCAAGGGCATCGACCCCCTGCGCGCCCGCACGTCCCGGCGGGCACTGCGCGGAAACTAAGTCAACCAGTCAAGTGGGCGAGCACTCTGTGCTCGCCCACTTGCGTATCCGGGATATGAGACCCCCTCGACATGCATAGTATGCATCTGCTTGCATATTCAGTATCGAACATTCGCAACAATACGGATACTGAGGAACATAATCATGCACTCGACCAAGATTCTTACAGCCCTGACCGCGACCGCCGCAGCGGTCGCACTCGCCGCGTGTGCGGACCCGACGACAAACCCGACCACGGTCACTCAGAACACCCCCTCAACTGCCGCATCAATCACGCCCTACGACATCTCCTCCATTCCTACAGTCGACGACATTGCAGCACTTGTCCCGGACGAGATCAAGAAGCGGGGCACGCTACGCAACGGCGCATCGACTGGATACGCACCCGCCGAGTACATGGCAGCCGACGGACAGACTCCCGTCGGTTACGACATCGACATCAACAGGGCCCTCGCCAAGGTTATGGGCCTCAACGAAGGAGTAACACAACACTCCGAGTTCCCGACGATCATTCCGGCACTGGGCACCAAGTTCGACGTGGGCATCTCCTCCTTCACCATTACTTCCGAGCGCGAGGCGCAGGTCGCCATGGTCTCGTACCTCAACGTCGGATCGGCATGGGGCGTTGCGCAGGGCAATCCGCAAAACTTTGACCCCTCCGACCCGTGCGGCGCGACAATCGCCGTTCAGACCGGCACCGCCCAGGAGACATACGCACAACAACTCTCCTTCCAGTGCACAGCTGAGGGCAAGGAGAAGATCGCTATCATGCCACACGAGCTCCAGACCGACATTGCCACCAAGATCATCTCCGGTCAATACGATGCAACTCTGGCCGACTCGACGGTCATTGGTTACACAAGCACGCAGTCGGATGGCAAGATCATCCAGCTCGGCGACACCTTCGAGTCCGCACCCCAGGGCATCGCAATCAACAAGGATGACGCTGCGCTGGCCCAGGCAGTTCACAAGGCCATGCAGTACCTCATGGATAACGGCTACCTCGCGGACATTCTCGCAACCTACGGGGCCGACAGCGCCGCACTAACGACGGCCGAACTCAACCCTACCGTCGACTAATCACGTGACACCCGACGCATAATATGCATCATTATGCATATAGGCGCATAATGGTAGCAACGCAGGGGCAGATTGCCCCACCCCCATCGGAAGGCACACCATGACTACTACGAAGGCACGCGCCCTCATCGCTCTCGCAGCCGCTGCCGCACTCCCCCTGGCCGCCTGCGCGGACCCGACCACATCCTCGAACGGGACGCCTACCGGGGCGAACGATTCCAGCTTGAGCGCTGCCACGACCTCGTTCGACGTCTCGACGATCCCCACGGTCGACGAGATCGCCGCACTGGTGCCCGACGACATCAAGAAGCGAGGAACCCTGCGCAACGGTGCTTCGGCGGACTACGCCCCGGCCGAGTTCCTGGGCGACGACTCCCAGACCCCGCAGGGCTACGACGTCGACATCAACCGCGCCCTCGCCAAGGTCATGGGTCTAAGCGACGGAACCACCAACCACGCGGAGTTCCCAACGATCATCCCCGCGCTCGGCACCAAGTTCGACGTGGGCATCTCCTCCTTCACCATTACCTACGAGCGCGAGCAGCAGGCCAACCTGATCTCCTACGTCGAGGTGGGCTCCGCCTTCGGCGTGGCCAAGGGCAACCCCAAGAACTTCGACCCGACCAACCCCTGCGGCACCACCATCGGCGTCCAGACCGGCACCGCCCAGGAGGACTACGCGAGTGAACTGTCCGACAAGTGCGTGGCCGACGGCTTGGACAAGATCACGATCATGCCACACGACCTGCAGACCGACATCGCCACCAAGGTGATCGGCGGACAGTACGACGCGACCCTCGCCGACTCCACCGTCATCGGATACACCGCTTCCCTGTCGGGCGGCCAGATCGAGCAGGTCGGCGACGTCGTAGAGTCCGCCCCCCAGGGCGTGGCCGTCAACAAGAACGACGCTGAGCTCACCGAAGCGGTCCAGAAGGCTATGCAGTACCTGATGGACAACGGCTACCTCGCCGCCATCCTCGACACCTACGGCGCGAAGGAAGCCGCCCTGACGACGGCGGAACTCAACCCGGCAACCACCGACTGAGGCTCTCATGGCACATATCAAAGACGGCGTCGAGCTGCTCGACGCCAAGCCCGTCCCCCGGCCGGGAAGGTGGGTCAGCGCCATCATCGCCGCGATCCTCGCGGCGATGGCGATCAACGGGCTGATCACAAACAAGAATTTCCAGTGGGACGTCGTGTTCCAATGGCTGTTCTCCGTCTCGATCATGCAGGGCGTGGCATTTACGATCATCCTGACGGTCCTCGCCATGGCGGTGGGCACGATCCTGGCCATCACGATGGCGATCATGCGTCAGTCGGTCAACCCGGTGCTGCGCTGGGTGGCGATGGCCTACATCTGGTTCTTCCGTGGCACCCCCATCTACACGCAGCTGATCTTCTGGTCGCTACTCCCCACGCTCTACCCGTCGCTGTCCCTTGGTGTTCCCTTCCTCGGCACGCTGTGGGGCTGGGAAGTCAGCTTTGACACGGCGACTTACTTCACGCCGTTCTGGATGGCGTTCCTGGGCCTTGGCCTCAACGAGGGCGCGTATCTCGCGGAGATCATGCGTGCGGGCCTCCTGAGCGTCTCCAAGGGCCAGTGGGAGGCTGCAACGGCCCTGGGCATGCCCCGGGCGACCATCTTCCGCCGGATCATCCTGCCCCAGGCGATGCGCGTCATCGTGCCCCCGATCGGTAACGAGACGATTTCGATGCTCAAGACTACGTCCCTCGTGTCTGCCATCCCCTTCACGCTTGAACTCACGTTCATCGCGCGTCAGCGCGGTCAGGCGACCTTCGCTCCCGTGCCCCTGCTGATCGCAGCGGCGATCTGGTATCTCGTTATTACGAGCCTGCTCATGGTCATCCAGTCGATGATCGAAAAGCACTTTGGCAAGGGTTTCGAGCGCCGCGACAACGCCGGCGCCCAGCCTTCCACCGGGGCCAACGCCTCGGATGAGGACGAGAAGACGGCTACCAAGCTCAAGTTTTTGGATGTGACACCATGACGGACAAGGCTGTGGAGACGACGACCGAGGCGACGCCGATGGTATCCGTGCGCGGCGTCCACAAGTTCTTTGGCGACCTGCACGTGCTGCGGGGCATCGACCTGGATATTGCGTCGGGCGAGGTGTGCGTGATCCTCGGGCCTTCGGGTTCGGGTAAGTCCACGCTGCTGCGCTGCTTGAATCTGTTGGAGGAGATCAGCGCGGGTCGCGTGTACGTTGACGGCGAGATGCTGGGCTTCCGGGAGGATGCCCAGGGCGTTTTGCACGAGCGCCACGACAAGGAGATCGCTGCGCAGCGTTCCCGCATCGGAATGGTGTTCCAGCGCTTCAACCTGTTCCCGCACATGACGGCTCTGGAGAACGTGATGGAGGCGCCCGTTCAGGTGCTCAAGCGGTCGAAGCAGGAGGCCCGCGAGCAGGCACTGCAGCTCCTGGAGCGGGTGGGCCTCGCGGATCGCGCGGACCACTACCCCGCCGAGCTGTCGGGTGGCCAGCAGCAGCGCGTGGCGATCGCCCGCGCGCTCGCGATGGATCCGGAGATCATGCTCTTCGATGAGCCCACCTCCGCGCTCGACCCGGAGCTGGTCGGCGAGGTTCTTCAGGTCATGCAGGACCTGGCGGCGTCGGGCATGACGATGGCCGTGGTCACCCACGAGATCGGATTCGCTCGGGAAGTCGCCGATCAGGTGGTCTTCATGGACGGAGGCGTGATCGTCGAGGCCGGCGCTCCTGCGGATGTCATCGATAACCCGCAGGAGGAGCGCACGAAGGAGTTCTTCTCTAAGGTCCTCTAACGCTGACGACGAGGCCGGGGCTGGTTCGTTCCAGTCCCGGCCTTTGTCATGGGTTGCCTCGCCTCTCAGGTGAGGGTGACGAGGTCAAGGTAGCTCTCGTCCCACAGGTCTTCGTCGGCGTCCGGCAGGAGCAGGACGCGCTCGGGGTTGAGCGCGGTGACGGCTCCGGGGTCGTGAGTAACGAGGATGACGGCGCCCTCGTAGTCGCGTAGGGCGGCGAGGATTTCCTCGCGTGAGGCGGGGTCAAGGTTGTTGGTTGGCTCGTCCAAGAGAAGCACGTTCGCACCGGAGACGACAAGGGTGGCCAGGGCGAGGCGGGTCTTTTCCCCGCCGGAGAGCACAGAGACGGGCTTGTCGACGTCGTCGCCTTGGAAAAGGAATTGTCCCAGGATGTTACGCACGTGTGTATCGTCGAGAGTGGGGGCTGCCTCGGCCATGTTCTCGCGAATGGTGCGCGTCTCGTCGAGGGTTTCGTGTTCCTGGGCGTAGTAGCCGAGCTTGAGGCCGTGGCCGGGGACGACGCGTCCAGAGTCGGGTTGCTCAATGCCGGACAGGAGGCGCAACAGCGTGGTCTTGCCGGCGCCGTTGAGCCCCAGGACGACGACCTTGGAACCGCGGTCGATCGCCAGGTCGACGCCGGTGAAGACTTCGAGGGAACCGTAGGACTTGGAGAGGCCCTCGGCGGTCAGGGGCACGCGTCCGGAGGGGGCGGGGTCGGGGAAGCGCAGTCGCGCGACCTTCTCTTGAACGATCTCCGCGCCGGCCTGGGCGAAGAGTTCTTCGGCGCGGCGCAGCATCTGTTGGGCGGCTACGGCCTTGGTGGCCTTGGCTCGCATCTTCTCGCCCTGGGCCTTGAGGTGTTCCGCCTTCTTCAGGGCGTTGGCGCGTTCCTTGCGGCGGCGGCGCTCGTCTTCCTCACGCTGCTTGAGGTATGCCGCCCAGCCGAGGTGGTAGATGTCCACGTGGGCGCGGTTAGCGTCCAGGTAGAACACCTGGTTGACTGTGTCGCCCAGCAGCTTGACGTCGTGGGAGATGATCATGACGCCACCGGGGAAGGTCTTGATCCAGTCGCGCAGCCACACGACGGAGTCGTGATCGAGGTGGTTGGTGGGCTCGTCCAGGAGGAGCACGTCGGCGTCGGAGAAGAGGACGCGGGCAAGCTCGACGCGGCGACGCTGGCCGCCGGAGAGAGTGTCGAGCCTCTGGTCGAGGACCCGGTCTTCGAGGCCCAGAGAGTGAGCGATTTGCGCGGCCTGGGCATTGGCAGCCCAGCCGCCCGAATTCGTGAATTGCTGGTCGAGCTTGACGTAGCGTTCCATGGCCCGCTGCTGGCGGGCGCCCTCGGTCGTGGACATCTCGTGCTCGGCCTTGCGGATGCGCGCGATGATGGAGTCGATGCCTCGGACTGAAATGATGCGGTCACGGGCCTTCATCTGTGGATCGCCGACGTGCGTGTCCTGTGCGAGATAGCCGACGGTCCCATTGGAGGTGATCGTGCCGGTGTACTCGGCTGCTCCCCCGCGGTCGGCTTCGCCGGCGAGAAGGCGCATGGTCGTGGTCTTGCCGGCGCCGTTGCGCCCGACGAGGCCGATACACATTCCTTTGTCGATGCGGAAGCTCGCGTGGTTGACAAGTTCACGGGCACCAATTCGCAACGAGAAGTCCTGGACGTTAATCACGTTCCAAGAGTAGAGGGAGGGGCCGTTGTGGGCGAATCAACCCGCCCCAGGCCGCACCTTGTTGGGTCACACCGCACGTTTTCCGGGCACAATGGGTGGTGCATATAACCGTTACAGTGCTCGTGAGTGAGGATTTCAGCCCATGACAGATAGCCCGGTCCCGTCTGGATCGGCGCGCCCCGCGCGCGCCCTCGACATTATTTCGGTCGCGTTCGTCGCGTTGCTGCTCATCTCGAATATAGCTGCGACGAAGGCTTTCATGGTGGGCTCTTCCACCCACTATTTGATTTTCGATGGCGGCGCTATCCTCTTCCCGCTGACCTACATCATCGGCGACGTTTTATCCGAGGTGTACGGCTTCGCTCGCGCGCGGCGGGTCATCGTCATGGGCTTTGTGGCCTCGTTCCTGGCCTCCCTCACCTTCTTTATCGTCCAATCCCTCCCCCCGGCCCCCGACTACGAGAATCAGGAGGCCTTCGCCGCGGTCCTGGGTGTCGTGTGGCGCGCAGTCCTGGCATCTCTGGTGGGGTATCTGGCGGGTCAGCTCCTGAACTCCTACGTGCTCGTGTGGATTCGCCGCACGTGGGGAACCAAGCACCTGTGGGCCCGCCTCATCGGGTCAACAATCGTCGGCGAGGCCGCGGACACGATCCTGTTCTGCACAATCCTGTTCTACGGCGAAATGTCGATGGGCAACTTCATTAACTACACGGTCACCGGCTACGTGTACAAGGTGTTGCTTGAGGTCGTGCTCCTCCCCCTGACCTACCCGGTGATCACGGCGATCCGCCGGAGCGAAGGCCTGGCGAAAGACGAGGTGTTTGATCAGTGAACGCTCACTGGCTTTGTGCCCCCACTCCCGATCAGGTCGCGCCCTTCCCGGCCAAGGCCTCGTCGGGGAGCCACTACCCCGACCGCGGATTCGACGTCGGCACGCGCCTGGGCACCGAGAGCGGCCTGGGGCGAACCGGTGTCATCCACACCGCGCACGGCATCATTCGCACGCCCGCGTTCATCCCCGTGGGGACGAAGGCGAACGTCAAGGCGCTGACCCCGGAGATGGTCCGATCGCTCGGCGCCCAGGCTGTGCTTGCCAACGCCTATCATCTCTACCTCCAACCGGGTTCCGACATCGTCGACGAGGCCGGTGGCTTCGCTTCCTTCATGAACTGGGCGGGACCAACCTACACGGACTCAGGCGGCTTCCAGGTCCTCTCCCTCGGCGCGGGCTTCAAGAAGGTTCTCTCGCAGGAATTTTCCGGCCACGCCGATCCGAGCGACCCGGCCGTCCAGATGCAGGCGATCAAGGCGTCGAACGCCGTGGTCGACGATGACGGGGTCGTTTTTTCCAGCCACATCGACGGCACGAAACACCGCTTCAACCCCGAGGTCTCGATGGGGATCCAGCATCAGCTCGGCGCCGACATCATGTTCGCCTTCGACGAGCTGACGTCGCTGCTGCACCCGCGCGACTACCAAGTCTCCTCGCTCGAGCGCACGCACGCGTGGGCCCGGCGTTGCCTGATCGAGCACAAGAGGCTGACGCACGAGCGCGCGGACAAGCCCTACCAGCAGCTCTGGGGCGTCATCCAGGGCGCCCAGTGGGAGGACCTGCGCCGACGCGCTGCCCGCACAATGGCCGACATGGAGGCCGACGGGCAGCGCTTCGACGGTTTCGGCGTGGGCGGCGCCCTCGAAAAAGAAAACCTCGGCACGATCGTGTCCTGGGTGTGCGAGGAGCTCGGCGAGGACCGGCCCCGTCATCTCCTCGGCATCTCCGAGCCGGAGGATCTCTTCGCTGGTGTCGCAGCCGGAGCCGATACCTTCGACTGCGTGAACCCGTCGCGCGTCGCCCGCAACGCGGCCATCTACACCCCTGACGGACGCTTCAACATCACGAACGCACGCTTCAAGCGCGACTTCACGCCGCTCGTCGACGGCTGCGAGTGCTACACCTGCACGCACTACACGCGCGCCTACGTCCATCACCTCTTTAAGGCGAAAGAAATCCTTTCCTCGACGCTGGCTACGATCCACAACGAGTGGTTCACGCTGCGCCTCGTGGACGCCATCCGTGCCTCCATCGAGGACGGGTGCTTCGATGAGTTCCGTTCCGACATGCTCGGCCGGTACCAGGCTGGCCGCCGCCCCTGACGATCTGGAGAGAATCCATGAGTTTCAACGACAACATTCACCTGGATCCCTCGCGCGTGGGCACCTCGGGCGCTGGCCGTAGGGCCGCCGGCGTCGGCGGCGGTTCCCTTCTTGGGGTCCTTCTCATCCTCGGTTTCTCCTACTTCACGGGCATCGACCTGACGAGCCTCATCTCCTCCCCCACGTCACCATCCACCTCGTCCGGCTCGACGGTCGATGTGTCAACGTGTCGCACGGGCACGGACGCGAACGCTCGCGTCGAGTGCCGCATGGTGGCCACCGCCCAGTCGCTGGATGAGGTATGGAAGGCCCAGCTGGCTGGACAAAACACGGGCGTTAGCTACAAGCTGCCCGACTTCCAGGTGTTCTCGGGTTCCGTGTCGACGGCGTGCGGGTCTGCGACGAGCGCCGTCGGCCCCTTCTACTGCCCGGGCGACTCGACGGTGTACCTCGACCTCGGTTTCTTTGAGGATATGGTCTCCCAGTACGGTGCGTCCGACTCCGAGCTGGCGCAAGAATACGTCGTCGCCCACGAGTGGGGCCACCACATCCAGAATCTTCAGGGCGTGTTCCGCACCTACGATACGCGCGAGACCGGCGAGCAGGGAGCCGGCGTGCGCTCCGAATTGCAGGCGGACTGCTACGCGGGCGTGTGGATGCATTGGGCCTCGACCACCCCTGATCCGACGACGGGCACGCCCTACCTGCGCACCCCCACGGCTGACCAGGTACTTGGCGCCTTGCAGACCGCCGAGGCCATCGGCGACGACCGACTACAGAGCAAGTACCAGGGCACGACCAACCCTGAATCGTGGACGCATGGCAGTGCGACCCAGCGCGCGACCTGGCTCCAGAAGGGTCTCGACTCCGGCGACATTGCGACGTGCGACACCTGGAGCGCCCCTCGCGTGTGAGCCCACATGCCGCTCGGTACAATTGTTGAGGCCGATCACAGGAGGACGTCATGACACGTAGCATCGTCGAGCAGGCCCGCGACTTCTACGATGCGGTACCCTTCGAGGTACCCGTGCCCGAGGCCTCCCTGTACGAGCTCCTCGATACCGCCGCACGCCTGTATCCCGATCGGGTGGCCTTGGACTACTTCGGGGCCACGACCACCTACGCGCAGGTGCGCGATCAGGTGCTGCGCGCCGCACGCGTCCTCCACGAGGCGGGGGTGCGCGCCGGGGACACGGTGGCCATCGCGTTACCGAACTGCCCGCAGGCCTTCGTGGCGTTCTACGCCTGCATGCGTCTCGGTGCGGTCGCGGCCCAGCACAATCCCCTGGCTCCGGCGCAAGAGGTCGCCGGGCAGCTGGCCCGCCACGGTGGTCGGGTCGCGGTCGTGTGGGAAAAGTGCGTCGACGCGTATCCTCTCGATGCACTCGAGGCGGTCTTCACGGTCGACATTTCCCATGCGATGCCCGCCTCCCAGCGGTTCCTCCTGCGTGTGCCGGTGCCTCGCGCGCGCCGGATGCGTGCCCAGCTGCGCGGCCCCGTGCCCGCTGCCTGCCTGTCGTGGGACCGCGCGACGGCCTCGGCTCGTCTCATCGACTCCGACCATCCACTGCCGGGTGTACACGACCGCGCCGTCATCTTGCACACGTCTGGCACGAACGGGGTTCCCAAGTCCGCTCCCTTGACCCACGCCAACATCGGGGTCAACGTCAATCAGTGCATGTTCTGGGTGTGGAAGCTGCACGAGGGGGCCGAAACGTTCTTTTCTTTGCTGCCCTATTTCCATGCCTTCGGCCTCACCTTCTTCCTGTGCGCGGCGGTGCGCAAGGCTGCTACACAGGTAGTGCTGCCCAAGTTCGACGCGCAGATGGCCCTCGACGCGCACAAGCGTCGCCCGGTGTCCTTCTTCGTGGGCGTCCCTCCCATGTTCGAGCGCATCCTTGCTTGTGCAAAGAAGACCGGTACCGACATCTCCTCGATCCGTTACTCAGTCGCGGGCGCGATGCCGTTGTCGACCGCGCTCGCCCGGGATTGGGAGGCCACCACGGGAGGCCTCATCGTCGAGGGCTACGGTCTCTCCGAAACCGCGCCCGTCCTGACGGGAGCTCCCCTGTCCTCCAAGCGCCGACACGGCGTGCTTGGCGTGCCCTTCCCCTCCACGCAGCTGCGACTCGTCTCCCTGGAGGATGACACCCTGGACGTCGAGGATGGCCAGCCCGGCGAAATCATCGTGCGCGGGCCGCAGGTCTTCTCCGGGTACCTCAACGCGCCCGAGGAAACTGCGCGCGTCTTCACCTCCGAGGGCTGGTTCAAGACCGGCGACATCGGCGTCAACCGCGATGGGTTCATCTCGATGGCCGACCGTAAGAAGGAGCTCATCCTCTCGGGAGGTTTCAACGTCTATCCCTCCCAGGTGGAGGCTGCGATTCGCTCGATACCCGGAGTCGCTGACGTCGCCGTCGTCGGGGTGCCCGTTTCCGATGCCACCGAGGAGGTCACCGCTGCAATCATCATGGAGGAGGGCGCCGCGAGCCTCACCCTCGAGCAGGTGCGCGAGTGGGCGGAAAAGTCCATCGCCCACTATGCTCTCCCTCGCCAGATCGTCTTCATCGCTGAACTTCCACGCAACCAGATGGGTAAGATCTTGCGCCGCAAGGTCGCCCAGGTCGTGCGCGAGA
>ERZ773072.152-NODE-152-length-42256-cov-3.991446_pt1 | contig 42256 bp, 26 predicted proteins | sample MGYA00580617_ERZ773072 | MGnify/ENA primary metagenome ERZ773072 (study PRJEB29015, sample SAMEA2737970) | human oral metagenome | biome: human oral; feature: human-associated habitat; material: dental | place: China | collected 2122 ...
CAAGAGCATCGCTAGACTACTAGCCACATTAAAGGCAGCAAGTAGAAGAATAAAGACAAGAATCAAGTATGTCATCACCTTCTCCATACGGATCAGATACGCTAGATCTGGGTGCTGAGCGGCTCGATCTAGGCAGACGATCCCTCGCTCACCATAGATTTCCTCGACCTTACTTACAAAGGAAGCTACAGAGACCTCCGGGCGAAGACGCACGGCGATAGCCGAGACCTCCTTCGCCTCATAGTCTAGGACTTCCTGAAGCTCCGAAAGAGGCAGGTAGACCGATTGATCCGTCTCTTGACTCGCAGGCGGATATTGCCCTATGACTCGCCCATCGAGACTCTGAAAGGCAGAGGCTGGACTGAGTGGATTGATGAAGCCTAGACGCTTAGGAAAAAGCAACTCGACCGATGGATCCTGCACTGAGACGCCTGCCTCTGACAAGGGTAACTGTATCGCAGCTCCCAGCTCCAAAGGGACGAGATGAAGCTCAACAGAATCCCGCACTACGGGTGGAGCAAAGAGCCCATCATCTGAGCGGTGCGCGACTAAGGGATAGACCTGCGTATAGGCGGAGTCTAACCCGACAGCATCGACCACCCACTGACGCTGTCCGATCCGAAGAAGTGCCTTCGTTTCTAGGCGACGACTTACCGCTTCTGCCCCAAGGCGAGGGAGCTCTCGCTGCCAACCTGCTACCCGCTTCAGATCAAAAGTTCGTCCGTCCGCATCTCGAAGCTCCACATCGGCATCGACGAGCCTCGTCCCCTCGAGGATCATCACCACATAGCCATTGTAGACAGAGACGACACAGACCAGCGCCATCGCCACGACAGCGATAGCGAGAGCAGAGAGTGCCGTCACATAGTTCACCGCATGGAGACGGGTACGGCTGAAAAGGTAGCGGAATGCAATCCTAAGGGCAAGCACGGCTAACGAGTCAAGAGCTTACTTGGGTTCGTCTAGACCCAAGAGGTGATCAATGCGCTCAAGGTAGTCCAAAGAGTCATCAAGGAAGAAGGTCAACTCGGGGAGCTTGCGTAGCTGCTTCCCTACACGAAGACCAAGATCATAGCGGATGGTCTTGGCATTAGCACGAATGCTCTCTAGGAGTTCTTCCCCCTTTTCTGAAGGGAAGATACTCAGACGCACACGAGCGATAGAGAGGTCTGGGCTCACGGTGACGGAGGTCACAGAGATAAGCGTACCAGGCAAACTCTGGGTCTGAATACGGAAGAGATCGCTCACCTCCTTTTGTATTAGCCGATTGATTCGGCTCATTCTTGTATTGTCCATATCTGATCTACTACGTAATATTGGATACAAAGGTAATCATTCGGGCGCAGAGGCTTGATAAAGAGGGGGAAGAAACGTCACTGGGAAAACTCCATCGCTTCATGACTAACCAACTAAAAAGGCTCTGCTAACAAAATAAAAGTTTGATCCTAATGATCGGATCAATTTATTCCTAATCAACCCCTCCCTCCATTCCAATAAAACGATCGCTCCCTTAGCTCTCATATGATAGGACGACTTCTACCCTCTCTCATTGAAATCTCTACTTCAGCAAAGTCATTAGAGACAAAAACGAACCGTCCCCAGCCAAGCGAGTGGCTTGGCTGGGGACGGGCATACTATGAAGAGAGATCAAGCTACTTCTTGTGATAGTCCTGCTCCATGTAGTCGATGAATGCCTTGTTCACAAGATGTGACCCACCAGCTGTCGGATAGTCACCACTGAAGTACCAGTCGCCAGGATGATTGGGAATCGCTTCGTGGAGCCCTTCGAGACTCTGGAAGACAAGTTCCACCTCGGCCTTGGTCTCCTCGGGACGGAGGAGCTCGACCATCTTCCGAGAGATCTCCTCCGGAGTGAAGGGAGCGTAGATCGCCTTGACGACATTGGGGACAGGCTCATTGTGCGAGACGGACTGTAGACGTAGAGCCTCCTGATACTGCTCCTCAAGTAAACCAGCCATACCACGCTCCTCAAGGAGAGCGATCGCGGCACGGAAGGCGATAAACTCCTTCATCTTACTCATATCGATCCCATAGTAGTCTGGATAGCGAACCTGCGGACAAGAGGAGACGATGACGATCTTCTTAGGTTGAAGACGATCGAGGATACCGATGATGCTCTGTCGAAGGGTCGTACCACGGACAATACTGTCATCGATGACTACAAGGTTATCTACCCCTGCTTCGACTGTCCCGTAGGTGATATCATAAACGTGGGCAGCGAGCTCATTACGACTCTTGCCCTCGGAGATGAATGTACGGAGCTTAATATCCTTGATCGCCACCTTCTCGGTACGGATACGCTGAGAGAGGATCCTCTGAAGCTCTTCATCGGTAAGTTGAGCTGATACCTTTAGACGAGATAGCTTCTGCTCCGTGAGGTGAGCCTCCATACCCTCGACCATACCATAATATGCTACCTCGGCCGTATTAGGGATGAAGGAGAAGACAGTATGCTGAAGGTCGCCATCGACAGCACGCAGGATAGCGGGTGTCAGCTGACGCCCTAGCGCCTTACGCTCACGATAAATATCTTGGTCACTACCACGAGAGAAGTAGATACGCTCAAAGCTACATGCCTTATTGGCCTTAGGCTCGACGATCTGCTCTAGTCGTACATCAGCCTCTCTATTGACTAAGAGCGCTTGTCCTGGCAGAAGCTCTGTAATCGCTTCGCAGGGCACCTTCATCACCGTCTGAATGACGGGACGCTCCGATGCCAAGACGATGATCTCGTCATCTATATAGTAGAAGGCTGGACGGATCCCATTAGGGTCACGCATCGCATAGCTCTCACCACTCCCCGTCTGTCCACACATGACGAAGCCACCATCCCAGAGAGGAGCACACTGCTTAAGCACATTTTTCAGATCAATACGCTCCTCGATATAGTGAGTGATGTCCATCCCCTCAAGCCCAAAGGTCTTACTCTGTATGAAGAGGCGCTCGACCTCACGATCCAAGCGATGCCCTAGCTGCTCCAGCAGAATATGCATATCCGAGACGTGACGAGGGTGCTGACCTACGGCAGTGATCGACTCAAAGACGTCGGTGACATTCGTTAGGTTGAAGTTCCCACAGATGGTTAGACACTTGGCTCGCCAGTTGCTCCGACGGATCATCGGATGGACAAAGGTCAGACCACTCTTACCCGTCGTGCTATAGCGTAGATGCCCCATCAGACAAGAGCCAGCGAAGGGAAGATTCTTCTCCGCATAGGTAGCATCAGTCAGTAGATCCTGAGGTGTATCGCTAAAGCTAGCATACACGGCATTGAAGATCTCTTGGATCGCAGACGATCCTTCAGCACGCTCACGGAAGAGATACTCATCACCAGGAGCACTGTGGAGCTTGACGACAGCCAGTCCAGCACCTTCCTGTCCACGGTTATGCTGCTTCTCCATCAGGAGATAAAGCTTATTCAGGCCGTACATCCACGTACCATACTTCTCTTGATAATAGCTGAGGGGTTTACGTAGGCGGATCATCGCCACACCGCATTCATGCTTGAGGGGTTCCATTGAGCTTAGTTGTCGGGATAAGGGTGTCAGAGTAAATAGCGCTCCCCTCGTGCGTGCTTCGAAGGTATCATCTTCGGATCAGGCACGAGGGGAGTCGTATCAGTTCATCGAATGAAAGGTGAGAGTGCTAGGGATTAGCGTTTGCGCTGCTGAGCCTTACGCTGCTGCTCCTGCTGGAGACGCTGGGCTTCTTCGAGGCGCTGCATCCACTTGGACTTCTTGCGTGGCTTCTTCTTGTTCTCCTCAAGCTGGGAAAGGAGCTTGTCCTCATTTAGCATCCAGCGGAAGGCGAAGTACTGCATGATCGTGATCAAGGTAGATACGAAGTAGTAGTAGCTAAGCCCCGAGGCATTCTGATTGAACATGAAGAAGAACATGATCGACATGATGTAGGGCATCATCTTCATGCCAGCCATACCCTCACCTGCCGTAGGTGTCTGTGCCATCGTATAGCGTGTATAGATAACGTTGGTGACCGTCATGAGCACGCAGAAGAGGCTCAAATGATTACCGAGGAAAGAGGATACGAGTGGGATATCAGCACTCCACGAGATGACAGCATCGTAGGTAGATAGGTCATCAGCCCATAGGAAGCCCTGTCCTCGAAGGAGGATGGACGTCGGGAAGTACATATAGAGTGCGATGAGGAATGGCATCTGCAAGAGCATCGGTAGACAGCCACTCATCGGGCTAGCACCAGCCGAGCGATAGAGATTCATCGTCTCGGTGTTGCGCTTCATCATCATCTCTTGATCCTTACCTGCATACTTCTCATTGATAGCTTCTATCTGTGGACGAAGGACACGCATCTTCGCCTGAGAGAGGTAGCTCTTGTAGACGAAGGGCCAGAGCAGGAGCTTGATGAAGAGCGTGAGTAGTAGGATGATGATCCCCCAGTTCGATAGGTACTGAGCCAGGAAGGTTACGACGGGGATGATCAGGTATTTGTTGATCCAGCGGAAGACGCTCATCCCGAGATAGACGAGATGATCGAGCTGGAGAGGTGTATCTTCCTTAGAGAGCTCCGCATCGTAGCTCCGCAAGAGGTCGTAGTCATTCGGCCCGAAGAAGAACGTCAGAGGGAGGCTCACCGTGCTCTCCTTCACCGTCATCGGGAAGGTCGCCGTCATAGCACAGGAGCGAACGTAGCCACTGCCCTCAGCTTCGGCCTTGATCGAGAGCTTGTTATTCTGGAAGCCAGAGACCTGATTGATCAGGACGGAGCTAAAATACTTGTCCTTAAACGCGACCCACTGGAGTGTCTGCTGAACGTCTTCGCTCTCCTCCTTAGTCGTCTCAAGGCGGTCGACATCACCCTTAGGGAAGTGATAGTAGACCCCGCTGTACTGCCCCTCGAACTTCCACGACTGCTCTTGCTGAGGGATGCGCTGTGTCCACTCGACGTCTTGGACGGTCATGTTCACGGGTAGTAGGCGACGAAGCTCGTTCCCCGAGAGGGTTAGGTTAAGGCGATAGTCATCGGAGCGAAGGCTGTAGACGAAGTCCAGATAGGCTACCGAGTCCAGCTGCATACGTAGCGTAGCTGTACTGTCGGTCTGACTAACGAGATCGAAGTACGCATCAGCCGTATTGACAAGGGTATTCTGTGCCGTACGTAGAGGAAGGTTGAAGCGAGCATCTCCCTTGCGGAAGAGATGGACGGGCTTCTTCGTCTGGTCTAAGTAGTCTGCGAGGACGACTTCCTGAGGTGCAGCTCCCTTAGTAGAGAGCTTGATGGAGACTTTCTTATTCTTCAGCTCGATCGTCTGCTCAGCCCGGGGCTGGGCATAGCGAGGGAGAGTAGCCTGAGCCGTACTATCTAGCGTCGTAGTCGCTACAGCTGTGCTAGGAGAGGAGGTAGGCTGTGCCAGCTCGGTCTTAGGAGCTTGCGAGGGATCGGCCTGCTTCGTTGGGTCTGGCTTGGAGAACCATGTGAAGCCGATCAGTACGGCTCCGATCAGGAGGAGACCAGTGAGGGTGTTTTTATCCATTCAATTATTGATTGCTTGTGGGGTGTAGCTCCTCTCCGTAAGCTATAGCTTCGCGTACGAAAGCCATAAAGAGAGGGCTGGGATGAAGTACCGTGCTCTGATACTCGGGGTGATACTGCACCCCTACATACCAGCGGTGGTCGGGGAGCTCGACGGTCTCGACGAGTCCCGTGTCGGGGTTCTCTCCAGCGCATAGCATACCTGCCTGTTCATAGGCCTCACGGTACTGGCTGTTGAACTCAAAGCGATGGCGATGGCGCTCACGGATGAAATCCTTGCCATAGGCCTGGGCGATCTTCGAGCCAGGACGAAGGACGCAGTCATAGATACCTAGGCGCATCGAGCCACCGAGGTCGGATATGCTCTTCTGCTCCTCCATCAAATCGACGACCTTATGTGTCGTCGTGGGGTCAATCTCCGTGGTATGGGCATCCGTCCATCCAAGTACGTTGCGAGCGAACATGCACTGCATCCCTAGGCAGATCCCCAGCGTAGGGATATTGTGCTCACGGGTATAGCGTAGGGTGACGAGCTTACCGTCGATGCCTCGTGAGCCAAACCCTGGAGCTACGATGACACCATCGACGCCCTTGAGCTCCTCGGCGACATTCTTCTCGGTGAGCTTCTCACTATGAATCGAGCGAAGACGTAGCTTGCGCCCATTATAAGTAGCCGCCTGAAGGAGCGCTTCGTCAATGGATTTGTACGCGTCCTGTAGCTCGACGTACTTGCCGACCAAGGCGATCGTCACCTCTTCCTTAGCCTCGGAGCGGAGCGCAAGGAATTGCTTCCAGTCCGTCAGCTCAGGCGCTCTCTCGGGAGTGATACCACACTTCTTCAGGATGATCTCATCCAAGTGCTGATCACCGAGGGCGAGAGGCACCTGATAGATCGTCGGTACGTCCACGCTCTGTACGACAGATTCGGCGGAGACATTGCAGAAGAGAGCTACCTTGCGCAGGATATCGGGGCTCAAGGCATGCTCCGTACGCAGGACAAGTATATCGGGCTGAATACCGACCTCTTGGAGTTGCTTGACAGAGTGCTGTGTTGGCTTGGTCTTCACCTCGCCTGCGGCAGCGATATAGGGGACATAGGTCAGGTGGAGGCATAGGCAGCTCTGCCCTAGCTCCCACTTCAGCTGACGAACGCTCTCTAGGAAAGGGAGCGACTCAATATCTCCCACGGTACCACCGATCTCGGTGATGACGAAGTCGTACTGACGCTTCTGTCCGAGGAGCTTGACGTTGCGCTTGATTTCATCGGTGATATGGGGGATGACCTGTACGGTCTTGCCGAGATAGTCGCCCTTGCGCTCCTTGCGGATCACGTTTTGGTAGATACGACCCGTCGTGATATTGTTGGCTCGGGAGGTAGCTATATCGAGGAAACGCTCATAGTGTCCCAGGTCAAGGTCTGCCTCGTGTCCGTCTTCCGTCACGTAGCACTCGCCGTGCTCATAGGGATTGAGTGTGCCGGGGTCAATGTTGATGTAAGGATCGAACTTCTGTATCGTGACGCTATAGCCACGTGCCTGGAGGAGCTTACCAAGGGAGGCGGCGACAATGCCCTTACCAAGGGACGAGACCACACCACCTGTGACGAAGATGTACTTTGTTTCCACTATTCGCTACATATATCTTTGGGGATGGAGAGTAGGCTCAGCGGTCTTAGCGATGCCAAAGGAGTCACTACCCCACCCAAGTTACTCCGCAAAGATACGTTTTTGTACTCAGACTCGCCGTACCGACTTAGCTTCCTCAGACTAATTTTGTGCCCCGAGCGACCCAACGCTCCGCAGGCTCCAAGCGTCAGCTTCATAGCCCTCAGAGGAAGAGCTTCAGCCAAGCCAAGCTATACCTTCCCTTGGATCAAGCTATACCTTAGCCTTCACAGAGGTATAGCTCTCGCCGTAGCAAGGTAGGCCTTCTCCCAAGAAGCCCCTCAGCCCACCGGATAATAGCCACGACCATCAGCGAATACGAGCCTAGAGATAAGCACAAAAATAGCCCGCCTACAGAGGGAAGAGCGCTATCGCTCTCGGCCTGCAGGCGGGCTATCGTCGTAGCTAAGTACGAGGTCTGGGCTTACGCTTGATGATCAGCGCACCAGCGGAAGGCATTGCGGAAGGCAAGCATCCAAGGCGTCACCTCATGCTCCGAGCGTAGTCCCTCGGGGTAATGAGCACACTGCCAAGGGAAGATCGCACGCTCGGGGTGAGGCATCATCGCTAGATGACGACCATCAGCACTGCAGAGACCAGCGACAGCGTCAGGCGACCCATTCGGATTAGCTGGGTAGGCGTCGTAGGCATAGCGTGCGATGACATGGTAGCGGTCCGTACTATAGGGCAGATCGAACTTGCCTTCGCCGTGAGCCACCCATACGCCTAGCTTCGTGCCGGCAAGGTCTCCGAGCATCACCGAGTGATTTTCGGGGATCGTCAGGGTGACGAAGCCACTCTCGAACTTATGCGAATCATTGTGTAGCATCTTGTGCTTTAGCTCATGATCGGGATAGAGTAGCTCAAGCTCAGCCATAAGTTGACAGCCATTACAGATACCGAGACTTAGCGTGTTAGGTCTAGCATAGAAGCGATCAAGAGTAGCCTTGGCCTGCTCATTGAATAGGATCCCAGCAGCCCAACCCTTAGCCGAGCCGAGGACATCCGAGTTCGAGAAGCCACCACAGAAGACGATAAACTGAATGTCGTCTAGGGTCTCCCGACCAGAGGTTAGGTCGGTCAGATGCACATCCTTGACATCGAAGCCAGCGAGCCAGAGGGCGTAGGCCATCTCACGCTCCCCGTTCGTCCCCTTGTCACGTAGGATCGCCGCCTTGACACGACTAGGATTCGTGCGGTCAGGATCAAGTCCGAGATCCTTGAGCTTACCCGTAAAGTCCGCAGGGAAGGCATAGCGCAGAGGCTGATGCTTATAGTTCGTGAAGCGCTCCTTAGCCAGCACCTCGCCACTCTGATGCTGATCCAGCAGGTAAGAGGAGCGATACCACACGTCACGCTTAGCATCAATATCGAGCGAGAGCGTCTGTTTCCCTTGACGAAGCGTGAGGGTACGTCCATCCTTAGTAGGCGTCGCAATGCGTGCAAAGCCGATGCTCGAGGCACGTAGGACTTCCTCCAGCTGTTCGGGATCATTGGTTTGGACAAGCAAGCCTGGATTCTCTGCGAAGAGGAGCTTCGTCAAATCGCCAGCAGGGAAGGCTCCGAGGTCGACCTCGAGACCACCTTGCCTGTTGGGGAAGCACATCTCTAGGAGCGCAGTGATCAACCCACCCGAAGAAATATCATGCCCTGCTACGAGGATACCCTGCTGAATCAGCTCCTGCACGGCAGTGAAGGCTTCACGGAAGTACTCGGGCTCTTCGATGGCAGGCGTCTCATTCCCGACCTGCCCCAGCACCTGAGCTAGAGCAGAGCCACCAAGCGCTAGGGGCGCAAAGCTAAAGTCAATATGGTAGACCGGATAGCTTGGCTCTGGACGAAGGACAGGCGATACGATGCTTCGGACATCCGACACCTCGGCCACAGCACTGATGATGACCGTCCCAGGGCTAAGCACCTGCTTCCCCTCGGGATACTTCTGTGTCATCGAGAGCGAATCCTTACCAGTGGGGATATTGATCCCTAGCGAGATAGCGAAGTCAGATGCAGCCTCGACAGCATCGTAGAGACGAGCGTCTTCTCCTGGCTGACGGCACGGCCACATCCAGTTTGCACTTAGCGAAACGCCATCTAACCCGTAGGTAAGGGGTGCTAGAGCGATATTAGTCAAGGCCTCAGCGATAGCGATCTGACTACCTGCTACGGGGTCAACCAAGGCAACGGCGGGTGCATGACCTATGGAGGTCGCCATCCCCTTACGGCCTCGGAAGTCCACAGCTACAGCACCGCAGTCACTCAAGGGGAGCTGGATCTCACCTTGGCACTGCTGGCGGGCGACACGTCCCGTGACGGAGCGGTCAGCTTTGTTCGTCAGCCAGTCCTTACAAGCGACCCCCTCGAGCTGCAAGACAGCATCTAGGTAGCCTTCGATGGCCTGTGCATCCGTAGCATAGGATAGGGGTAAGCGATCTCGATCCATATGCTTATCCTCCATGATCGTCTTAGGTGCAGAGCCAAACATATCGGACAAGGCTAGGTCAATAGGTTTAGCTCCCGAGGGCTCCTCGAAGGTCAAGTGCATATCCGACGTAGTCTCTCCGACGACATACATCGGTGCTCGCTCACGCTCTGCGATACGAGCGATACGCTGGATAGCCTCCTCCTTGACGAGTAGTCCCATACGCTCCTGACTTTCGTTGCCAATGATCTCCTTGGACGAGAGCGTCTCATCCCCGATGGGGAAGGCACCTAAATCAAAGTGTCCGCCCGTCGTCTCGACGAGCTCCGAGAGGCAATTGAGGTGACCACCTGCACCATGGTCATGAATAGAGATAATAGGATTATCCTCGCCTTCGCTTAGCGTACGGATGACATTCTCGACACGCTTCTGCATCTCAGGGTTAGAGCGCTGGACGGCATTCAGCTCGATAGCTCCAGCATACTGACCTGTGTTCACCGAGCTAACGGCACCGCCCCCCATGCCGATACGGTAATTATCACCACCGAGGAGTACAACCTTCTCTGCTGGCTCGGGAGTCCCCTTCTGCGCATCGGAGCGACGGGCATAGCCGACACCTCCAGCGAGCATGATCACCTTATCGAAGCCATAAGCATTCGGATCCTCTGCAGAGGCACCTTGCTCAAAGGTCAGTAGCGAGCCACAGATCAGTGGCTGGCCAAACTTATTGCCGAAGTCACTAGCCCCATTCGATGCCTTCGTGAGGATCTGCTGAGGGGTCTGGTAGAGCCAAGGACGCTCAGCCGTATGCTTCTCCCAGCTACGCCCTGCTTCGGTGCGAGGGTAGCTCGTCATATAGACCGCCGTACCAGCCAAGGGGACGCTCGCTCGCCCACCAGCCATACGATCTCGGATCTCTCCTCCCGTACCTGTGGCAGCCCCATTGAAGGGCTCGACAGTCGTAGGGAAATTATGCGTCTCCGCCTTGAGACTTAGGACGCTGTCGATGGGTTTACGTACGAAGAAGTCGGGCTTGTCCCCTGAAGCTGGAGCGAACTGCTCCAAGTCACTAGGACCGTCGATAAAGGCGACATTATCCTTATAGGCTGATACCAGATGCCCAGGGTTAGCAGCACTAGTATCCTTGATCATACCGAAGAGCGATCGCTCCTCTTCCTGTCCATCGATGATGAAGGTACCGCCAAAGATCTTGTGTCGGCAGTGCTCACTATTGACCTGCGAGAAGCCGAAGAGCTCACTATCGGTCAGCGGGCGTCCTAGGCGCTTGCTTAGATCCTCTAGGTAGGTGATCTCCTCTTCGCTGAGTGCTAGACCCTGCTCCTTATTGTAAGCACGGATATCCGTGACGGAGAGGATAGGCTGGGCAGTGAAGTCCGTAGCGAAGACCTGCTGATCAAGCCCTTCATAGCGATGCTGGAGCATAGGATCAAAGGGAGCATCAGACGAGGAAACAGCCTCAAACTCCTCAATGCGCACGACAGAGTCAATACCCATGTTACGTACGATCTCGACGGCATTGGTACTCCACGGAGTGACGAGCTCACGGCGGGTACCGATGAAGGATCCAGAGAGCGTAGTCTCGGTAAGGGGCTTAGCGCCACCAAAGAGCCACGTCAGGCGATCGAAGAATAAGGGAGAGAGTGCTTCTGTCGTCTCGACGACATAGTAGGTGAATTGTTCAGGCTGGCGAAAGAAAGTAATCATTCTGCGAAGATCTATAGGGAGGACTTGATGATCTATGAGTAGTATGCTATAGAGAGCTGGAGCGCTCTCACTGTACGCGTCACAAAGATAAGTAAAAGGTAGGACGGCATACCTCCGCTAGGTATGCTACGCACGGACTAAGCAAGGAAGAGTTTAGGTGAAAAAGGGAGCGTCTCACGCTACATCAAGGAGAAACCTTGAGTAAGCGTGAGACGCCATACCATATAGCTCTTAGCTTAAGAGCTGGGAGATAGTCGGGATCAAGCCCACACTAGAGCCTACTAGCCCTTTTATCTCCATTGCTGCTTTCCTGTTTGATCTCCCCACTCGTCATCGACCTCTGGGGTGTCTTCGATCTCGCCCTCAATAGAGAAGCCAATGAGTACATCCAAAGACTGTTTAAAAGAGAAGCTCTCAGCACGTGGAGCTTCGTAAGCTTGCTTATATATCTTGTTCATGATCTTATAGTCTATCTATTCTAGGGACGGTAGCCCTCTCCAGGGAAAAGTTGACGTAATCTTTGGGAATAGTCAGTGTAAGCCCTTGCTCTACTTGCAAATGAAGAAGTAGAGGCGTCCCCTGCGCCTGGATCGATATCAAACATCTGAAGGAAGATCTTATTATCTGTAGGCATAGCCCGTCTTGCAGCAGACCCAGCAGTTCCTTGACCCTTCACCTTCGTGATCACATTATCGATCTTATTGAGGCTATAATATCTGTTGGGTGCAGACGCATTCGCTTTGTACATAGAGAATTCAGAGCCATCATAGAAGAGATTATCCACTGCCTCGAAAGCAATCTTACCCTGGTCTAGAGGAATAGGACAATAGAGGAGAATAAACTCCTCGTTAGCACTCAGAGAACTCTTATCTCGACTGGGATCTGCAGGTACGCTAATAACATCTGACGCTAGTGGGGCAGGCTCCCCCTGGGGATTAAGCGTCCGAGGTGTAACAGCAGAATATCCATCCTTATAAGATACAAAACCTGTAGTAGGAGCAGAGGACTTAGTAACCACCACGGCCCCCTTAGCCGGATCATAGTGGATATCAGAGCTCGTAGTTACAGACAATCCCTGGACTCTCAGCTTCAGCTGTAGATCAGGACGATCAAGCAACTTGTAAGGAGTAGCAGGACGTATGGGTGCGCGCTGTGCTTGCCAAGTATGCTTCACCATCTGCTTCGGGAAAGCATTACGGAAGCGAATACCGAGAAGATATCCTTGTAGCGAGAACTTAGCGATCTTTCTATCCTTGATAATAACAGGATATTCACTTCCTTCGTCCCAATCTAGCTTATTGTCTAGACTCTTGAGCACGACAAAGTTCTTGGGCAACTTATTCCCATCATCACCATTTTTGATTAGGTAGGCTCCCTTATTCGTAAATTTAGGTTCAAGCTGCCCTCCAGTTCCATCAACCCCAATATAGATCGAGATGTAAGCATCCTTCATCTTAGAATTTTCAAGAGCCGCCCAAGCGAGCTGTGAAGAGGGGCCAGAACTAAGCGCCTCAACCTTACCCTTAAAGATCATTCCATTATTACCATTGGGTTTAAAACCCATGATAACATCTACCGTAGTACCAGTCTTCTTATCGTAGATGATACCCAACGCATGGAGCATCTTCTCCTTAGGGGCACCAGGGGCACTGGCTACACCTTCTGTCTCTGCAAACTCAGGTTTATAGTCGATAAGTCTTGTGCCCTTAGCTGCGGTGTTAATGGGCGTACTAATGCTTCTAGCCTCTTGGGGAGCATCTAGTGAGCCTATCACCTGTTCAAACTCCTCTAATACCCCAGACATATCCATACCGATGGTGATACGGTCAGCCTTATTGCCTGAATGGGCAGAGGTGGCACCTTGCACCTTATCCGCAGCTGGCAGGACTGGTGCTTCCTTCGAGCAGGAAGCAAAGATCCCTACGGCAGCTAACAGAACAAATAGTTTTTTCATTCTAAAAATGATAATTATATGTACGTTATAAAATCCAAGCTATCTAACAAAACTCACGCTACTGGCTTAATTCCCTAGATCCCTCCATAACGAATGGACAGAATAATAGAAACGTAAGAATCATGTGAACAAGAGCTTAATGCCACACTCCTCCAATTTACGAAAGCCAACGAATCCATATCATTGAGCTGGCCAGCATCGGGGAGCTAGGATATTAGACACGCCTAAACGGGCACGAAGCTATTAAAACTCTAACACTTTTCAAAATCGCACGATCTTCACACAGAGAATCGACTCCCAGCAGACTCCCCCGCCTCCCTCTCTAGCCTCCCCTTCCAAGATCGCATCTCCGTAGCGACACATACCTCTCGCGAGAGTTACGTATATACAGACAGAGGGATTAGGTATATCGTGACCAGGCGATCAGGTATATTGTGACCGAGAGACTGGGTATATAGTAATTCCCCGCTCTCCAAGAGTGTCCCCGAAGCAATACAACAAAAGCTCCCCGCCCTCGTCCATTCAAGGGACGAAGGCGGGGAGCCTAAAGATCAAGTCGCTTGAGGAGGAAATCCCCCGAGGCAAGGGACTACACCCTAAGGCGAGAGCACTTACCCAGCGACCGATATGTGGAGAGCGAAGCTAGTCGAGCGTCTTCTTGATCTCGATCTCTTCGTAGGCCTCGATGATGTCGCCTGCCTGGATATCATTGTAGCCTTCGATGTTCAAGCCACACTCCTGCCCCATGACGACCTCCTTAGCATCGTCCTTATAGCGCTTGAGTGAGCCCAGCTCACCAGCATACTTGACGATACCATCTCGGATAAGGCGGATCTTGTTGTTGCGCTTGATCTTCCCTTCAACGACCATACAGCCGGCGATGGTACCGACCTTGGTGATCTTGAAGGTCTGTAGCACCTCGAGGTTGGCCACGACATTCTCCTTGATCTCGGGAGAAAGCATACCCTCCATAGCCGACTTGATATCCTCGATGGTGTCGTAGATGATCGAGTAAGTGCGGATCTCGACCCCTTCACGATCTGCGAGACGACGAGCCGCCTGACTAGGACGTACCTGGAAGCCAAGGATGATAGCCGATGAAGCTGAAGCCAGTACCACGTCGCTCTCGGAGATCTGCCCGACACCCTTGTGGATGACATTGACCTGAATCTCCTCCGTAGAGAGACGGATAAGGGAGTCTGAGAGAGCTTCGATAGAGCCGTCCACGTCACCCTTGATGATGACATTGAGCTCCTGGAAGTTCCCCAGCGCACGACGACGAGCCAGCTCATCCAGAGTAAGCCCCTTCTTCGTACGGGTGTCCTGCTCACGCTTGAGCTGCTCACGCTTATTAGCGATACTGCGAGCTTCCTGCTCGGTCTCCATGACATTGAAGGTCTCACCTGCTGCCGGTGCACCATCCAATCCAAGGATCAGCACAGGAGCACTTGGCCCAGCCTCCTCGACCTTCTTATCACGCTCGTTGAACATCGCCTTGACACGACCATAGTGGGTACCTGCCAGGACGATATCTCCCTGACGAAGGGTACCATTCTGTACCAGCACCTTGGCGATATAGCCACGACCCTTATCCAGCGATGATTCGATGATCGAGCCGACTGCACGACGATTAGGATTAGCCTTTAGCTCTAGAAGCTCAGCCTCGAGAAGTACCTTCTCTAGTAGCGCATCGATATTGAGTCCCTGCTTGGCAGAGATCTCCTGACACTGGTACTTACCACCCCATTCTTCGACGAGGTAGTTCATAGCAGCCAGCTGCTCACGGATACGATCGGGGTTAGCGCCAGGCTTATCGATCTTGTTAATGGCGAATACCATGGGGACACCAGCTGCAGCAGCGTGATTGATCGCCTCCTTAGTCTGTGGCATCACATCGTCATCGGCAGCGACGATGATAATCGCGATATCCGTCACCTTCGCTCCACGAGCACGCATAGCGGTGAAGGCTTCGTGCCCTGGTGTATCTAGGAAGGTAATCCGCTTGCCATCGGCGAGCTTAAGGTTATAAGCCCCGATATGCTGGGTGATCCCTCCAGCTTCACCTGCGATGACATTGGTCTTACGTAGGTAGTCGAGGAGCGAAGTCTTACCGTGGTCGACGTGTCCCATAACAGTGACGATCGGAGCACGTGTCACGAGATCTTCTTCGCTATCCTCCTCTTCGTCCTGCGCGACTGCTTCGACGACCTCAGCGCTGACGAACTCGGTCTTGAAGCCGAACTCCTCCGCGACCATATCGATGGTCTCAGCATCTAGGCGCATATTGATAGACACCATCAGTCCAATGCTCATACACGTACCGATGACCTTCGTCACAGGGACGTCCATCATGTTAGCTAGGTCACTGACCGTAACGAACTCGGTTAGCTTGAGGGTCTTGCTCTCTAGCTCATCACGCTCCATCGCATCTAGGGCAGCGGAGCGTGCAGCATCACGCTTATCACGGCGGTGCTTAGCAGCCTTAGCTCCCTGCTGGTTCTTACCCGTAAGGCGAGCGAGCGTCTCCTTGACCTGGCGCTGTACATCCTCGTCGGTGACGACAGCCTTCTGAGGCTGTTCCTTCTGTCGCTTAGCCTTACGTCCTAGCGCTTGGTTAGCATTAGCTCCCTGGGCATTACGACTACCGGTACGACCATTGGGATCAGCAGAGCGTCCGCCCTGCGGGCTATTGCCATTACGATTCGCACCAGCATTCTTCTTGCTTAGCTCAGCAGCCTTAGCAGCCTCCGCCTTGACATCGACAGGCCCCTTACCACCGACACGGGTACGCTTACGTCCCTTATCGCCGGCACTCTTCTTGGAGGGGCGGGTGTTATCATTGATTGCACTGAGGTCAATCTTCCCCACCACATTAAACTGAATCCCTACAGAAGGAGTCGTCGTACGGAAGACCTCCGTCTCACGTACCGTAGGCTCTTCGGCCTTCACTTCTTCAGGTTTAGCCTCGACAGGTTTAGCAGGCTCCTCAGCCTTCACCTCTGCAGGCTTGACTTCGGGAGCCTTTACATCTGTCTTGGACTCTGGGGCGGGAGCCTCTACCTTGGGGGCAGGAGCTGGCTCAGGCTTCACTTCGACCTTAGGCTCGGGCTTCACCTCCTTCACCTCCTTGGCCTTGGGCTTTGCCTCGACCTTAGATTCGGGTTGGGGGGCAGGCTTCACTTCTTCCTTAGCTGTAGGCTCAGCCTTGGGCTGTAGATCTGCGATATTACCCTTAATCTTAATCCCCATGCGACGCTCCTCAGGGATCGAGGTCTCGATATACTGGGACTTAACGGGCTTTTCCTCCTCAGCCTTTTCAGGCTTAGGCGTAGGAGCAGGCTTCTCTTCGGCAGGCTTACTGACGGCCTTGGAGCCATCGAGCTTATCGAGAAGGTCTGTGATCTTCGTACGATCGAGACCTCGGCCATGCTCAGCGATGAGTTGCTCAGCGATCTGACGAGAGACGCGCGTATTTGGTGTAATGTTTACTCCCTCTATGAGGTTCTTCTTCTCCAAGGTCTCTTGAATGGAGCCTACACCCACATTCAATTCCTTGGCCAAGGCTATAAGTTTGATGTCCTTTGGCATATTCTTCTGTTTGTTTGGTTCATGTCCATTGGCCAGGTCGTCCTAGCGTCCCAGTACTCTCGCTACCATAGCTTTCTCTTCGGTCTGGTGCTAAATACGACAAGGGATAGCCTGCGGACCATTAATCTTCTTGCGCTGGAGCTTCTTCCTCTTCCATAGAGGTCTCCTCGGTAGATTCATTCTCGAAAGGCTCATCAGCGAACTCTGCCGATAGGACAGCGATGACTTCATCGATGACCTCTGGTTCTAGTTCGGTAGCCTTGAGTAGCTCCTCACGATCCTCTCTTAGGATCGCCTTTGCGGTGGTATAGCCTTCTGCCTTGAGTGCATGGATGATCGTCTCATCGATCTCATCGGCAAACTCATCCAGATAGATATCCTCTTCGCCCGTAGCATCCTCCTCGTCACGGAAGATCTCGATACGATAGCCCGTGAGCAGGGAGGCGAGCTTGAGGTTCGCGGCATTACGTCCGATAGCTAGAGGCACTTGGTCGGGACGCATGTAGACCTCGGCCTGCTTGACTCCATCGTCCTCATCACTTAGCGCAATGGCTACAGCCTTACCTGGGCTAAGAGCACGCTGGATGAAGAGCATGGGGTTCGTCGTATAGGTGGTGACATCGATATTCTCCCCACGGAGCTCACGCACGATACTGCGGATACGTGACCCATTGACCCCGACGCAGGCTCCTACGGGATCGATACGCTCGTCATAAGACTCGACAGCGATCTTAGCACGCTCCCCAGGGATACGAGCTGCGGCACGGATCGTGATGAGACCATCAGCGATCTCAGGGACGTTGAGCTCAAGCAGACGCTTGAGGAACTCTGGGCTGACACGTGAGAGAATAACCTTAGGATTGCTATTCTCATTCTCTACACGAGCGATGACGGCACGTACCGTCTCCCCCTTGCGGAAGAAGTCTCCAGGGATCTGCTCACTCTTCGGCATGAGGAGCTCATTCCCTTCATCGTCGATCAGCAGAGCTTCACGCTTCCATACCTGGTAGACCTCGGCAGAGATCAGCTCTCCTACACGGCCGACGAAGCTGTGGTAGAAGTTGTCCTTCTGGAGCTCAAGGATCTTGCTAGCCAATGCCTGGCGTAGGTTGATCACAGCACGACGACCAAAGGCATTGAAGTCCACGGCATCCGTATAGTCTTCACCGACCTCTACGTCTGGGTCGATCGCCTGCACTTCACTCAAAGGTACTTCACGCACCTCATCCTGAAAGTCTTCGTCAGCGACCACGTGGCGCGTACGCCAAATCTCGAAGTCTCCCTTCTTGTCAAGGTTAATGATCACCGAGAAGGTCTCATCTGATCCGAACATCTTGGAGAGGACATTGCGGAAGGAGTCTTCTAGTACGGAGACCAGCGTCGAGCGGTCAATACTCTTGAGCTCCTGAAACTCGAGGAGCGCATCTATCAGGCTTGTCGTTTCTTTCTTCTTTGCCATCGGGCTGTATTATGAGTGTTATGATTTATCTAAACTAGAACTTCAGCTGTCGCTTCGTCTGAAGTACTTCGGCGAAGGGGATCGGCAGTTCCTCAGCGACCTCCACCTTACGCTTCTGTCCCTCGGGACGCACCTTACGAAGGACCTCAAGGATGATACCGGCTTCATCTACAGACTTCAGTAGCCCCTTCTCCTTGACACCTCCCTTACGGAGCACTTCGACCTCCTGGCCGACAGCGTCCATATACTGACGCAAGACCTTAAAAGGGGAAGTCAATCCCGCAGAGCCCACCTCGAGCTCAAAGTCTTCTGTCTCTCGATCAAGCCGTCCCTCGATATGCTTCGAGATCGCCACACAGGCATCAATGCTTAATCCCTGTGATGCACCGAGCTCAACCACGATACGATTGCCTGGGTGTACTGCGACCTCCACGATATAATAGTCAGGGTATGCCTCAGCACAATAGTCTGAGACGATGGTAGCGATGGTCTTCTTCTCGATCATAGGATACAGGGAGCTATAAGTATGTAAGCGAAGAGAGGAAGCCTTAGTGCCTCCTCTCTTTCGTCTTCCTTTGCTACAAAGGTAGTAAAAATCTGGCAGATAGCGATGGAGTCACCTCAATAGTCTCCTAAGATCACCTTAAAGTCACCAAGGACACTTACCCAAGACACGCCGCAAGCATTCGTAATCACCCCAACGATTCATTACCAATGAAATTAAATTTCATTCCTATCCAACAAAAAGTTCATTTCTAATCAAGCGATCACTTCATTACTATCGAACCGACGGAAGCATCCCAATGCCTTCCTCAACTTGATTCTACTCGTAGCTCTTGAGAAGACGTATGGATATAAGCAAGCTGGCACGTTCATCGAGAGCGTGCCAGCCACTAAAAATAAATCTATGACTAGAAGGAAAAGTCAGAGCCTGCGCCAAGCGAGTCGGAGGGGATCCCCTCAAAGACCTCGACGGCTTCGCCTCCACCTGCATCAGCGCACGGTGAGAAGCCCTCCGGCATACGGAAGGGGATATTCACGAGATAGCCTAAATCTCGGTCACTATACACCTTCTTGATAAACTTACCAAAGATCGGCAGTGCAGCAGCCGCCCCTTGACCGAAAGCCATCGAATTGAAGCGTACGCTACGCTCTTCACCACCGACCCAACAGCCTGCCACAAGATCAGGAGTGAAGCCCATGAACCAAGCATCACTATTGTTCTGTGTCGTCCCTGTCTTCCCTCCGAGGGGCATCTGAAGTCCGAAGGACGAACGGAGTCGTCCACCGGTACCGCCATTGATGACATTCTGAAGCATGTAGAGCATCTTATTCGCAGCATCTGCCGTCAGTACCTCAGTCATCTGCGGAGTGAAGGTAGCCACAATATTCCCATGCATATCCTCAATCTGGGTCACGAGCACGGGATCGACACGCACACCATCATTGACAAAGGTCGTATAGCCCGAAACCATCTCTCCAACCGTAGCCTCTGGAGTACCAAGGGACATCGCCATAGTCGCTTCAATGGGACCACGAAGTCCGAAGCTCTCTAGAAGACGCTTGAAAGTGATCGGAGAAGTACGGCTCATCAGCTCGGCCGTAACCCAGTTATCAGAGTTCTGCAGTCCCCACTGAATAGAGACCATCTCCCCGATCCTGCGATGGTTCGTATTACGGGGCGTCCAATACTGCCCATTATCAAGCTTGTAGGATCGCTGGACATGGAGGATCTGATCACATGGAGAAGCTCCATCGACCATCGAGAGGGAATAGAGGTAAGGCTTGATGATCGAACCCGTCTGGCGTCTTCCATCGGAGACCATGTCATACTGGAACTGAGAGAAGTTAATTCCCCCGACATAGGCTAAGACATAGCCATTATGTGGGTTCATCGCCACAAAGCCAGAGCGTAGGATCCCCTTCACATAGCGAATAGAGTCAAGAGGAGTCATCACCGTGTCTCGCATACCTTGCCAAGACCAGATCTGCATCTTCGTCTTGCGGTGGAACTGCGACAGGATCTGATCTTCGGTCAGACCATCCTCCTTGCTCACACGCCAGCGCTCCGATTGGCGCATAGCTCGATGAAGGATCGACTTGCGCTGTTCAGCCGAAATAGACGAACTAAAGGGATCTCCTCCACGTGCTATACGCTCACGGTTGATCGCTGGCTGAAGCGTACCTGCTAGATGCTCCTGCATGGCCTCCTCAGCATAGCGCTGCATCACGGGGTTGATCGTCGTATAGATCTTAAGCCCGTCCGTATAGATATTATAATGTGATCCGTCCGGCTTACGATTCTTATTACACCAGCCATAGAGAGGATTCTTCTCCCACTGGATGCTATCATCCCGATACTTCGCATACTGCCATGAGGCATAGTCTGAACGATCAGGCTTATCTGCCATCATGATCTTACGCAGGTGCTCTCTAAAGTAAGGTGCGACACCCTGCTTATGGTCAGTCTTATGAAAAGAAGTGCGAATGGGAAGAAGCGATAGCGAGTCCGCCTCAGCTTCGGTGAGATAGCCCGCCTTAACCATCTGCTGGAAGACCGTATTTCGTCGCTCCAAAGGTAGCGGACTATTGGATCGAAGGATAGGGTTGTAGATCGAGGGGTTCTTACACATCCCGATGAGCATAGCTGCCTCTTGGACATTAAGCTCCGCAGGCGTCTTACCAAAGTAGGTAAAGGCTGCAGACTTGATCCCTACCGCATTGTAGAGGAAGTCAAACTGATTTAAATACATCGCCAAGATCTCCTCCTTGGTATAGAATCGCTCGAGCTTGGCAGCGATGACCCACTCCACAGGCTTCTTCATCATACGCGTGAAGAAGTTAGAGCTAGGAGGAGAATAGAGCATCTTAGCTAGCTGCTGTGTGATCGTACTTCCTCCGCCGGCACTACGCTGCTGAAGGATCCCCGTCTTGAAGACTGCACGAGCCAAACTGCGGAAGTCAATCCCTGAATGGCTCTCATAGCGAACGTCCTCCGTGGCGATGAGTGCTCGGATGAGATGGGGCGATAGATCCTTATACTCCACAGCCACACGATTTGATCCACCGTGAGCAAAGGAGCCAATGACTTGTCCATCGGAGGCAAGCACCTGAGAGGCATACTTGTCGATCGGATTCTGTAACTGTTCGATCGGAGGGAGGTAGCCTATCCATCCCATCGAGATGGCGAAGATACCACCAAAGATCCCTAGCCAGACTAAAGCAAAGCCTAGCCAGAGTAGTTTCGTGATCTTATTCTTCATTGAAATATGTTCAATTGCGATCTTGGGAATACTCACCTCGCTTCTCTAGAGCCTAAAGCGAAGCATTGATCCCATCGATATAGTCAAGAAGCTCTTCACGACCAAGACGCTCCTCCGAAGAGGTAATGAAGAGCGGGGGAAGCTCCTCCCACTGCTGACGCAGGCGAGCTTTATAACTTTCGATATTAGCAGCAAGCTTACCCTTTGTGAGTTTGTCGGCCTTAGTGAAGACCAGAGCAAAGGGAACGCCCTCCTCACCAAGCCTTTCGATGAACTCTAGATCAATCTTCTGCGGATCATGACGAGCATCCACTAGGACAAAGAGGCAGATCAGCTCCTTCCGCTCTAGCGTATAATCCTCGATCATCTTCTTCAGCTTCTCTCTGCCGTCCTTACTCAAGCGAGCATAGCCATATCCAGGCAAGTCCACCAGATACCAAGCATCATTGATGATGAAGTGATTGATCAGCTGGGTCTTCCCTGGCTTCTGTGAGGTCATCGCCAGTCCTTTACGCCCAGTAAGCATATTGATAAGTGAGGATTTCCCCACATTTGAGCGCCCAATGAAGGCGTACTCAGGAAGGCCTGTGGTCGGGCATTTGCTCACCTGACTATTGCTGATGACGAACTCCGCAGATTTGATGACCATATCTACTTGCTATCTATTTACTTTTCCGCAAAGATAAGGCTTCATGTGCAAATAGCTACACATGAAGCCCTTCTTTGCTAAGCTATAGCTCCTCATAACCCCAAGGTCAGCAGTCCTTAGGCCAAGATCATTCTATACCTCGGACTAGCCTCTCATCAGGAAATCTTACTCGCTACACCAGCAATCATCCCTTCGATGAAAGTCTACCAATCTCCCCATAGAAGAAGTAATCTAGGTAGGGATTACACTTCAGAAGCCAAATCACAGGAAGCGTAGGGATCAGAGTCATCAAAGCTCCCAAAGAATAAGTGAAGATCTCTACCGACAAACGCTTCTCCATAGCGATAGCCCCTAGATAATCATTCATTCCAAGTAGACTTGGCAAGAAAAAGTAATGGGTTAGGTAAATCGGAAGAGACCATTGCCCTAAGAAAATCAAAGCTCGACTTATCCAACCGCCACGCTCCGTTAAGAACGTCATCCCATAGAAGAGAAAAGCAAACGAGGCTAGCGCCATCAATCGACAGATATGCCACAACCCATAGCTCAGATAAGGGACATCTAACTCCTGATGGCGAAGTACAGCCAGTGATACTAAGAGCAAAACAAAAGAAACAGCCCCACTAGCATGCGTCTTCAAGTAACACCAAAGCTCTAAACGCTTGAGTAGATACCCCAAGACAAAATAAGGATAGAGACAAGCGAAAGAATTCAACACAGGGCGGACAAATCTTAAGAGAGATGATCTCTCAAGAGTAATACCTGTCACCAAGTAAACCAAAGCAATCGTCAGTAACAAATGCATCACAGCCTCAATCCACCGCCATCCTTGTACTCGGACAAGAGCCAACAGTCCATCCACGAATAGACGCTGCACATAGAAAAGAGCAAAGTAGATAAAAAGAGTCAAGGTAAACCAATATTCCTTACCAAGAATACCTCCTACAGAAGGCATTCCCCACTTCCATGTCATAAGCAGCAGATGCCAAAGGACAGCAGGGACTACGAGTCTCACGACCTTATCCCGCCAATAGTGCGTCACTCCCCGAGAGGTCAGATCCAAGGCTTTAGCTGAAAAGAATCCTGCGATGAGTATAAAGAGAGGCATATGCACTGCCTGCAGATACTGCACTACATAGCTATAATTTAGGCTCTGATAGTCAGGTGCCATCGAGATATGTACATGCCCCCAAATAACTAAAAGGATCGCTATGCCCTTGATAGCATCTAGAGCAAGTAGACGTGATCCCCTAGATATGCCAGCAGAAGGAGCCTTACTCTCTCCCATTAATATTTCTCCACTCATAGATTATAAGTCATTAAGTCTCACAAAGGTAAAAAGATCAGTAAGAGGGTACAAAAAAGCTCTCCCCTCCCTACCTGCTAGGGTAAGGAGAGGAGAGTACATCTTGACAGAGATAATTATGAGGAAGATTTACTTGATCTCACAAGCTCCTCCAGCACAAGACTGAGCACCGAGCTCGTCTGCATTGGAGAACTGCTTACCCGAGAAGTCGACTTCCTTCCAGTCTACGGGCTTGTAGGTCTTCTTTAGGAGCTCGAAGAGATGAAGGTTATTCACGCTCTTCAGTACGTTCACCGCCTTGTAGATGTCGCCACGATAGTAGTTGTGAGCAAACTTCTCGATACGACGGACAATGTCACGCTTAGCAGCGAGATTATCTACCTTATCCTGCAGACGAGAAGAGAGGAGATTGCGGACATGCTCCCTATCAAGGCTGGGGACTTCACCCTCTACGCTGTGCTTCTGGATATATTCATCGATCGCCCAATCGCTGACGAAGAGCTGTTCGCCACGTCCTTGAGCCGACTCACAAGCCTTCCACAGATCACCAAAGACCTCGATCGTATCGACGACGAGCCCCGAAGCGAACATACTCCCTACGCCATACTCACGAAGGATCTCTTCGGGAGTAGACACCTTGCACATAGGAGCCTGAGGGAGATCCATATCTCCGTAAGTGGAGAGGAAGGAAACACCTGCGATATAGTTCTGATTCTCCCAGACCCAGTCACGCACCTTATCCCACTGGTCATTGGGCACGTCGACCGTATTGGAGACGTTATTCTTGACCGGAGACTCCATGTCACTCATACCGGGGATGACCCAGCTCTGCTGTACGGTCTTGACATACTCTAGGAGCGTGACGCCACTCAGCTCACCGCGGAGGAGGGTTTCTTCGCTCTCTTCGATAGGGAAGAAGATCTTCTTATCGGTGTTAGGCTTGAAGATATTAGGCTGTACTGCCTTGGGGTTTGCTTCTTCGTAAGCCTTGAGGTTAGGCTCTTCGATGTTAGCCTCTACGCTACGGAGGTAGCGCTTTGCATAAGCTCCGTGAATACCCGAGGTCATCCCCAGGAGGAGGCTCACCGTACCGTCAGGCTTGACACAGGTCGTACGGCTCGCAGGGTTGATCCCAAGGATACGAGCACACTGTGAGTTCTGCTGACGTACCTGCATAGCTCCGACAGCGAGGATATCCTTATTCGCTAGGATCTGTGGGTTATTCATGATCCCACCGATAGACACACCGATGAGTGGGTCAGCCTTAATGATATTCGTCGTCGCTTGTCCGAGGTAAGGGAAGTCCATGTACGTAGCCTGGATGGTAGCTAGCGTAGATGCACAGCGACAGATCTTGTAGAACTCTTCTTCGGTCGTACACTCGAGGCCATTGATCGAAGCGAGGTTACAAACCTGCCATCCCGTATCGCCATTCTTATCCGTTGGGAAGAAGCCGATCTCACAGCAGGGGTTACATCCTACACCGAACTTATCACGCCAGTAAAGCCCAGGATCACCGCTGGTACGCATCGCCTCGAAGAGACTTTCGTAGAGCGAACGATCGACTTCACCACGATTAAGCGCTGCAGACATATTGAAGCGTGCACGCTGAGGGTTCGTCGTGAACCAGTCGCCATGCTTACAGTTCACCATCTCCGCATCTTCGGGAGAGAAGAGGATCATCAAAGCTGAGCGACGGACACCCCCAGAGAGGACAGAGTCCGCTAGATGAGCGATGATATCCGTACACTGCAGAGCGGTCAGCTTGCGCTGGCCGGCATCGACGGCATCCTTGAGCAGAGCGCGGATCTTATCGAGGGCGACACGCAGACCATCAGGACCAGGAGCGATGAAGCGGTTAGCGATCTTAGCGCCCTTAGGACGGATCTCGGAATAATCGAATACGGGCTTCTTAACCCCTGCTACAAAGTAATGCTCCAGCAGACGATGGATCGCGTCAGCCCAACCTTCGATGCTATCTCCGATGATGAATACTTCATTCTCCGACTCTAGCTCTTCCTGACGAAGGAGATGAGGGAGCTTGTCGACGTGAGCCTGTTCGACAGAGAGACCACAGCCACATCCGCTAAGGAGAAGCCACTCCGTCTCACGGAAGACCTCTAGACGGTCACAGTGAGAGTAGCTACAGTTGTAAGATTTAGCGGAGGACTTCAGCACGGGCTCACCCCCAAACTGCAGGTTACGCTGAGAGCCAACGAACTTCTTCTTCTTATAATAGTCGATGGCCTCATTGAACTGGGTCATGAACCATTCGTTCTCCAGTGCCTGAGGGGCAACGGAGCTGAGGTGAGTGAGATGCATATCCTTGATGCGATCGACACTCTCCTCCCAAGTCTCTTTACGTCCCAGATCCTCTCGGTATAGGGAATACTTACTCTGGTAAACGTATTCTGATAAAGCACGTTTGCTCTCTGTCATGATGTAGTGACGCTATAGGGTGAATGATGATAGTAAGTTGTACCAGGAAGGTCCTGGGGTTTTGGTTTCCGGGTACAAATCTAATATAAAAAACTGGCAATATCCGACGAGGTTCATTGACACCTTTTGACATCCCAAGGAGAGTCCTACGCACCCCTTTCTGCCTCAATACGATACCCCCTGAAGTATATTTTTCGACCCGCTCATCTTGCTCCCCCAAGACTATCATCAGCCTCTCCCCTACACCCCCTGCATCATCACTCCTTCACTCATCCTTCTTCTAGGGAAAGACCACAAAGACCAAAAGAAAAACACCTAAATAATTAGAAATCAAACAACAAGCCACCCCGCCCCCTAACATAGGCCTTTAACCAAGGAAAGGTAAACCTTATCTATACTAAAGGCTTACCTCCTTCGGGAGCAAGGTTAAGGCTCGCTCATCTGACACACTGGGCTTAGACACAAGAACCACTAAGAAAAAGTCATCCCCTGCACACCAAGAGGTATACAGGGGATGACCTTGGAGTAGGCTAAGAGCCTAGTAGGAGAACCCGTTGAGACGTACAGGCATATCCGACAGCGGATGTCCTGGTTCGTAGTAGTCAGAGATACTCATCCAGAACTCATCATTGGCTACCGAGTGCATTGAGTATTCATAGACACCAGGGGTCTTCTTGCTCTCGATCCAAGTAAAGCGATAGGGCGAATGCTCTACTAGGGCATCGATCATACCACGCATGGCATTGCGGTTATAACGCCAATCATTGCCATCTTGAACGAACTTACGGAAGTAGACCTTCGCAGGCTCATCACTCACGGGAGCAAAGTCGAGGTAGTAGCTTAGCCACCTATCTCCATTGGGACGGTAGAGCTTAAGTGAGACCTTATGATCTCCCCCATCCGTCTTACCGATATAGGCAAACTCATAGATCTGCGTACCTGCCGAATAGTAGGGATCATTGGTGATCTCCCCGATGATACTATCCTGACCCTGCTTAGGCCCTGATTGGTACTTGGCACCATTGGTTCTGACGACCGCATTATGGACGTCATCCCCAGCCCAGTACTCATAGAAGAGCGCGCGGATCTTATACTTCGTGAGGTCAAAGTAGGCCGACTGGATCTCAAGCTTCTCGCCTGATGGAGAGAGCGCGTGATAGGTCGTCCCATCCTTCTCTACCTTGATCTGGCGGAGGAACTCGGTACCGATCTGTCCGACCTGACCCTTCGAAGCGTCACGCTCATCGATGAGGTCCTCTGGAGCAATGATCTCCATCCCTTCAGGCGTGAAGTAGATAGGAAGCATACGCTCCTTCTCATCACCGACCTTCACCTGAAGCTGGCGGATCAGCCCAAAGATGGACATCTTCACCTGCTTGCCTCCGATCGTCGTCGTATGAAGTGCCTTGCCATAGAGCGCTTGGCGAACCTCCTTCACCTTATCGATGTAACTCTTGGGAGACTCCTTTAGACGGATGAGTTGCATACGATTGTTGCTGTAAGCCCCAATGAGCTCGATCGTATCCTTATTGGCACTGACATCCCCAACGGTAAACTCAAAGTCTCCTTCGAGCCCCTGAAGCAGGGTATTACGTGGCTCTGAATAGCGCCCTAGGGCAGGATTACGCGTATCAAAGGTCAGGCGGATACCCGACGCATTATAGAAGTGGTAGGTCGACTTGATGACCTCTTCTAGATCTTCCGAGTGAGTCTCTACAGCACCAGCTTCTCCGAACTTGAAGGCGAGATTGATCCCTCCATACTGATAGCTCCCAGGAAGGAGTACCATACGCCATCCATGCTCACTACCCTGAAGTAGCTCATCGAGGACTTCCATTTCCTTCGTGATGTAGAGAGCTGGCTTATCTTCTCCCGTAGGTAGATCTTCGTACATCTTACAGGAGGAGACTAGGGCGGTGGCTGCTAACGCCCAAGCTAAATATCTTCTCATAGCAGTCTAGTATTTAGGGATAGAAGAGTAGTACGAAGGAGGAAGCTTCGTAAAGTCATGCTTGATAAACTCATTGAAGGCAGGTACCGACCAGCCCGCACCATTCTTGCTAGCAGACATACGACGGTTAGCTTCTGCACGAACGACATCAATGTCTAGATTGTAGTTCGTCTTCAAGTACTCCTTCATGATCTCAAGCTTGCGCTCCAGGATCTGACGTCCCGTATAGAGAGCCTCAGGCTTGTACTTATGATCGGCCTGCACCATCAGTTGTTCCCATTCCTCTGGGAGCAAGACCATGTAGGTACCATAGAGCTCAGCGATGTCTTCCTCAGGATTCTTACTAGCGTAATCCGAGATGAAGCCCGCCGTGAGAGAAGAAATACCACGCTGGTACCAATAGACGAAGGCATTATCCCCCTGGTAGTCCGAGATAGTCAGCTTGATGAACTCCTCTGGGATCGGACTCTCTTGGTGCAGCGTGTGCGCTGACTCGTGGTAGAGCGTCTGGATATAGTTATCTCTAGCTCGCTGGTAATAGTAGTTGAAGGACGACGAGCTAAAGTTAGGATCGTCGTAGTAAGGGATCACTAGGTTATTGATATCGTAGACTAGAATCATCCCGAAAGGAGCTTCCCCAAGGAGGTTCTGCGTAGGGCCATAACCAAGCGTACCAAAGAGGACAAGCTGCTTGATGGTATGACGCTCAGCAAATCCTGGAGGAGCTACCTTGTCATAGACTTCGAAGAAGGTATAGCGCATAAGGTTGATATACTTCAGTGCTTGAGCTTCCGAAGCAGGACCAAGCTTATACTGGTTACTCGCCAGACGATCTTCATATCGGTAGCGGATATCTACATTATATCGCTTACCGAAGTAATTCTGGATATACTTCTCGACCTCCGTCATCTTCGTCGTATCCTTTGCGGAGTAGATCGAACGCGTCGGGTCGACTTCATCCGCAGAGGTTCCACAGCTAGCAAAGGCAGCCGATAGGAGCAGCGATGCGATGATCTTATTAAATAGTTTCATAGCTGTATAGCACATTAGCGTGGATTCTGCTTGATCTTACCGGTGACAGCAATCTGAGGCAGAGCGATAGCTTGGCGAAGATCAGTACCTAGGAGGACACCTTCATCCAGTACACCGAACTCACCAGCACCAGCATCAACCTTCTTCCAGCGATAGACATCAATGCCGTAGCGACGGATGTCTTGCCAGCGAAGACCTTCATGCAGGGTAAGGACACGACGGCACTGGAGGACATACTGAAGGAGAGCTTCCGTAGCCGTGCCCTCAGTGATCGAGGAGCCATCATGGAGCTTGAAGTGTGCCTTCGTCAGGTGCTTCTTAGGGGAACGGGTCGTTCTGTCAGCATAAGGGAGGGCTGCATAGTAGTCTTCGATCTCCTGCTGCGTGAAGGTACGCTTAGCGACAGCTGCACGTAGATAAGCATTCGTCCAGACGTTGAGGTCTGCTAGCCCACCTTCGAGATCACCAAGACGGATCTTAGCCTCTGCACGATTAATGAGTGCCTCATCCGTCGTTAGTTGCACCTCTACCGTACGATAGGAATTAAGGATAGGCATCTTAGGCTGATAGACCTTATCCGTAAAGACCTTATCGAAGATATAAGGAGCGAAGTAATACTCGTCACGGTTATTCTTCACATTCCAGATATTCTTCCAGAGAGTCTCATCGGCTGCACACTTATTGGAATGCGTGTAGCGCGAGTTCGTGAAAGTCTCCCCTGAAGATGTCACATCCTGGAAATAACCATTGAGCGAAATCACTAAGAGGTTCGCAGGGTTAGTAGGCTTATAGTAGACTAGAGCCTTAGCATTCGCATTCGCGGCATCTACTCCAGTAAAGTCTCTTGCCCAATCACGAAGATGAGAAGCAGGATTACTACCTAGGAGCTTATCGGCATACTCCTTCGCTTTCTCTGGCTGATTATAGTAGAGATAGAAGCGGGCAGCGAAGGCATAAGCAGCCTCTGCCGTGAAGTGGAAGTGTCGAATATCGCTCTGATAAACATTGTAGCGCTCCAAGAGAGGTATAGCAGCTAGCAGATCCTTCTCGATAAGCTCGTAGGTACGCTTGACTGTTTCTCTAGGATAGTCAGGGAGGATGGTCGTGACACGCTCAGCGACATAGGGGACCCCCATGTTCGTCGCTCCATCCTGCCCATCAAAGTTGAACGGCAGAGCAAAGATATTGGCCAGCTGGAAGTGTGACCAAGCACGAACGGCTAGAGCCTCACCCCGAGATGCCATATTACGTTCCCCAAAGTCCTGCGTCTCCTCGATGAGCGTGAGGACTTCGTTGGCCTGCGCAATAGCATAGTAGCAGGCCTCCCAAAACTTCTGCGGACCATCGAAGTAGGCTACTCCATCCGTGGTAGTGATAGGCTTCCAGTAGGTCGCCCAGTCATGGAAATCTTGACGATAGGGATTACGCGTTTCATCTTCATACGTGTTATCCGAAGAGAGCTCCGACATATTAGCTAGCGAAGAGAGCGGATAAGCGTAGGTCAAGAAACGACTGATCTTATATGGGGTGTTCCCTTCGACGAGCGCTCCATCAGGATTCTCGTCAAGGAACTTATTACACGAGCTCATTCCTAGGACTACACCTGTAGCTAGAGCAAGGCTCAGTAGTTTAGAAAACTTCTTCATGCGATATGCATATTACACCACGTAGATGGTCTAGAGACCAACGGTAGCCGTGAAGATGTAGGTGTGAGGCTGGTAGCTATAAGGAAGAGCTCCATTAAGCTTCTTGTCGGCATAGAGGAGGGCAACATTAGAAGCTTGTAGCTTCAGAGCCAGAGACGAGAAGCGGAGGCGCTGAACAAAGCTCCTAGGCACGGTATAGCTTAGTGAGATATCACGAAGCTGGACATAGTCCGTCTTAGCTACGCGCACGTTAGACTTATTATAGTTTTCGTAGGCATTGCTAAGGTAGGGGTTAGCCTGACGATGAGCATCCGTAGCGATCACGGGGACGTCTGTACGGTCTTCATCGCCTGCACGAAGCCAACGACGGTTGAACTCCTTACCCATGACTTGGTAGTCGTTATACTGGGTAGCGAACTGCTCTGGTAGGCGCATCACAGCACCGAAAGAGTAGTAAATGTAGACCCCTAGACGGAAGTTCTTATAGCTAAAGCTATTGTTAATCCCCCCAAGATCTGTAGGCGTCTTGGTACCTGAATACATGAGATAATCGATCTCATCAGGAGCATAAGCCGTCCAAGCTACCTGTCCACCCGTACGAGGGTTAGTGATATGACGTCCGTCAGGGAGGACATCTGCACCAGAGGGGAGGAAGAAGCGAGGATGCCCATTAGCATCCAGCTTATAGAAGGGGATAGAGAAGAGCGAATTCAGTGGGTAGCCTTGGCGAGCAGCACCATCGGTCAGGTTAGTGACAGAGGGGTTCGTATTCAGGCGAGTCACCTTATTCGTATTGTGCGTATAGGTCACAGAGGTAGACCAAGAGAAGTCCTTGCTACGGATATTCTGTGTGGTCAAGGATACTTCTATCCCGTTAGAGGTCATCTGCGCCACATTACCATATAGGCCATCGACGAACCCACCTGTACCCTGTGGGTTCACCTGGTCGATAAGGTCACGACCCTGACGATTAAAGAATGTCAAGCCCGTAGAGATACGTTCGTCAAAGAGACCAAAGTTTACCCCCAAGTTCAACTCATACATCTTTTCATAGGTAAGGTTGAAGTTCGCAGGCTCATTGATATAGAGACCTGGCTCGATGAGGTTAGCATCTCCGAAGAAGGGGAGCAGCGTCTGCAGACGAGGCAGAGCATTGTGGACGTAAGGGATCGTACCCGACATCCCGTAGGAGAGATTCGCTGAGAGCGAAGAGAGAGGTCGAAGCTTGGGGAAGAAGCTCTCCTGATCGATCGACCAAGTACCCCCGACGTTCCAAGTAGGGATCCAGCGGATCGTACGAGCCGAGCCAAACTGGTTCGTCCCTTCTCGACGGTAGGACGCATTGACACGATAGCGTCCGAGGTAGTTATAATCTACGTTCCCGACGAAGGACACCCCACGATTCAATGTTGGATGAATCTTATAGTACTGCTTGCTCTGGTTACGTAGGTTCGTAAAGAGAAGTGGAGAGTAGGTCGTTAGATACCCCAGATCATAGTTCACGCCATAAGCATCAAACCATTCATTGAGGCGACGCTCCTCGAAGACCTCAAGGCCACCGACAGCAGAGACACTATGCGCTCCATTCGCACCGAAGGAGTCGTTATAGTGTAGCTTTACCTGACCATCATAGCGCTCTTCGATGATATTCTGGCTATTGCGAATCCCCCCGTAAGGCATAACTACCTGTGGGATTGCCTTCGGATCATCTAGAGGACGATAGAGGCGGGAGTTATTAGAGCGGATGATACTCTTGCTGGTGTTACGGTACACCTGAGCAGCATTGGACTGTTCATCACGGTCTGTAGAGCTATACTGGTCTAGGTAGCGGAGAGCTCCAAGGGCAGAGACACGAAGCTGATCAATGGGCTGCCAGTTAATGGTCGCCTGAATGCTCATATTAGCCTTCTTGTAGTCACTCGTATTGTGCATCATCTCATGCTTGATGTTGAATGGCGTATCATCATAAGCATAGTAGGCATTAGGGTCTAGCGTACGGCTCGCTGTGCGTGCATAGCTAGCAGGGCGGAAATCGCCACCATAATGGTACTTCGAGAAGGCTGCTGACGAACGGACACCAAAGCTCCAACCCTTGAATGGGCGGAAGTCTGCGTTGAAGTTCACCGAGTATTCCTGAGAGTTCTCATACTTATTCCACCCTGGATCGAGGGCAGCATTAAGTGAGGCGTAGTAGTTAGCCTTCTGCGTCCCGGTAGAGAAGGTCAAGGTATGCTGGTGGCGGATGCTATGCTGGTAGAGTTCCTTAAACCAGTTGGTATTACGAAGCTCTGCCGAGCGGAAGTAAGCTGTACGCCCTTCATCCGTATTGAGTGCTCCATAAGTACCATTGCCATCCTTATAATTGTAGATCTGATTATATAGCCAGCCGTAGACTCCGTAGCGAGAAGAGATAAAGACCGATGAATTATCCAGGCTCTTACCATTAACCATCTCGTTGAAGACAGCCATCTGGTCTTGGGAGTTCAGGATATTAAATTCTCGGTAAGAGGGGATCGCTCGGTAGGATAGCTCAGCCTGATAGGTGAAGCTATTCGTACCTTGTCCGGCCTTGCTCGTACGTACGGAGATTACCCCCCCAAGAGCGCGCTGTCCATAGAGCGCCGTAGCTGAGGCGTCGTTAATCACCTGGAAGCTCTGAATGTCACTCTCTGAGAGACCAGGGAGAGCCGCAGCGATGAGTCGCTTAGCTTCTGGCGAGGAGAGGTCGGCTACGTTAAAGTCCTTATCCTCCTTGTAGATCACTCCATCGATAACCCAGAGCGGATAGTAAGTGCTCTTCACCGAAGTCGCTTGACGCATCGTCGTGACTCCAGCAGCGTGCACTTCGTTCTCGAGCTTCACCAGGAGCGTATCCGCTGTGGCTTGCTTCTCGAGGGTTTTCTTACCCGTGAGGGAGAAGACGAGTGTGGTGTTCCCACTCACCTGAATGGCGAAAGCTCCATCTGTTGCAGAGAGTGTACGCTTCGAAGCATCCTGTTTCGAGGTGATCGTGACGCCCGAGAGGGGTACTCCGGACTGATCTACGACCTTTCCTCGCACGAGGATCGTCTGAGCATACACAGGCAACGCACCAACGAGAGCCAAGATCAGGCAAGCGACGAGACTACGTAAATAAGTTACCATAATCCAATCTTGATGCTGTATTTGTTTTATGCTGAATTGCAGGCACAAATATATACAAAACTTGCTACGACACAAGTCAACTCCTGTCTTTGCATACCATAGCCCCCTTTTATGTTGTTCATTTTGCTCACATTTATATACATTTCTAGGCAAAATGACACAAACCTCGGAATGCTATCCCTAATTGCCAATCCTAATACCTATATCCTCTCTCATCGCTTTCTGAAGAGTTAAACACCAAATACTTTTTAAGTTTTTATAGGAAGTATATTTCTCTCCTTGGCTCACCCGCTACCCTACCCCTCCCTTTCTTTCCCCTCCCCGATCGACCTCCTCTCCCTGACATCCAGCCAACACCTAGCGAGCGGAGGTAAACCACTCAAGTAGCCTCTCAAAAAGGTCTACCTTCTCCTGCCCAGAGGTATACCTCTAGAGAAGCAAAGCACGACCTTTCCGAGAGTCAAGGTCAGGGCTTTGCTGGACGAAGCGCCGGACAAAGTACCCAACAGGAAGCTCTGGCAAACCACTTGGGCAGATCTCGGCATAAGACAAGGCAAAAGAAACTCCTCCCAAGCTAGTAGCTGGATGCTCGCTAGCTTGGGAGGAGTGATCGGGAAGGGAGGGCAAAGACGAGCGTTAGTGCTCTTCGGGCTCCGGCCAACCTTGGGCTCGAAGACGAATCTCCGCCCCATCTGTCGTCACGAGGTAGTTACCCGCCTCCGGCTCGGTCACATGCCCAATGACGTGAATGCCCTCGATCCGGCGCAGCGTGTCAAGCTCTGCAAGAGGCACCGTAAAGACGAGCTCGAAGTCTTCGCCACCGTTCAGTGCGACCATCGTCGTAGACATCCCCAGCTCCTCTGCCATGCGGTGAGTCTCTACGTCTACCGGCAGACGATCTTCGTAGACACGTACCCCGACACCACTCTGCTTGGAGAGATGGAGAAGCTCTGAAGCCAGCCCATCCGTGTCATCGATCATCGCTGTCGGACGAAGGCCTTCGGCTCGTAAAGCGAGGATAATATCTTGGCGAGCCTCGGGCTTGAGCTGGCGCTCAAGGATATACTCGTGCTGAGCAAAGTCAGGATCAAACTCCCCCTCTTGTCCTGCGAAGACACGCTTCTCACGCTCCAGTAACTGAAGTCCCATATAGGCTGCCCCCAGATTGCCTGAGACGCAGATCAGGTCAGTAGGCTTCGCTCCCGAGCGATAGACGACCTCTTCGGGACGAGCCACCCCCACAGCCGTGATGCTAAGGCATAGCCCCGTCAGGCTAGCGGAGGTATCTCCTCCGACGAGATCCACCCCATAGCGCTCACAGGCTAGACGTAGCCCTGCATAAAGCTCCTCCAGATCCTCCACAGCGAAGCGCTGAGAGACCCCCACCGAGCATAGAAGCTGCTGCGGATGCGCATTCATCGCATAGAGATCGGAGAAGCTCCCGATAGCAGCCTTATAGCCTAGATGCTTCAGCGGTGTATAGGTCAGATCAAAATGGATACCCTCTAGGAGCAAGTCGGTCGTTAGGAGCGTCTGCATACCATCAGGCGTAGCGATGACGGCTGCATCGTCTCCTACCCCCTTGAGGCTACTCTCGTGGCGCAAGGGAAAGGCTTCGGTCAAGCGATCAATCAGGGCGAACTCGCCGAGCTGGGAGATTTCAGTTCGTGACATAGGATATATAAAAAGGGGGAGGAAGACGACGACTCTTCCCTAGTATTGCAAGGAGCGAGGCAAGGCCACAGCTACCTTATGAATCATCTGCTGGAAGCTCTCTGGCTTAAATAAGATCTCCGTCGTGATCGGGAGGAAGAAGAGATGCGAACGAAAGTCTTCGGCTAGACTAGCATAGCTATCGGCCAGACGCACAGCATCCTTCTCCGTCGTGATGACATAGAGTGGTGTGGCGGGCGTCTTAGCCTGTGCTTCACGCCATGCTCGCTCGATCTCGTGAAGGTCAGAGGAAGTAAAGAGATGGTGATCTCGATAGGTCAGCTCATCGACAAGCTCATACTGCTCACGCAGGTAGCTTAGGAAGGGAGCAGGAGAAGCTACACCCGAGAGCGCTAAGACCTGTGCCCCTCCAGACAAGGTTCGCTCATCGGCCTCACAGAGACTCCCCAAGGGACGAGGAGCTAGGTACTGAATGCGAGAGAAGAAGATCTGCTGGTGAGGATAAAGAGCTAGATTGCGCTGCATGATCCTCAGCTGGATCGGAGAGATATCTGCCGAACACTTTGTCAGGATGATGCAGTCCGCCCGATAGCGTGCCGTAGCAGGCTCACGCAGTCGCCCAAAAGGCAAGAGAGCATCTTCATGAAGCTCCCGAGAGGCATCCACTAGCAGGATACTGAAGGAGGGATGCACGTAGCGATGCTGAAAGCCATCATCCAGCAGGATCACATCTGGACGATCCTGAGGGGCTAGACTAAAAAGGTGACGTATAGCCCTACGACGATTACCATCGACGATGAAGCGCACCTCGGGATACTTCAGCTTGATCTGCTTTGGCTCGTCTCCGACCTCACTGACCGTGGAGTCACGAGTAACCTCACATAGCCCCCGACTCTTACGTCCATAACCTCGGCTAATGACAGCGATGCGGTGGCGAGATCGGAGAATAGAGATCAGGAGCTCCACATGAGGAGTCTTCCCAGTACCTCCTACGGTGATATTACCGACGCAGATGATCGGTATCTGGTAGGACTGCTCCTTGAGGATGCCTTGATTAAACAAGAAATTACGCAAGCCGACCCCCGCCCCATAGAGCAAGGAGAGGGGATAGAGGAAGGGATTACGGCTTTGCTTCATTGCCTAGAGAAATCGATATTAATAGGCCTGATATTCGTAGGGCAAGCGTGCCTGAATACCACGATAATGAGTAGAGAAACGAAGGAGCTCCTGTAGCTTCTTCTCCTCATCACTCATAAACACTCGGCGAAGACGTGCCTGGAAGCTGTCCGAATTCTCACTAGAGAACAATTGATCAAGCCAGCTCTGGGAGGTCTCACCGTAGTAGACTTGGTAGTTACCCTCCTTAAGTCCCGCCAACTTGGCTGCATGGTGGATAGCCACATCTAGTCCCCCGAGTTCATCAACTAGACCTAGTTCCTTCGCCTTCGCTCCAAGCCAAACTCGACCTTGAGCGATCGAATCAAGAGCTGGGATAGCAATCTTACGTCCTTCACTCACACGACTGAGGAAGGTCTTGTAGCCCCGCTCCACCTGGTGCTGTATCAGCGCACGCTGCTCAGGGGTAAGTGGGCGAAGAGAGAAGCCAAAGAAGTTACTGGCATCCATATCTGCATAGCGAGAGGTCTGCACGACATCTACGTTGAGGCCAAAGCGCTTAGCCAGCTCGGAGGCATCAGGTAGCATCCCGAAGATACCGATCGACCCCGTCAACGTCATAGGGCTAGCGACAATAGCATCTGCTGCCGAAGCAATATAGTATCCCCCCGAAGCAGCGACGTCACCCATCGAGACCACGACCTTACGACCTGTAGCTCGAAGAGCTTTGACCTCATGCCAGATTTGCTCAGATAGGAAGGCGCTTCCACCTGGAGAGTTGATACGAAGGACTACAGCCTTAACATCATCTTCGCTACGCAGGTCACGTAGCTGACGAGCTAGGTTTGCCGTGATTCCATCCCCTTGCTCCGAGATCTCTCCCTCTGCATAGAGGACAGAGACGGCAGGGTCATCAAGTCGCCCCTTCTCTGCTGGATCAGGCAATCCAATAAGATCGGCTAACCCAACCTGGTGTAGATCCTCCGTTTTGACTCCTACTCGGCGAGCGACAAGGTCTGCCACATCCAAGCGATAGGCCAACGTATCGACCAAGCGATGACGCACAAAGTCTGCTGCTTCGCCAAAAGCTATGCCGTCATCAGCATACTGACGCAAGCTGTCGACTGGGATCTTTCGAGAGGAAGAGATCCCCTGAAGGAGATAGTTCCAGATACCCGATAGGTATTCACCGACTTGCTCCTTATTGGGCTCACTCATATGATCCAGCATGAAAGGCTCGACGGCACTCTTATAAGTACCGACCTTGAAAATCTCGGCCTTAATACCAAGCTTCTCGAGAGCTCCCTTAAAGAAGAGATTACTTGAGGCCAACCCGACGAGCTGGACTGTCCCCTCGGGATTAAGGATCACCTTATCGGCTACCGAAGAGAGGTAGTAGGCCTTCTGTCCATAGCCATCTGCATAGGCATAGATAAACTTACCCGACTTCTTGAAGTCCTCAAGGGCAGCACGCAGGTCAATGGTCGAAGCCATTCCTCCTCCGTAATTATCCAAGTTCAGGTAGATCCCTCGGATACGATCGTCCTCCTTAGCCTTGCGGATACTTGCTAAGGCATCCGTCAAAGAAACGGGAGTCTCTTCCTTACTAGGTAGGCCGAAGCCCCAAGGGAGACTGCGCCAGTCATCCGTAACGACCTTCTCGGAGATCGTGCTAAGGGAGATTCTGAGGACACTGTTCTTCTTCAGCTCTATCACACCTGAGCCAGAAGAGAAGGTAGTAGCTATCCCTGCTAGTAGAGAGAAGAACAAAACTAAAGTGATGAGCGTACCGATGATATTAGCACCGAGGAAGGCTATGAAGGCTGCGAGAACAGTCTTCCAAAAGCCAAGAGGTTGTTTCGTGGAGTAAGGCTTTTCCATGAGTTACGAAAGATAGCTGTGGTGGCATCTATTGACAGTTGAATCTATGCTGGAGGGACTATGATCGCTTAAGCAAGAGAGGCAAGCAGAGCTCTGAAGGAGGTTACCTTCTCCTCGACAAGGCTATTGATCATCCCATAAGCACAAATCTTCCAAGCACAAATATACTAATTCTATTACGTCATAGAGACTTGCATACCTTCAGCCAGTCCATCGATAGCTAGAGGAGAGGGCTAGCTACCACAGAGCGAGGTAGTACCCTCCCCTAGCAGATAAAATAGGAAGATCCCTTGTGACACTCACCTTGAGCAGGCGAGTATCACAAGGGATCTACTCTAAATGTTGCTAGCAGGAAAGTCTAACAGACGTATTCCTCACCGCGGACGACACGACCACGATGCATCACGAAGCGGAGCTCCAGATCTTCGTCTAGGAAGAGAATGTCAGCATCTAGCCCTGCCTTCAATGCCCCCTTCGTATCCTCGATCCCCATGATACGAGCTGGCGTATGGGAGATCATGTAGACGGCATCGATCAGCGGGATGTTAGCCTTCTGCACAGCGGTACGAACCAGCAGATCCATCGTCGCCACACTACCAGCTAGAGCGGAGCGGTCGGATAGCTTACATACGCCATCTTCGACGATCGCATGTCCCGTAGGGTCCTTGAAGTCTGCTCCTGTACCCGTGTAGAGCAGGGCATCCGTGGTAAGAGCCATGCGCTCACGCCCCTTGACAGCGTAAGCCAAATGAACCATCGTCGGAGGCACATGAATACCATCACAGATCACCTCGATGTCAAAGTCAGGCATATCGAGGATCGTCTCTACAGCTCCTGGCTCTTTATAGACCCCGACCTTATGAGAGACCTTCATCGCATTATAGAAGTGTGTCCCTAGTGTGTAGCCATGCTCCCATGCTGCTTGGACATCCTTGTCATTCGCCTCGGTATGCGCTAGCGATACGACGACACCCTTATCCTTGATATATCGTCCGAACTCGAGTGCCCCCTCGATCTCGGGAGCTGCATCCCAGCGCTTGATGATACCAGCACCACGCTCCATGATCTTAGTATACTCCTCGGGGCGGGCTGGACGGATCAGCTCGGGGAGCTGAGCCCCTGCCATCTTCACAGCAAAGTAAGGTCCCTCCAAGTGAAGACCTTCGACCGAGGACTCATCCTCCTGCATCAGGACCTCTGCGCACTCGATCCCCTTCATGATCGTCTCGTAGCTCGAAGTCGATAGTGTGGGGAAAATCGTCGTCGTACCCTGCTGGAGGTGATAGCCTGCAGCTGTACGGAAGGCCTCCACTGTACCATCCATGAAGTCAGCACCTGCTGCTCCGTGGACATGCATCTCGATACCACCAGGGATAATGTACGCTCCGCGGGCATCGATCGTGCTTGCTCCTTCGATCGGTAGATCGGTGTTGAGGATAGCCTTGATTTTCTTGCCTTCGACTAGGACAGATCCGCCATCAATCCACCCCTCGGGGGTGAAGATGCGACCACCTATGATTTGCTTGTACATATAGTAGAGTGTATTATTTGAAGTGAATTAGATATTGACTAAGTAGGTGAACAGGAAGTCCCATAACCGTATAGAAGGAGCCACAGATCTGTCGGATGGCCCGATAGCCGATCCATTCCTGGATGCCGTAGGCTCCTGCCTTATCTAAAGGCTTATAGTGCGAGACGTAGTAGTGGATCTCCTCGGAAGCCAAGGGTAGGAAGGACACCTCCGCCGTATCACTAAAGGTCTCCATCCGCTCTAGGGTCGAGAGCGTCACACCCGTAGTCACATGGTGCGTACGACCACATAGACGATGAAGCATAGCCTCGGCTTCGGCTTCATCGGCAGGCTTGCCCAAGACTTCATCCTCCAGGAAGACGAGCGTATCGGCTGTGATCAGGAGACTATGCTCATCCAGCTGTGGACGATAGGCCTTAGCTTTCACTTGGGAGAGGTAGGCTGGGATGTCCTCTGGACGCATATCCGCAGGATAGGACTCGTCCAAATCCTGCAGACGAACCAGCTCAAAGGGCAGGTCCAGTCCTCGGAGTAGCTCCTGTCGTCTCGGCGACTGCGAGCCTAGTAGCAAGCGATAGCGCTGTGTGAGGTCTGACCAGATCATAGGGAGGGAATTACCAGCCGAAGCCTTCGGAGAGTGACCACTGACCATTAGCTCGGAGTGTCTGCTCGATGACGTCACGCACTACGCCATATCCGCCATCACACAGGGAGATATAGGTAGCGACAGACTTCACCTCGGGAGCAGCATCAGCGGGAGCACAGGGCAGGGCCACCAGCTTCATAATAGGGATATCGGGGATATCATCACCGATGTAGGCGATCTCCTCGGGGCGGATACCCGCCTCACGACAGAGGACTTCGAGCTGAGCAGCCTTATCGGAGACACGCATGTAGATATGCGATGCCCCCAGCTGACGAAAGCGCTGGGTCATCGCTTCGCTAGCGCCTCCGGAGATGACAGCGAGCGTATAGCCACACTTGACTGCGTACTGCATAGCGTAGCCATCCTTGACATTGACTGTTCGCATGGGCATACCATCCGGGCCGATAGGGCTTACTGTGGCACTGACTACACCGTCCATATCGAGGACGAACGCGCGAATACGAGAAAGGTCAAAGGGGATGCTGCTCATACTTCCTAAAAGATTTACTTTACAAAGGTACATTAAATCCCTGGACTACTCTGCCCCCAGCGAGAGAGCTAAGTCAAGAGCAAGGGAAACTCCTCGGTGTATGCCACCCAACACTTACCATACAGCCCCAAAAGCCAGCCCACACCCCATAACAAACCTTCATTTGCTAGGGCGTGGGCTGGCTTAGTCTGAAGCTAAGGTATAGATATCAGCTTAGCGCTTGCCGTCGATCGTGATCTTGAGGTCTTCCGTCCCTAGTGCAAGGGCTTGGAGCACCTTCTCAGAGTCACTCAGTGTAGGCTTTGGAGCATTAGGATTCCCCTGCGAACCACCCTGCCCTGCGCCCGGCTTGAAGGTCTTCAGGAGAGCGTTAGGTACTTGGATCTGCACCTGAATGCCGGTCTCTGTCTTGACGACCTTCCCGATAGGGGCTAGATAGGTGAGCTTACCCTCCGCATCGATCTGCATCTTGAGGACAGCCGTCTTAGGCTCGGCAAGCCCCGTAAAGGTCGCTTCCTTAGCATCGATAACGACTTGACCGGGCGTAGCAATACCTCCGAGCAGAGGAAGGTGGAAGATATGATCGGCGACCTTGAGCTTTTTGCCATCTACGACGACCTCTTCGGGAGAAACGACCACGTTGGAGAGGAGCCAGGTACCCTTGAGCTGATCCAAGAGCTTAGGTTCCCCAGGGGTAGGCTGAGGCACGACCGTGGGAGGCTTCTGCGGCTCGTCCTTAGACTTACTGCTACAGGAGGAGAGAGCAAGAGCGGTAGCACCCAAGAAGAGTAGCGTCGAGAAATACATACTTTTCATACGTCGGTGGAATGGTTAGGTGTGAGCTAGATGTGAAGCTAGCTACCCAGGAGCTATCCTAGGCAGGAAGCATTTACAAAGGTAGAGATTTTCCTCACAAAGCTCTGCATACAAGAGCCTACCGACAGCACCCAGCTAAGCACAAGGCAACCTATCCCTATCAAGGCAAAACACATCCATAAATAAGTCCCCACAGACCCACCCCGAGAGAGCTTAACCTTATTCCTCGGAAAGGTTAGACTTTACACTCGCCAAGCTATACCTCTGCCAGAACAAAGATCAACCTTTACCAAGGGCACGTCTTAGCTTAGTCCAAGGCAAGGCAACCAACCCA
>ERZ773072.155-NODE-155-length-41911-cov-23.685445_pt1 | contig 41911 bp, 58 predicted proteins | sample MGYA00580617_ERZ773072 | MGnify/ENA primary metagenome ERZ773072 (study PRJEB29015, sample SAMEA2737970) | human oral metagenome | biome: human oral; feature: human-associated habitat; material: dental | place: China | collected 2122 ...
CCCTATATATATAGGGGGGAGAAATTAGGGAAATTGCCCCGAGACCCCCCGGAGGCGCATCTGGAAGGTTGGCGCTCAACCCGGGGAGTAGGGGGTAGGAATATTGCCCGCATCCTGCCAGCCGCGAGCGGTTGAGACTGTGGGCGTCTGGGGTGGGAAATTCGGCCGGAATTACTCATGCCGTATCCGGAAATTCGGCGCGAATTATTCGGGGTGAGAGATGCCCGAGATCAGGCGCTCACTCTGGTAGATAGACCGGACTACCAGAAGGGCCTGACGGCCCATCGCTGCCGGGGCGGCTCTCTATAGATAGGCGGTTGGCGCCGGTTGCTGGGAAGCGTCATCGATCTTGACTAGCCGGCTGGTATCGTGGGACCATTGGGCATCCCCTTCACTTTGGAAGAAGCAATGAGCTACGAGAACATCATCAAAGCATTGAACCCCGATGCTCCAGTCTGGGCTGTCACGTCATCTACCCGCACTACGAACATGAAGCCGAAGCAGCCCTATGTCATCAACCGGGACGGTAAACCGTCGATGGTCCGGCCGGGGGACTGGGCGTCGCGCCTTTCCGACCTGCTGGACTGGATCGAGACCAAGCCGGAATCTCGGCAGAAGAATTTGCGCATCGGAGCGTTCTTCACTCGTGAGGACGGTATCTGCATCCTCGACGTGAAGCTTGACGCAAACGGCAACCTGCCCGAGGACGTGGCAAAGATGTTGGCTGATGAGCCGACCTATGCCGAGTACACGACGGACCGCAATGCCGTGCATATCTGGGGCTATGAGGCCGTGCAAGGTCTGGATGTGGTCGATCATCCGTCGATCAATTACTACACGTCCGGTTTCGTCGTTGTGACGGGCGACGGGTACGTGATGGACGGTATCGACTATTCGACCTTCCCGGTCGGAATGGGGTCTTATACTATGGTGGCAAACTTCCTCGGCGCTATCCCGACGGAACAAGATCGAATCAACTATGCGCTGCTGGACGCACCGCAGGACGTCAGCGACGCGGAAGTTATCAAGCGGCTGCCCGATTGGACGACGGATGTTGCGCTCTTCAATGAATCGGAAATCGCTATCTTCTATGGTTCTGTCGGGGCTGCGCGAGCTCATGTCATCCGGGACATTCTGTCGATCAGCGGGAACATTGCCCAAACCGTTCGTGTGGCCATGGCCCGCTTCCCCCATGTCTTCAGTGACCGGGCCAAGACGTTGATGACAGTTCAAAACATCGGAAACTGCATGACGATTGAGTGCCGGCACTATGACGCCGAGGCCATGATGCAGCAGGGCGAGATATACGAGCCATACGGTGAGTTATTCGTGCCCCACTTCGTTTTGGAAGAGGAGAAAGGGGTAGACACCACGGCGGAAGAAAAAACGACTCCAGAGCCCGCTATTCAAGCCGTAGAGGCACCGCCTGTCGAAACGGTTCCAGAGAAATTGCCCGAGATTCCGGATTCTGAAGTCGGGCAAGAAGAGCTGTTTACCGGGGCTGCACGCTTGTCTGGCGTCGATCTCTACGCCGATATTGCAGATACCCCGTTCGGCCGAGCTATTACGGAAATGTCCCAGCGGATCACGGCCAATGGCGCTCCGATTCGTCTTTCGTACCTGATCGGCGCCATGCTGGGGGTTGCCTCGGGGATGCTGGGGCGACGCTATGCGTGTGGTCAATTGTTCCAGCATCGACAGGTGGGCAGTCTCTATGTCTCGATTGTCGGCGCGCCGGGCGTGGGCAAATCGTCCTCGTTCTCGCCTTATATGCGTCTGGTAAGTCGAGAGCTGGACAAAGAGATCAAAGGGCAGACTGTTCCCCTCATCAACTCGTTCCCTACCACAATGACGCAGTTTTACCCCTTTGCGGTTGCCGCGCCGTCATCGTGCGTCTTCGTGGAAGATCAGAGTAAGTTCTTCACAATGGCCAAGCTTTCTGATAACTACACTACGGAAACCTTCCACGACATCATGCGTTTCCGGTTCGATGCGGCATCCGATAACGTGATGTGTTACAACCCGGTGCGAGGCGGGAAGATCATGAAATTCCCTCGCTATTACACGTTCTCGGTTGTTGCCGATACGCAGATCGGGCCGTTTATCCAGTTTGCTTGTAACAATGAGGTTTATAGTAGCGGTCTTCTGTCCCGTATCTTGCCCATCATCGAGCAGCGCGGGCCGTCGGATAGTGTGTCTGATGATTACGTAGAGCCGGGCACGGTTGAGCGGCACGTCTACCATCTGGCACACGCCTACCTTGCGTCAAACCGGCCGTCGGAAGCCGAGGAAGACGGGTTCGAGGCGCCGCGCTTCATCGAGCTGCAATGCGAGCCCGAGGCGTGGGAATTGTTTCAGCATGGCTTGAAAGCCTATGAGAAAGTGCCGAGCTACAATAGCTTTGATAGTGACGCAAGAACTCGCATCGCTGCCCATGGCGCCAAGATTGCCCATATCGTTGCGGCCTACAATGCCGTGACCGAAGATGACAAGCCGCTTGTCACGTACCGGCTGATGCGCTGGGCTATGTCGTTCGTTCATGAGATGTTCATGCGGGCCGTGCCGATCTTTGATTTGGCAATCAACGGGGACGAGACCGCCATCATGAAGCGCGTTCTCGCTATGCTGGAAACGTACCGGAAAGAAGGCACGATCAACGGGAAGCATTTCCAGAACCGTCTGGGATTGCGCGAGCTGGATGCGTCGCAATGGCAATTCTCGAATGAGATCATCCAGAAGATTTTTACGTCGTTAGGAACTATCACAATCGGGCGCCAGACGTTGACTACGGCATCCGTGCGTAACCTGTTGTCCCAAGGGCGCGGCGGAAATGGTATGCTTGTGGAATCCCAGCGGAAAGTAGATAGCGTGACGGGCATTCAATCGTCATGCTGGACACTTAACCGCGACATCATCCTTTTCCCTGAATTCCATATGCCCACGCTCTTCGAGGTCATCAACAAATGACCGTTTCCCTTCGCTGGTATCAGCAGAACGCGGTTGATGCCGTTCTCAATACGGACCTGAAAAACCCGGTGCTGGGCTTGCCGACAGGTAGTGGAAAATCGCATACTGCTGCCGCAATCATCCGGAACATGCTGGATTCCGGCAAGATCAACCGCGCCGTCATCGCCACGCATACCGGCGTTCTGGTGGATCAGAACCATCAGGACTACGTGACCCATTGGAAGAAGGGCGAGAGCGTCGGTGTCGTGTCGGCGTCCGTGTCGAGTAAGAAAGACTGGGCAGCAGACGTTGTATTCGGTTCCGTCGGTACACTCATGCGCACCCCGGGGAAACTCGGCCCGCGCGACGTGCTGCTGATCGATGAGTGCCACCGCGTGTCTTCCGATCCGAAAAGCAGCTACGCCACGCTGATCAATGCCCTGCGCTACCATCGCCCGGAAATGCCCGTCATTGGCATGACGGCGACCTATTGGCGCCTAGGCGAGGGGCTGCTATGGGAAGTGGATAACCCGATCTTCGATGGCATCGCTTACGATCTTTGCACCGGCCCGGACTTCACGCGCCTTGTCGATGAGGGGTACCTGTCGCCGCTGGTCACACAAGAAACGTCATCACACGTTGACCTTTCCGGTGTGCGCACGCAGGCCGGAGACTTCAATCAATCGGACCTGTCCGAAGCCGTAGAGCGTTCCGTAGCCGATGCCGTTCCCGAATTCTTGGAGCTGGCCAAGGACCGCAAACACGGTATGGTGTTTGTCGCCGGCACGGAGAACTGCGAGCGTGTGGCCGAGGCAATCGAGGCGCTGGGAGAGAAAGCGACCTATGTTCACTCTAAGCTTGCAACGGCCGAGAATCAGCGGCGCATCGCGGATTTCAAGAAGGGCGTATACCGCTGGATTGTTTCGGACGCATCGCTGACGACGGGCTTTAACTGCCCGGACGTTGACGTAATCGTGTTGCTGAAGCCTACAAAGTCTTCGGCCTCGCATGTGCAGATGTTGGGGCGCGGTACACGTGTTCATCCGGGCAAGATCAATTGCCTTGTGCTGGACTTTGCTGGGAACATCGGCCGCAATGGGCCAATCAACATGCCCGTCATCCCAAAGGGCGCAAAGGCCCGGGAGCGCGAGATCAAGGCCAACCTTCCGAAGGTCAAAACGTGCCCATCGTGCGGCCTCGATAACGACATCGATGCGGACGTGTGCGCGAACGTTGTTTGCGGTTTCCGCTTTCCGCCTGTCGATGAAAAGGAACTGATGGTGGCTGCTAAGGCATCGAACCTTAAAGCCATGGTTGTGCAGCGCCACCGCTATATCAACCCGTCCAAGCTTTGGCTTTGGCACGGCAAGACGCATGATGCCGGCGTGCTGATGAACAAAACCGGAATGCGCTTCCTGAAGATCGGGTTGGCCGGGAAATTCGGCTACACGCTGAATGCTAAGGCCGTGAACGATCTAGGCTATCCGTCGATTGATGAAGCTGTGACGCGCATCACTGAAGACGGCTTCAATGTCGGGGCTGTTGCTTGGGATACGGACGTAGAGACGTACCCGAAGAAGGCCCGGAATGCCGGTGAGGTGGCGCCCCGCGATCTCTACTGGTTCCCGCTGATCAATGGGGAGTGCCGTACCGCGTTCATCGCGTCCGTGTGCAGTGAGAAGCCCATCAATTCCGACCTGATCCGTCGTGGCACGGAAATCGTTGGCGTGAAGCATGTGCATCCGTCATACGTGCAGGAACAAGCGCGGCTAGTGCGCATTGCTATGCAGAGGCGCCATATCCCGGTAACATCCGATTCCGTAGCAAAGTACATTGATTCCATCAACCAAGACTGACACCATGGAAGATCATTCCCTCGATCCACAGCGCATCCTTTCCGCTCTCTCGTTCATTCCGGCAGACCTTCCCCGGGATGAATGGGTGAGGGTTGGCATGGCCCTTCATTCGGCTGGCATGCCGTTCGACGCTTTCGACACTTGGTCCGCCAGTGGCGGTACGTACAACAAGCGCAGCACGGCTTCGGTGTGGCGTTCGTTCAAGCGCGGCCCGGTCAGCGTTAGCAGTCTTTACCGGATGGCGATGGACAATGGCTGGCGCGGAGACACTAACAAGGCCATCCAGCCACCGCCTAAACGCGAGCTGCCGCCTGAACCGAAGCGGAGCACGATTGACGTGCAGAAGCTGGCGAAAACGCTAGTTCCGGCGACCGCGAATCATCCATATGCACTGGCCAAGGGCGCGGAACCCCGATTCATGGACGGCCTGTTTGAGGTTCCGGCCGGTCACTCGATGCGGATCATGGGCGAGCGTATCGGTGGGTTCCTCGCGGTTCCGGCCTACGAGGGCGAGACCCTGAAAACGTTCCAGATGATCGCGCTACCGGAGCGCGCCCGCGAGATGAAAGCCAAGGGCAAGCCCTCGAAACTCAACCTACCCGGTGGTTTTGGAAGCGCCTACCTGATGCTGGGGCATCCTGAGCCGGAGATCATCTATCTGGCCGAGGGCATCGGGCAGGCGTGGGCTGTTCTGTCGTGTTTCGCAGCGGTGGCCCATATCGCAGCGCCTCGTGTCGCGGCTATCGTCACGTTCGGATGTGGGCGGACAGAAACGGTCCTACGTGAGGCGATGATGCGCCACCTTGACGCTATCTTCCGCATTGTTCCGGACCGTGGGCAAGAAGAGAAGATGCGCCAGATTGCCGCAAACTATTGTAATATCAGCGTTTTTTCTCTTCCCGAGAGCAAGCCGGCGAACTATGACGCGAACGACTACGCGCAAGAACATGGGATGTTTGCGTTGCTGGATTGCATCATGCCTTGATCAAAAACACACGTTCAAAAATTTTTCTTGCATCTTCGGAACGTTGTCTGTATAGTTCTATCCATCGACACGGCGGACACGCCACCTTCCAACGAGGAAACATCATGCAAGCCACTTCCCCCCGCATCATCGTCGTTTCGTCCCTGAATGCCCGGAACGCCCGTAACATCCAATCCGTTCTGTTTGCCGAGAATGAGGCCGCCGAAGAGCGCGCAATGCAAATTTCCGGCCTGAAACAGCCGGCAATCGTTGAGCGCCTCGCCATCGTGAAAGGTCTGGCCGAGAAGATCGAGGAGATCGCCCCGGAACAAGCCGTCCACACTTTCATGCTGACCATTCTGAAAGTGCGGGAAATTAACGAGAATGAAGCCTTCTCGATGATGAAAACGTGGGCATGGAATCAGACCGGCTACATGGAAGCCATTCACTTTGCCTACGATCACGTCCCGGCCTCGCATCTGGAAAACGCTGAATCTATTTGGTCCGAATATCTGGACCGTGCAATGGATATGGGCGAGTTTCATGTTGCCCCGGTTACGTACTCGATCTCGGAGGCTGGCTACGGTGATGAACAAGAAAAATTTGTCGAATGGCTGAACAAAATCCCCGGTGTGACTGCACGAACCGGCAACAAAAACGAGATCATCGGCAGCCATGCGTCGCAGTGCCCGCTGAGTGATGAGGACTATATCGAGGCACTCTGGGAGACGTACTGCGACGCGGAGTGACCGAACAAGGTATGTCGACGACATCAATGTCGTCGACATACTGAAACGTTGCAACCCTGCAAAAAGCGTTGACACTGACCGGCCGAAGCTTTAAAGTTTCCCCATCGATTCACAAAACATCCCACGAAATCATGAAACGCACTCTTCTCGTTCTCTCGATTCTGTCCACTCTCGCCGCTTGTGGCGGTGGCAGTGCCCCGGCCGGTCAACCCGTCAACCCGCTTGCCGTTGAATTCTCCGGTGAGATCATCGAGCAAAAACAAACAGACGTTGCCGGCGTCCAGCCAACCGAACGTCTGGATATCGACGGCCTTGTGAGCGCCTACATGACGATGGCCCGCTTTGTCAGCGAGCCGGCAGACCGTGCGATGACGGACGATGAAGCCCGTGCTTTGGCTGGTCTGGAAATGTGGTATCTGGCCTCCAATACCGTCGTGTTTCGTACCGGACCGGATGGCAAATCGACGCATGAAAGCCCGGCCGCCATCCGTGCGCAAATGGCTTCCATGAAACGGTCATTTGGTCCTCGGGACTATGCCGGTCGGATCATGGCTGAGGTCAAGCGCGGCATGATCACTCGCCCGGATTCTTGGCGCGAAGCAGTGCAGGATTACTACAAAAACTTTGACCGTATGGACGCTGAAGAAAAAAACTCTTGACAGTTTCCGCACGTTTCTTCATGCTTCCATACACTGATTCACACAACCCACGATAGGAACAACCATGAAACATACGATTCTGGCCGTTTCCCTTGCTGCAATCCTCTCCGCGTGCGGTGGCGGGTCCGATTCCCCGGCTTCGACCGTGAATGCCCCTGATCGGACGGAAGCGCCGAGGCTTGAGGCGGAGCGCGTCGAAGCCCCGAAGATCGAAGCGCCGAGTAAGGAAGATGAACCGCGCCGCGCCCATGATGAAGCCCCGGTCAAGGCCCAAGAAATCGAGCCGCAAATGATCGTCGGCCATATCCGCACGACACCGGATGAGAAATTGGAATCGTCGTGGTTCTCGATGCAGGACGCCCCGACGGCACGGCAAATAAGTGACGCCTACTTCACGGTTTTCCGCTGGCTGGCCACTGACCGCGAGGAACCTAACGATGCAGAGGTGGATGCCGTCGGACACCTGATGTACTGGCATATGGTTCGCAAGGCCATGCTGGAATCCGAGATTCGGCACACTTATGCATCGTGCGCCCTTCTGAAGCAGGTTGAAGACGAAACGTTTCAAACGATGTTGAGCAATTCGCCCCGCCAGTTTGCAACCTACATGCGGAACTCGGCGGAATCTTCGCGGGACATCATCAGCAACCCGCAGAACTACGAGGATGAAGTGTCCTCATACACGCGCTACGCCACAACGTGCGCGAAGCAGTAACCATCACCCCCCATCACACAAGGAACCATCATCATGAAAAAAACCATCATCGCCCTTTCCCTGTTCGCCGCTGCCGGCTTCGCTCACGCCACTAACACGCCCGGTGCGGATTGCGTTGGCGTGAATGCCTGCAAAACCAACAGTGACAACGTGACGGCCAATGGCGGCAGCGCCACCGCGTCCGGTGGCAGCCAATGGCAGCAGCAGCAGCAGAACCAGAACGCCAGCGCAACCGGTGGCAATGTCGGCGGCGTGAATATTGCTCCGCAAACTTCCCTGAGTACCGGCGGTTACGTCTACAACAATCGGTCGCTGTCGATCCGCCCGGTGCAGGCCATCGCCCCGGCCGTGGCTGCCCCGTCGGCTTTCGTGTCCCGAATGGTTGACGCAACGTGCGGTCCTCGGCAGGTTGTCGTGGCTGAGGACGTGCATGGCCGCATCATCGGTGTGTTCAAAGACACGCAGCAGGTTATCGGCGAGGATCATTACCTGAAGCCTGCCGAGCTTGCCTATCGCCGCGTCGAGGTCATGCCGGGGCTGATTCAACTGATCGGCCACCGCGTCCACGAAACTACGTCTGTCGTTACAACGTCTACCAGTGGCGCGCTTGCCTTCGGGGCGAATGGGTCCAATTTTGGCGGCGGCAGCATCGGGGCGGCATCCGGTGGCGCGCTGCAACGTATGGTTACGACGATTCGCCTGCAAGAGTGTGTCGCGTATGAGCTGACGCCCGCGCCGCAACCCGTCGCAAAGCCGAAGCCTGCCCTGGTGAAGCGTAAAGCCGTGCGTCGCAAGCTGGTCGCTGACAAGAACTGCTGATCAGACTTGAGAGATCGCCCGGGGTAACTCGGGCGATTTGAGCATGAACAAACAGCAGGAATTGCCGCGTCAGTTTAGAGTGGCAGATTACCAAAGCCGTGACGTTCGCTTTTTCTGCATAGAATTGGCGGGTAGCAAAATCCGCGATGATTGGAAGTTTTATGGTTTCGTTCATCGCGGAACCTTCAGAAGCTGCATGGATTATTTGCGTAGAGAGCAAAGGCAGTCTGGCGGCATCATTGAAGCAGGACGCAATAGCGCAAAACTCACTGTGAAAGGCTGGCAGGTTGTCTAATCCAGAGTGAATCAAGGGGTGATTGAATGAATAGCATCGATAAGCGACAGGAATGTTTCAGGCAGTATCGTCTGACGCTTTACCGGGCATACGGAGTTAATATTTACCGTGTTGAGCCGGAAGATAGTGAATTCCTCGAAGGTTACACGCTGGCCAAGATAATCTGTCGAGGTGATTACGGTGAATGTTTCTACCAACTGGCGCACGTTAAGACCCGATCCGGCGGAATCATCGAGCACGAGAAAAGCGGTATCTCAAAACTCACAATTGTCTGCTGAACTACCGCGCCAATCTTCGCTTGGTGGTTGACGGTTCAGGTAGACTGGCAGAGAATTGAGGTAAGGGCGCTTGATCAGCGTGAACGCCATAAGAATCTTTCCGGATGAAATAAGGCCGGTTTGGAACGTGGCAATAGATCGGTTTACGGGCGAAACCATCGAGCATACTACGGCCCCCCACCCGTAGAAGCAGTGATGCCGAAAAAGGCCCGACCATTCCCACAATCCAACTAAGGAAATCAAATGAGCTGCGAAAGAGTGACAATCGGACGAATCACGTCCATTATGAAATCGCTGGAAGACATGAAGCTTTCGTCCATCGCTGAAGGTTAATGCGATATCGGATATTGTCGTTATTTTGTTGACGGCGCAACTCGATGGGTTAAAGGGATGATTAAAAACTCCCCGGAACTCTATCCGTTCACCGCTGGCGATGGATTCGGTGAAGAAGATCGATATCTTCTGCTGCCGTTTACGTCTCTTGCATCGCTTGAGCGAGTGATGCGCGAACTGCGAGAATTTAGCGTCACGCTTGGCATGGATGTTGTCGTGTTTCAAGATCGCCTTAACAGCAGGTGCTACCCTGTGCTGATTGTTCGCCCCGTTACAAAAAACGGGGGAGAGTGGAAGGTTGTCGAAGGCGTCGGCAACGTTAAATCCCGCATCCATCGCACGATCATGCTGATCGAGCTGGGGGCGGTGTGCAAATGATGGAAAAGCAATTCAACCGGGCCATGGTCGGGATGGTTATCGGCTTCGTTCTGGCGTTCGCGCTGCTGATCGGCGTCTCTTCCACATACCATTCTGACAAGCCCATCAAACAACCCGATAACGTTGTTTACGTCACGGAGTAGAAATGTCATTCAAATTCACACAAGTCGGCGTCGAATTCGATGGCGGCAAGCTGACGCTGACTTACCTGCCGGAGTTTCAGACGATCATGGATGAGCTGGCGTTCATCATCAATGACCCGTCCGTCAATGGCGTGCCCGTCGATCTCTCGCAGCGCCTGAATGGCGTCGAATCAAAACACGGAGAAGATATCGACGTGGTTGGAACTAGCGGCGATTACTTCACGTTCCGCCGCGCTGGCGATTCGGTGTCTGTCTGGTATACGTATCTGGACGAAGAAGACAACCCGCAACCCCCGATCTATATGGCGCGCATCGTGTGATGGCTGAAATCAAGGTAGACCCGTTTCATGTGCTGGCTGGCCGAGAAGGATATTTCCTGCCGAGAAAGAACGGCATCGCTTTCTTCATCGACGGAAAGTATCGATACTGTTCGTACTCCGACGAATTCCGGCGATGGCTGGATGAGCAAGACGGAGATGTGCGTAACGTCTTTGGAAACGAGCACTACGCGGAGGCGCATTCAATCGAAACGTTCATGTTCGCAATCGGGCAATGCGTCTTTCTCCCGGCTTTGGTAGACGGTGATTTCTCGATCCTTTGTCGCCTTCCGGATCAGCAACTGATCGATGTTCTCAAGCAACCCACGAAAGAGGAAACCATGGATAACAAAATGATCATTGATGCAGCGTTCAAATTCATCAAGAAACTTCCTTGGGGCGCATATCTTGTATGCGACCGAATTTTGGAAGCTGTTGATGAAATGAACTGGAAGCTTGCATCTGTTCCTGCATACATGGAAGAGCGTGCATCTATCGATTACCTGACTGTTTTCGGGTATATCGAGGCGCGCAATGGCGGCAAAGAAATTGGCCTGTCCCATATATTCTGGCAAGACGTAGAGGAATCCATGTTTATCTGCCAGAGTGACGTATTCGACATGCCGAAACCTGCCACCGAAGGCGCGGCTTGCTTCGACATTCAATCGGCAACTGAGGCGGTGATTCCTGCTGGCGGCACGGCTATTCTGGATACCGGACTGCGATTCCATATCCCCGTCGGTCATGCACTCATGGTCTACTCGCGTAGCGGGCACGGCTTCAAACATGACGTTAGCCTGTCCAATGGCACCGGCGTTATCGACAGTGATTATCGCGGCGAGATGAAGGTTAAACTTCGCAACGATGGCGCGGAGCCGTTTACCGTCAAGCACGGCGACAGGATCGCTCAAGCCATGCTGATCCAACTGCCACGCCTGCATATGATTGCCGGCACTGTCGAAAATGACACGGCGCGCGGAACGGGCGGCTTTGGTTCGACAGGTAATTGACACCGAAAAATTTTTGAGGATAATAATGGGTGCGTGCAGGGTTTCTTGCACGTCTCATTGATTGCCTCCAAAGCATTTTAATCCCGGGGCAACCCGGGATTTTTTTCCTATACCCTATGCGTTACTTCGCTCTCTCCACTGAAGAAACCCGGCTGGCCTCGTTTCGTTGCGTGAATGAATTCCTGACGAAGCAAGACCGGGATAGCTTCATGGTGCGCAATAAAAACGCCAAAGCAATCACTGAAGCGGAAGCCGTCGCCATGCTGGGCGGCGCTAACTTTTTTGAATACAAGCGCGAAAACATCCAATACATGCGCGCTACCATTTCACACAAGGCAAAATGAATCGACAAATCATCACTACCCAAATTGACGCAATGACGTGCCGCCTGTTTGCGCGGAATACTTACGTCATCGTTCCTACTGTTTCCCGCGAATTCCGTAACCGTATCGAGCGCCGCGATATCTTCGCGTCGTTCCGCAAGGTAGATACCCCGGTCGGTTACGTCGTTCTGATCAACGATCAAAATCAAACGGTCACGCCTGTCGCGAGCGAATACTCAATGAGTACCGGAACCCGCGTCTGGGACGGCTACGAAGAAACCGAGAGCGTGACCTACGATGAGCTGGCAGAGGTCATCAATGATCAGGACGATATCCTTGATATCGATCTCGCAGACTGTTGCCTGACCGTCGCAACCGATACGGAAGGCGAGACCTACTATATCGAGATGATCGCCGGCGCTAAAAAGTCGCTGATCAAGGTTAAAGGCGGTGCCGTCGCTCTTGCTTTGGCAGAAGACTTCCTGCGCGGCGTCGCATCAATCGAAGAGGCTGCAAAACATATCGATGACCTAATCGATTTTATCGATATTGACCCCGAAGACCTGAAAGAAGAGGTTGAATACAATGTTTGAGTTTCGCCAGTTTTCCAATGAGGCCAGCGAGTTTGCCAACCTGCAAGCGCATTCCCTGCTGGCCGAGAGCGTTGCTACGGGCGGATTTTTCGTGCGCGAGCTTGAGACTATGGACGGCACGCTTTGTGTCCACTACCACGGCCCTGATGGCGATTGTCTGGCCCGGTTTGGTAACAATGCTGCCGAGAACCGCGCTTTCTACAATGAGCGCGTAACGCGCCTTCAAGCCATTGCATGAACCTTCTACGGAAACTGTCGCTCTCGTTCACGCTGGCTACCACGATGACACCCCGTCATTTTGTGCTGGCGTGGAATGGGCGCTACGTGGCCGGCGTCGAATTCAAGGATGAGCGCGAAGCCGGGCGACAGTATCGGAAGTACGCCGACGAACGAACGCACAATAGCCCGCTAATCTGGGCTATCAGCATGGCAGGCGGAAGCATCTTTATCTCTTGGCATCACGCAGACGTGTATGACATCGAGGTCACGAAGCCCGAAAGCCACTGTCTGAAATCCTGCCCGCGCATCGAGCTGGAAGCAGCCGTCATCAATGCGCTTAAGCAGATCGGATGCGCGAATCTTCCCGGCGCCGTTTTCGATTTCAAGCAGGCCATGAAAAAGCATGCGTAAAGTCTTCGCAAAGGGCCGGATGCGTCACGTAGCCGGCCAAATGAACAAGACAGAGGCAGCCTATCACGCCCATCTACAGGCCCAAGGGCATGCGTGGATTGAGTTTGAGGCAATCACCCTCAAGCTTGCCGAAGGATGCCGCTACACCCCGGATTTTGCGGTCATGCGGCAGGATGGCGTGATAGAACTGCATGAGGTCAAAGGGTCCAAAGCGATCTTTCAGGATGACGCTAAGGTCAAGATCAAGTTAGCAGCCAAACTTTTTCCCTTTGTCTTCAAACTGGCATTTCCCATTCCGATTAAACACGGTGGCGGCTGGACCGTCGAAGAGGTGAACGATTCCCATGGAACTGAAACAAGCAACCCCTAAAGCGCGCATCGTCGCGTGGACCCACTACGATCAATCCGGCGTTGATGAAGCCCTTGCCGATTGCGGCATCTATGAATGGGCGCCGTCCGGGCCTGATGACGCTTGCAACCTGATCGAGCTGGCCGGCAAGAGCTGCTATATGTCGTTCTATCTCGCGGCCAACAAGAATCTGACGATGGTTAATAGCCGAAGCAATCACGATTACATTCAGCAGGGAATCATCGGGAACCATCATGGGAGCTGCCTTGAGCATGCAACCGTGTCCGTGATGTTCACGAACATTTCCCGCATCGTTACACACGAGCTTGTGCGCCACCGGGCCGGCGCCGCATTCTCCCAGACTTCCGGGCGGTATGTCCGGAACGAGATTGACGCGTTCTATGTCCCTGACGCAATCGAAGCCAACCCGAAGGCCAAGGCCGCCTACCTGAAGGCGATTGAGGGGATGAATGAAGCCCTCCGGGCCATGGAAGAGGCCACCGGCGTCGATTCCCTGCCGTTCGCTGAGAAGAAAGCCCTTACGTCAGCGTTCCGTCGCGTCGTCGGCAATGGCCAGCCTAACAACCTGCTGATGACGGCCAACCATCGGACGTGGCGTCACGTCATCGAGCTGCGAACGAGTGTCCATGCAGAAGAAGAGATCCGGAAGGTTGTCCGTGACCTTGCCATCCAGTTGAAGCATCGCTTTCCGACGATCTACGATGACATGAGCATCAACGATGCCGGGGAGTGTGTGTTTAAGCATTCCAAAGTGTAAAGTGATGTAACTTTGCAACAAGGCGGCTTGACGGCCGCCTTTTTTGCGTTCATACTTTCCGCACACTTTCCCACACAAGGACAACGAAATGTCTGCACACTTCACATTCCTGAACTGTGACAAAGCCGCCGAACTGCTGACCTTCGGCATGTTTGCCGAAGCCGCCGATATGCTGCTGCCGGGGGCGTCCGGCATGATCGCGCTTTCCAAAAACATCGAGGATTTGGAGCGGCGCATTGAATTCGCGCTGCTGCACGATAACCTGACGTATGACGAAGAGTATGTTATTTCTAAATTCATGACGTGCCCGACGGTCTACAAGCCGGAGAGCTGGATCGATAAATTCATCGTCGTGGTTTCATATTGCGACCTTGACAAGGCCGATCGAGATCACGTTCCCCTGAAAGTGAATGATGACGTGCAGCCTCGCGGCATGTTCGCCTATTCAAACGCTGGTGATGCCAACCGGCTGGCGCTGATGTATTCCAGTTCTGCCATGATGTGCTGTTCTGATGATATTCTCTTGGATAACGTCGAATTCATCGCCCCGGAGAACTGGCAGGATGTTCTCACGTCTACGAAGGCATTCCAAATCGTGACCGGCGTTCTGTTGCCGAATCAGCGCGCCGAGCTTGACGAGACTTTCGCTACGTTGAGTCTGCATGCGTTTTTCAATTCTCCGGAAACCTATCGTCTTATCGTGGCATCCCCATATTACCGGGACGCCAAGGAATGCTATCTGCACTCCCTGAGCAACCGTGTCTCTAAAATCAAGGCAAATCGCAAATGAAAACTACACTCAAAGGGCAGGTTGTCGAGTATGGCGGCCAGAAATACACGTTTCACACAATCAACGATGCCCATCGTCATTTTCTGTCGTGGTGCGAAAGGACGGCCGGTGCGCCCACGAAACGCCCCTACACTCTCGGGGACGATTTCACGGTCATCACGTATGCAAAGCATATGATCCGTTTCTCTGATCTGGTCACGGCCGAGCTGGTGGAAGAGTGATGAACCTGAATCGTTACGGCTACGTCTGGCGATTCGAGAACGAAAGCGGCGTTGTGCTGGAGCTGCCGCTTTCGGAATGCGATGAAGTGCGCCGCAATCTGAGAAAATTCGGCGCGCAATGCACGGCTTTCTATCTCTGGAAGAGAATGGGCGAGCCGGTCCCGCGAGAAATTCCGGACGGCGAGAACTGTAAATCCTATTGGATTCAAGGGCTTGCATTCAAGCCTAACACGTGCGCCACTGACGATATTTTGTGTGATATCGTTAACGCAATTGATTCGGCTTCCTTTGGCACGGAGTTTGCAAAGCATGATCAGCGAATTTGACATTATGTACATTGCCGCAAAGCAAGGTAATTACCCGTTAGTGGACATCGAAGCGGCGCGCTATGCCGAGCGAAGGAAGCGATGCGAGCTGAAAAAATGCCTTGTCGAGATGACACTTTGGCTTGTCGCTCTCTTTGCCTTGTGTTTGGTATGTAATTGAATTCCTTCCACTGTTACACTTTTATATTGCGTCATGGTGGCGCATTGTTGAGGTGTGGCGATGGAAAATGAAGTGATGGCGGCTGCAAGTTCGATCATGGAAGAGGTGAGCGCGTTGCCATCAGGCATGAAACTCACCGGCGTGAGCGCGCTTGTAGTAGTGGCGTTCTATATCGGCAAGATGTTTCGTGCCAGCGCGAACGCTTTTACCGAAAATGCCGAGGCTTACCGTGAAACGATTCACAATCTGCGCGAGGATAACCGCCTGATTCGTGAATCCAATCGTGGCGAGCGTGAGGAATCCAAGGCTGAACTGGCAGGCATGAAAGACATGATTACGAAACTCTCGGATCAGATTTCCAGTCTGCAAGATGAAAACCGGGAACTTCGGCGCCAAGTCAAGGACTTGGCTAAAGAAAATGCCGGGCTTCACGATCAGATTCGGATTCTGAGCGACAAACTCGGGGCTTGATCATGTGGCAGCTACTGATGAATCGTTACCTGTCCGGCTTTGCGCTTGTCGTTGCGGCAGTCTCTTCGGCGTATCTTTTCGGGGTCTATCGCGGCGCCGAAAGTGCGCGCTTGGATTGCGAGCGGCGAGAGCAAAAACGGCTGATCGATGAATCGGCGGCTGCCCATGACCGGGCCATGGAAGAAGCAGCGCGTGTCATGGCGCTGCAAGCCAAAATCACGGAACAAGAACGTAACTATGTCACTGAATCGGCGCGTATTCGGAAAGAGGCGGCAGCGGCACGCGAAACTCTACGTCAGTACGTGGAAACTCGTGGCTTTGATGGCCGCTGTTCTCTTGATGCTGATGGGCTGCGCATCTGGAATGGTCAAGGAAGCCCCGAAACCGCCAAAGCCCCGAATCAGTGAAGCCCTTTTGCAGAATTGCCCGGAACCGATTGCCCTTGAGCGCGGCGACATGGATGCAATGATTGGGAACCATATCGACAATATGGCAGCGTTTTCAGAGTGCCGTAGATTGCACCGATCATTGACCGATGCCGTGCGTCTGATGTTAGAATAGTTCCGCTATCTCATGATAGTTTCCTTTCTGTCTCTCCTGAGACTTAGGAGGGGTAACTCAACACCTCCCTTTTTTCCAACCAAACCAAATGATCATCGCCTACAGAACGTTCAGAATCGCAAACTTGGACGTGTTCCCCTCGCAGAGTGCTGCCATCGTCTCGTATGCAAAGCGCGTCACCCCGCATCTTGCCGGGGCGCGTATCTGGCACCGACAGACCACGAAATTCGGGACGGCCTCGCTCTACCAGAAGGCCGACGGGGAATGGCTTTGCATCATCTTCGATCATGCTGTCGATGAGGAAATGGCTTCCGTACACCGGCAATATGTGAACGCGGCCAAAATGCACAGAAACAACCTGATGAGCATATGCGCCCGCTGATTTCTTTCATCCGTAAAACTCTCTTTGGAGAACAAATGAAACCCACCGTCATCGTTCAAAATCCCACGTTCGGCCTTGTGGCGCACGGCTACAAAACTGCCGGCTATGATGTTCTCGGCTACCTGCCGGGCAAGCATACGCACGTCACGGCCGTGAAGGCTAACTGCAATCTCAAGGACGTTTCCGGCGATAAGGCGCGCCCCAGTCTCGTGCATATCACGATTGATTGGAGCAGCCCGACCGTTGAGGAACTGGCCGCCGAGATTGACCGTGCGCTGTCGTTCAAGCCGAAACTGATCGTCATTGATGCCCGGTACGATCTTGTTCTGCCGTACCTGAAAGGGATGTTTGTCGCCAAAGCGGCGCTTAACGAGCGCGATAAGGTCGGCGTGAACGCTTCCCGTCATCGCGTGCTGACCTTCATTGGCAAGCGCCTGAATGACGTGCAGCAAGCCGCCAAGAACGTGCAGCAGCGCACACGCGCCAGCCTCGAAACGGTCAAGGACGTGATGCAGCCGGGGTACCGCTGGAAGAACATTGCGTCCATGAAGAGCGCACGCAACCGCAAGCACGTTGCTGAGGCTGCAAACCGCCTCGGAGCTGGCGTCGTGTCCATGAATGGGCGCCTCACCAAAGCGCGTGGGGCTAATGCAGTCTATCCGGAACTGTCGCCTAACCGTTCTCACCTGTTCTTTGACGGCATCAAGTACCGTATCGTTGAGATCGAGGACTACCGGAACGCGCTGGACGTGCCCAAATGGTTCGCCCTCGGATCATTCAAGAAGGATTCGATGCGCGGCCTTGCGCGTGGCACCGATCATAAGCTTGCAAAGCATATCGGTTTCAAGATCAAAGGGCTTCTTAAGTGAGGTTCCGCTACATTTCCCCGGGATTGATTCGCGTCACTCTCGGGGAGCATTCGGCCGATCTCATCCACGATGATGAAATGGCCAAGCTGTCCGGCAGAGAGGAGAGTGTTAAGGCCGTGCGTGCCCATTTGGTAGTTACGTGCCCGAACATTGTCGAAACCCTGCTAATCATCCTCGGCGCAATGAGCGAGGATAACCCTGTCATGGAGTTTTCAGCGTGATTAACGCTAACCTGCAATCGTTCAAGGATTTAGTCAAAAAGTGCGCGTCTAAAGAGGATTCGCAAGCGTGCGACATGTTCCGTTCGGCCGTTGGCGTGGATTGCGCAGACGATGAGATCGGCCCGGCGCTCAAGGCCGACGATATCGGCTTTGTGGTGGATGCAGTGGCCGAGCATCAGCCTATCGTTAACGGCGAGTCTCTCTATACCCCGAAAGGGGTGATTGGCGTAGATGAGTTTCTGGCCATTCTCGACGCGCTGATGTTGAGCGAGGCCGATGCAGAGGAAAAAGCCGTCATCGAGACCGGCCTGACGTTCTCGGCCGAAGACTGGGAGGCTATGCGGGCGGCCGTTTGGCGGCATCTTGGCCCGGTTGCTACCGTCGTGGCTGACGCAGTGTGGCGCGCCGACGAAGAGTGACGTAGAAGACACAAGGGGGGTGCAAGCCCCCTTCTTTTTTGGCATACTGTCTTCCATCGCAACACGGCATCCGCCGACAATCCCACGATCATGAAACAAGCATCCTTCTTCAAAGGTTCACAAGAACCCATCGCCAAGAAAAACAAGGAATTGCGCGAGTATCTGCGCCTCAATCGCTTGCGCCACACTCGCAAGCTTGAGCGCGCTTTCATGAAAGCTACGCTTGCTGAATATGCGTCGGCGTAATCCTTGGCTTCGCATTTTCCTCGTGGCCCGCATCACTCTCTTCCGTAGCGGGCCGCTGAAATCCTTCCTTTCCCTCGTATGGAAACTCAAATGAGCAACGAGAACATTACACCAGAGATTCGAGAGTACGCAGATATTTGTCTTAGTTCCCCTGTTATTGACAGCGCATATTGCCGAGCTGATAGTTTGAGAAATGCGCGCTTGGCAAGGGAAACGGAGTATCTGGGTGAGATCGCGAACGGAATCGCTATTGAAATCGAAAACGAACGGAGTAGCAGGAAAATGAGATACGAAAACATCAACAACCCGCAACAAACGATGCTTGCCGCGCTTGGCGACATTGCTGCACGCAAGCAGCAAATCCGCGATGCCGGCGAGATTCTGGACAATCTGCTGCAACACAATGGGCACGTCGAGGATGTTCCGCTGCTGAAGCTTTTCGAGGCGCAAGCAGCCCTTTCTACCATCATCGAAATTCTGGACGAGGCGCTGCCGGAATGAGCGGTTTTGAACGAGTGGCAAACCGTCTTGTTTCGGAGCTTGTGCGAATACACGATAATGAAATGGAGATTGCATTGATCACAAGCGAAGAAATTACTGAAGGAAAGATTCTCGATTTTGTTGATTCGCTTGAATCGATCATCCAATCCCACGACAACCCACAAGACGCAATCCAACAAATCCAATCGCTGATTGAGCGAACGAGAGAAGTATATGAATCCTGAATTCCAACCCATCAAGATCGAAACGGAATTGACCAAGGAACTGCAATCGCAGGGGCAAGCATACGTCGAGAAAGAAATGATCAAGATTGCCCAAAAGAAGGCGGCTTGCTTTGATGCTCTGATCGTCTATCTGGACGATTTGCGGCGTATCCGTGAGCAATACACTGCATTCCGCATGTATTACTTTGGCGATTACCCGGAAGGCGATGAAGAGCCGCGAGTAAGTAAAGACGAGATCATCTTAGATTCCATGATCAGGATCATGGCTGCATCTAATAGCGCGTTACACAACCAAATTTTGGGGCGCGGATATCGCAAGGATAATCCCAAATTTGAAGAGGAAATGAAGCGCATTCATAAAGCGATTGAAGAATGAATCTAGATTTGGAGGTGAAAATTTTCGGCCTCAAAAAGATGAGCGATTTTGACGCGGTTTTTGCCGGAGTGAAGAACGGAGACCGTGATTCAATGCAAAAGGCCATCGATCACGCCATTGATATTTTGGCGGAATTTCTGCCGAAAGATCGGGACGTTCTGATAGAAGGGGAAGTGGCGGTTTTCGAGGCGGTTTACCTTATGGTCGAGATGAAAAAAATCATGGGGGAAGGCGGTGATGAATCAAAAGGAATTTGAGTCGCTCTATGAAGGGCTGCAAGCCGGCGATACTGAGTGCATCAAAGATGTTATACAGAACGGCGCGTACATGTTGCACGCACTAATGCAATGTATGTCCCCCGATCTTGTCAGCCAAGAGCAACGAGAATCTACAAATCTGATGTTTGTACTTTTATCTTTGATCAAAGCAGGCCAACTTCAAATTGTCGGTTTAGAGGAATGGTCATGGATGAATACGAAAGAATTGCAAGAAAAATCGATGCTTGGGACGAAAGCGCGGTTAAGGAAACTCTTCAGTTTGTGTATAAAACTTTGCAAAGCGTTCAAACCGAGATGCTCGATCTAGGCAAGTATAATGATGATGTAGAAACAGAGAGATGTCTTTCAATGATCTTGCTTGATGCCTTGGATTTTGGAAGTATCTTGGTCTCTTCCAAGCGTAAGCAACCCAAAAGCAAGAATCTCAAAACGGAGTGAACAATGAAAATTGAAGAATACACTGCGCTTACAGAATCCATCGATAAAGGTGAGGTAAGGGCGGTCTATAACGCGCTCAAATTCTCTGCCGGTGTCTTGGAAAACATTGGCAAGCAATTGCCGCCAGATGTCCGCCGAGAAGAGGTAGAGCAGGCTCTTTACCTTACATGGAGATTGTGTGATGTGGTTATGTTCCATACCATGCCTGCGAGCTACTGGCGCGGTCCGGAAAAGCAGGAACAACGTCCGCCAGTAGCAGACGATGACGATTTCATCACGCGGTCGAGTTATGAAGATCACTGGCAGAACAAGGGCCGGCAATTCTTTGAGGATTTAGCAAAGAACATCCGCGAACGTGAAGCCGGCGACAAAGTGAAGGGGGTAGAAGAAGACATCCAGAAGGCCAAGCAAGAGCGAGCCATTCTTGAGCGGAAGGCGGCCGCGTTCGATGAGATCGCCGGGGAAATTGTCGGCCTTTACCGTGCAGTTAATACGGTACGTGCATGCGTGGATGGCGACTGCGACCAGTATAAAGTTCATCTTGCGATGATTGACGCTATGTTTTCGCTTGGCGTCGTTGCGCAAATCATCGTAAAAACCAAAGAGGACGTGGCATGATGGTAAAGATTCCTTACGACACTGAAGAATTGGCTTATGGAATTGCCACCGACGACAAGAATGCCATGAAAGTAGCAATAAACATTGTTACTAGTGTGTTATTCCATGCCTCGAATAACAGTAGCTGGAGCGAAGAGGACAAAGATTCAATCAAAAAGGCATTCCGGATTGCTTCTGTGTTTCAGTGGTGGATAGATAACGAAATGGTTCAGGTTCAAATGAAATGGGAGGATCAATAATGCTCAACAAAGACGAACTGGAAAAACTCTACTCGCAACTGATCGAGGTCCGGCGCCATGGCGATCTCTCGAAGCTGAACGAAGCCATTCAGTTAGTCGCCATGGCCCTAGGGGCATCCATTTCCACGAGCGACGAATGGGCGAGCGAGAACTAATCACGCAGCACGCTATCTACGTCATCGCCCGGGCCGTGAACATCATGCAATCACGGCCACGCGATGAATGGAAAAGCGCAATGGCGGCAGATATCAGCGACAACGAAGGGCTGCCATTCCAGCCCGTCACGTTCACCGAGGGTATTGCCGACGCTATGATCTCGTGGCTTCGGTCGGCCGATACCAAATGGTTCGACCTTCTTTCCGAAACAACAAAATTCCTGAAGCAATCCTATGTCAACACGTCCCCATCAGTATCTGGAAGCAACCCCGGAGATTCTGGCGGCGCTTGATGAATCAGCCCGCGTCTATCGTGGCGTCGCCCCGGCATTCGCCCTTTGGATCGAGCGCCTCGACGATGACGCGCTGATGGATGCCGTAGATTGCGTCTACGTTACGCGGGCATGCGCGCGTGAGCTGGCGGCCGATACGCTTAACGTCACGTCCGTGATGAACCATTCTGACCGCTACGGCGCGCTGGATCAGTGGATCAACCGGCAGGGAATGGCGCTTGTGGCCATGGCTGCACTGGCCGATGGCCATGAGCACGCGTTACGGTGGGTACATCCGGATGATGTGGCAGGGGTGAAACGCCAGATTGACAAACTCAAGGCCAACCCGTACCATACATACACTTTCAAAGACGCCCTAGAGGCAACTTCCCACGATGAAACGCATTCTCTCCCTGATCCTGATCCTACCCGCGCTGGCCTCGGCCGGTGAGTACGAGAAACTGACCACCAGTGAACAACAAGAGGCGGCGCTGATGTGCCGTCTCTATCAGCCGGATACGCCAGACATGGCAGACTGCCTTGAATCACGCGCCTCGATGCTGTTGCTTGTGCGCGAGGTTGCTGAGGAATACGAACAATGCCTTAAATCCGGCTATGCCGACTGTGAGCGCCGAATCTGATCAATCCCACGAACAAGGAATCATCATGCTGTCATTCAAGCCTAAGAACAACGATTTCATTGAAGCGTTCGTCATTTCTGAGGTGATGCTTGAAAAAACCCGCATCGGAAGAATTGACATTCCGGGCATCGATACTAAGCAGTTTCGGGGTATGTCGTTTTCGTTCATTGGTCAAGAGATCGCCAATCACTACGGCGAGCTGCTGGCCGAATACGATCAGCCTGATCCAAATTGGATTACCGTTATCTACAAGGAAAACGCCATTCCCTATGTGTCGGTTGAGCACGCAGACCGTGCGCTGGAGCGACATGATTTTGTCTTGGTCAATACTGGAAGAGACAGGTATCCATACAGAGAAAAGTATGAACTGATCGGCAAAACGTCGTTGGGTCAAGAACATATTTACCTTGTCAACTATTGCGGCGACATGCCCGGGCCGATGGTGGCGCGTGCGATCAATCAAGCGCATGATGTTGTTCCGGGGTTCCAATCGTGCGTGAACGGCACGCGCACGGACGTTGCGTCAACTCTTGTCGAGGCGCTGGAAAAACTGAACGAGCGCCACTATGTCGGCGTAGCGTTGCGTAACCCCAGCGAAGAGGACAAACGGATGATGAAGGCGGCGCGTGTGCGGTTCCTTCCCCATCAGAACGAGGCCGGCGAATCGTTTGCGATCATCGGCTACAACACACTTCCGAATCCACTGGATAAACGCGACCTTCAAAGCGTCGCCAAATACTTCTGAGAGGCACACAATGAACATCCTTCTCTTCTTCGCATTCTGGGCCGTCGCAACCGTGTGGGTCATCGGATTCTGCACGGAAAAAATGGTCAATCTGCCGAAAGACTGGGCGACGATCACGGCATCCGCGCTGCTGGCGCTCTTCCCGGCGCTGGCGGTTTTCGTCATCGCTGAATTGTTCTAATCACACTCAAGGGGTACGCAATGGAAGGAATCATCATTCATGCTTTTGAGCACGCAACCATCTGGAGCTGGATTGGCGCAATTGTCATGACCGTCTTTATCTTCTATCTCAATTCAAAGATTGAGGTAGAAGCGCCGGCTGGAACGGGGAAAGTTAAGGCATTCTTTGTTGAGGCGATGATCAGGGGTGTCTTTGTGTGGGGTGCTATTTTCACCTATTCCGTGATTAATGCCATTCTGGAATCGGTATGGACCTTCGCATCCAAACACTTCTGACATGAACCTGATCATCTTCCTGTTCGTTGGCGTCACTGTCTTCTTTTTTGCCAACGTCAACGTGACGTTGCAACCCGGCGAAAGCCCGAGGGACGCAGTGCGGTACGAGATCGCCGGAAAGGCAATCGTTGCGGTCATCGCGGCGTTCTCGGCCGTCGGTTTCTTCTCAATGCTCAACCTGTAATCGGCCAAGGGCGCGCAATTGCGCGCCTGTTTTGGAGGAATCGTGATGATTTACATCTACGCGGCTTGCGTTCTGTCATTGATCGGCGCGTTTACGGCGCGGCAGGTTAAGCGTGCCTTGAGCTATGAGAAAGGCGCATCGTGGCAGTATTACCTTCTTTGCCTTGTGAAAGACGCGGCTGAAGTGGCGCTGTTCTCGTTCGCTATCGTTGAGCTGCTGGACTACGTAAAAGTAGCGGCATGATGGATGGTCAGCGATGAAAACAAGCGATCTTCGTGAATTTTGGGATGCCTTTGGTCCGGTAATCATAGTTTTCGGGCCAACTCTTGTCTTTTATTTGTTTTTGGCATGGGTAGCAGTAACAAAGACGCCTAATGAAACTCATGTTTCAAAATCACACAATGCCACAGATCGCCATGTGACGTCATGTGCGACGATACGGGTAAATGTCGAGAATGGGCGAATTGTTGAGGGGCGGCAATGAATATGCCGCCACGTTGTAAGATAGAAGATGCAATACTGAATTGCGTGTCCTATGCGTTCGTTGTTGCATTTTTCTCTCTTCCGATCATCGTGTTACTTTTCGTAAGTGACGCACCAAAACCGCCCAAATGTCGGGTCCAGACAACAGAACGCGATAACCGCTTGCATATCGTGCTGGATTGCCCTATGATTCCTTCATCCGCTCTCGAAGCACCAACCGATGAGAAGTGACACGACTTTTGCGGCCTTCGCTCTGGCCGTCACACTCGTCTTTCAATCCATCTTACTTTGCGAGTTACTCAAATGATCATCAGCGAAATTCCCACGATTGGCGAGATCATCCTCGGCCTTGTCGGCATCTTTGTCCTTTTCTTTTGGTTTGGGGAGGAGCTGTGATGCTGGCTGATTCGATGAGATGGGCCGTTTCTAACGAAGAATTCCCTTATTTGGAGGGGAAAGGGCTTGGCGGCATTCTTCGGTTTAATGCCGATTCTGAACTTTCGTTTCTTGACATTGATTTGCGTGGCGTCAATCTGTCTTTTAGGCAAGAGGAAGATATTTTCCGCCTGATAGACCGTGCGCGCAATGTCTTCGTGATTACGTCGAATCAGATATACAGATTCAACGGGTTAAAGCGAATCGATTTTCTGCACAGATGCTCAAGCACGAAGAAAGGCACAAGAGTTACGCAAGTTTGGTTTGATGGAGATTGCATCGATGAAATCTGGAAGCGCGTCGTCCGGATCATGGATGCAAACAGTACGGCAGTCCGGGATATTGTGGACGTAATGGGGTATACGCAAGGAATCAACGTCTATACCACGCACATCAAATCGCAAGCGGATGTAACGAACATCCGCGTTCCAAACGGAGAGCGAATGTACCTGTACGATGTCAGGATCAGTGACGACGGCAGCGCAAGCGGGTGCATCGTTCACGCAGATAAGGACTTTTCCATTCCATCATCAACCGTAGAGATGTTCAAAGCAATCGGAGAACTGAATGCGCAATAAATCATACATCGATCATTACTTTGTCGGCCCGGTGCGCATCCGTTTCGACTTCCAACCGCCCGAAGGCTTTCTGACCGATAAGGATGTCTTCAATTCTTATGGCCTCGAAGTTCTGGGCGGATACTGGAATGCTGGCACTGCCCCTGATATGGAGGCTTTCCATAGCCGGGTATATGAGCGCCTCGCCTTCAACGAGCGCCTGATCATGGACCCCATCGTCAATGCGCCGATTACGGTGGCCATTGTGACCGTCAACAACAAGCGCCCGGTACCAAAATGGCTGAAACGCGGCATTGTGTTTTTCAACGATATCGATGATTTGCCGAAGATGTGGCAAAAGAACGTTGCAAGCATTACGGGCTGTGACGCTGGAGGTATCGCATGGAAAGGCGGCAAGCTTGGTGAGCTGCTGAATGATGCGAATGATTTGCTTCGTTCGGATGAATTCTACGGAATCGAAGATATCACCATGAGCCCCGAGGATGTCAAAGCGACCGGGATTAAAGCGGAATTCGGATGGCTTGATAACGTCAAGGACGCCAAGAAGGCAATGTCTTTGCGCAAGGGATGGTCAATGCGTCTCAAGGTTTCGGCCAGCGACGGCCAATTTAGCGGCGAGTTTCTCAAGGCAAAGGGCGTAAAACTTACGGACCGTAACGAGGCGCTGATTCAGGCTTTTGCCGATCAGTATGGAGAATTCGATGAGCAATGAAATCGCAGTCAAACCGTTCGAATATGCGGTCCTGAACATGCCGCAAAGCACGGCAATCGCCACACTGAAGGCGTCGCTCTACCCCGGCGCCAGTGACGAAAACGTTATCAACGTGCTGAAATACTGCCGCGCCGCGAAGCTGGACCCGATGCAGCGGCCCGTCCATATCGTGCCGATGTGGGACGCCAAAACAGGAAAAACCCGGGACACAATCATGCCCGGGGTCAACTTCCATCTGACGGCGGCCGAGCGTAACGGTTGCGCTGGAATCGGTGAGCCGGAGTATGGTCCGGATGTTACGGAGGTTCTGGGCGAAGAGAGGATTACCTATCCTGCATGGTGCAAGGTCAAAGTTTTGCGTCTGATCGATGGCGGCCGCATCGCTGAGTTTGTCGGATATGAGCGGTTCACTGAATGCGTCAGCACTAATAAAAAGGGCACGCCTAACGCCATGTGGAAGAAGCGCCCTTATGGGATGCTGGCCAAATGCGCTATGTCGCAAGCCCTTCGCAAGGGGTTTCCGTCTGTCGCTGGCGCGTACACGGCCGAGGAAATGGCAGGCAAGACGATTGGCGAGGAATTCGACGATTATGTAGTCAATGAATCAGAGGCTGCCAAGCCATCACCTACCGCCGGGATCAAGACGAAAGCAGAAGCTGCCGCCGAGAAGAAACGCGCCACGAAGGCTAAGGAAATCGTCGAGGCCGCACGTACCGGCGAGGCCGTGTCTGATGTCATCGAGGACGTGGAGTTTGTCGAAGCCGTTGCGGAGGCTTCAGCCGAAGCGGCGCCACCGCCTGAATCCGCGAAGACCGAGAAGAAGCGGGAATACCTTCCCCCAGCAGTCCGGCCGTTCGGGGAGTCGCTCTACAATCAGCACGTGAAGCCGATCCTTGGCAAATGGACAGACCGAACGTTGCTTGATCATTTTGGCCTGAACTATGAAAAGATCGTGGATGTCCCGCTGGAAGATGCACGGAGCATCATGCGATTCCTGAAAGACGGGGAATGAGCGCGAACATTCGCTAACTCATTGACATGATAGGCGGAAACCATTACATTGATACGGTCTCATATCATTTGTTAATGGTTTCCGTATGGACCTTGTTTCAATCGGCAAGCGGTTTTCTGAAGCGCGCAAGATGTGCGACCTCACTACAACCGCTGCCGCCAAACTCATTGGCGCAAAGAATTCTGTCCACCTCATGCGGATTGAAGCCGGGGAAATCGCGCCGTCCCTTGAGTACGTCATTCTTTGCTCACGCGCCTATAGCGTGACGACAGATTTCCTTCTCTGCCAATCGTCAGACTTCGAGTTTGACCAGAACTTCCGCGAAGATCGGGACGTTAGCGCCTGCCTGTTCGAGTACTGGGAGCGAACAAGAAAGCGCGACCTTTGCGCCATTCGGTCCGTGAGCGACCAAATCCACAAGATCAAGGAGAGCACAGAGGAACTGGCGTCGGTGGTTGATGGCATTGCCCTCGCATTCCAGCAGTTTGCATCTGATAACCCCGAGTTTGAGGACATGCGAAACGGCGCGCGGCTTCAGGCCCGTATCTATGGCGGCCGTGAAAAGGTCTCGAATGTGCGCCTGAAAATCCGACGGTTCGAGTACGCAGGGGAGAAAGCCACCGAGTATCTCAATGACGAATTGGGCCGCAATTCGCCTTGAATGGGAGCTATCCCCCAGATATGGAAGCCGGTGGATTGCAGAGAAATACGGCCTTGACCGCTCTGAAATGCACCGGCATTACGTTTCTGAGGGCTGGAAGAAATTCAAGGAACGATTTACGCAGGCACTACCTGAAGAGGTTATAGATTCGATCATGGCCAAGCGCGACGATGAAGAACCGGACGAGATCAATACCTTTCCCGATGACGTTCTGTCAGTGGGAGGGAAATACGTGCCCGGCATGCACAAGGTCGCCTACAAGATCGGCCTGTTAGGTGGCACACTCAAGGATTTGGCCGACGCTTTCGACGTGGCCGAAGGTACTGTGGTCCGGTGGTGCAAGGAACATCTGGAGTTTGGGGAAGCGGTCAAACGCGCCCGAATGCTGGCCGATGCGAACATAGCGCATTCGCTCTTCAAACGGGCGATGGGCTACCAGATAACGGAAATGAAGGTGGTGAATTCGCCCAATGGGCCAGAAACAATCGCGGTTGATAAGGATATTCTTCCGGACGTTGCCGCCATCAAGTTCTGGCTGACAAACAGGCAGCCTCATCTTTGGAAAGATAAGGTCGAGGTGAGGGAGGAGGTGACGTTCAATGCTGCCAACCTTGAGAAGCAGCTAGAGGGCGTGTACGAGCGCGTTACCGAAGAGATCGAAGAGAAGCAGCGCGCCATTGAAGGCCGGGCAGCGCGCCTCGGCTTCGACGTTGAAGATATCGAGGTGAAGTGATGGCGTTCATCCCGCTGCCAGAAGACCCGCGATGGCTGCCGTTCGTTGAGCGGTATGCCGGTAGCTGTTTCCGTTTTGCTGTCGAAGTTCTGAAATTGAAACCATCGTTGCAGCAAAAGGAACTGATGGACGCCATCAGCGCGCCGGGTTGCCGGGTCAGCGTGGCGTCGGGGCACGGATGTTTTGCGCCCGGAACGCGCATCAGGATGCAGGACGGCTCTATCAAAACGGTCGAGGATGTCGAATTCTTCGACCGTCTGGCCTCGCGTGATGGCGAGCCGCGCAACGTGCTGAAGCTTTATCGTGGCATTGATGAGATGTTCCGCGTCACGTATGACGATGGGTCTACGCACACGGTAAATGCCTCACATGAGCTAATCCTGTTTGCTAAAGGGCGAGAGTTTCGGATGACGCCTCGGCAGTTTGCCAACCTGCATCCGAAGCTACAAGGCATCCTGAAGATGCGCAAGACGGACGGCACCGAACATGCTGTCACGTCCGTGCAATCGCTGGGGGCTGGAGAGTTTGCGGGCTTCTCTCTGGATGGCGACCATTCGACGATTGACGGTCAGGGGTTGCTTATTAGCAACACTGGAAAGAGTTTCAGTCTTTCCGTCATCATCCCTTGGCTTCTCTTCACCCACTACAAGGCATGGGTTCTCGTTACCGCCAACGATATCGACCAGATCAAGGCTTCCACGCTGAAGGAGATTGCGTCGCAGATCGGGCGCCTGAAAGAAGGTCCGTATGCGTGGCTGGCAGACAAGATCGAGCTGATGGCCTCGGGGGATTTGCGCGTCAGAGGGTATGAACAAAACTGGCTGATGGAGCTGAAGACGGCTAACGCCAAAAATGCTAACAAGATGGCCGGCCGGCACGCAAAGTTTCTGACGATCATTGCCGATGAAGGTTCATCCATCCCCGATACCGTCATGATGACACTGAACGGGGCTCTGACCGAGGCGGCTAACCGATTCATCATCACGTCGCAGCCGACGAAGAATAGCGGCTTCTTCTACGATACCTTCAACCGCTTAAGCGAGCGTAACGGTGGGCATTGGCACAATATCACTATGTCATCCATCGATTCCCCGCACGTGTCGGATGAATCGCTGAAAACGCTATGGGCGATGTATGACGACGATGAGCGGCGCGTGCGTATCCTTGGCCTGTTCCCGCAAGATTCGGCGCGCTTCTTTGTTGGCAGAAAGGCGGTCGAGAACGCATACAAGCGCGGCAGGATCATCAATGCGAATGAGCATTACGGTTACTTCATTTGCTGCGACATTGCGTCCGGTGAGGGGCTGCGAGACAAGAGCGCGGTATCTGTTTGCCGTGTGTATGGCTACGGAGAAGAGCGCCGCGTAGAGGTGGTGGACATCCCGTTATTTACTAATAACATCCGGTCCAATCAGTTTGCCCATTACGTCATTGAGGCGGCAGCGCCCTACCCTAACGTTACGTTCGTGGTGGACAGTGGCGGCCTCGGCATCAACGTCTGCCAAGACCTAGAGGACGCGGGCAAAATGGTCCAGCGCGTGAACTGGGGCAATCCCTGTTTCAGGAACGTGAACAAAGATCGCTATCTGAATCTTCGAGCGCAAGCCACGCATCAACTGGCGCGGGCCATCAAGGAAGGGCGTTTTAGCGTGCTGACAAACGATCATCGGGCGGTGGGCCTCGATCAGGTGTCGCGCATACCGAAGACGTTCACGGACAAGGGGCGCTTGCGTGTCCCGCCAAAGCACGGCCCGGAATGGGAGGGCATGGGTTCGCCTGACCTTGCCGATACGTGGGCATTTGCATTCCTTGAGACCTCGACATACACGGCCAGCGGCGAAAGCGTGAGCGATAAAACGATGGTTTCGGCGGCCGAGGCAGCGACAGAAGAGGCGGCTAATCTGTTCTCTGACCTTTAGAATGACGGGGTGTACACACAGATGGGGCACCCCATGAAGAACGTTCTATTCAAGTATGAAACACTGTCGGAAAATGATCCGGCAGCCAAGAAGATCAAAAGCGCATTCCTGAAACTCGGCTGCAATGTCGTGGAAATGGCGGTGGGCAAGCCTAAGCGTAGTGCTGACGTGAGTTACAAGGAATTCGACTTCACTTTTGCCGATTCCCAGCGCGTGACGGCCCGCATCAAGCCCACCGGAGACGTGTATCAAGTGCTGCTGAATGGCAGTGTTTTGCCGCTCAAGAATCAGGATGAGCACCAAAAGGCCATCGAGGAAATTGCATCAAGGCTGGACGGTGGGCGCGCTGCCTTCCAGAAGAAGCTGGCCCGCACTAAAGTGACCATTCCTGCCGGCATCCGTAACACGGTCAAGGAAACGGAGAAATCACTGACCGAAAAACGCGACGCACTCAAAGAGGTTATTGCCGATCTCGATAAGAAAATCGAAGAGGCTAACGAGGCGCTGAAATGATGATTCACGGCCTCAAGATGATGACCGAGGCGCAACGTAAGGCGCGTAATGGAAAGGTCCAGCGCGTCACGTTCGGGCCGCTTTCGTTGTGCGTGGAAATCCCGGCCGGCTGGAGGAAGGGGGCTTCCTTTCTGACGGCACACTATGGATACATTGCCGGCACGAAAGCCCCGGATGGCGCAGCTATCGATATGTTCCTGTCGCCGCAAGCAAGCGTGACGGCTGACGTGTTTGTCATCGACCATATGAAGGGCGGAAAATTCGATGAGCCGAAAGTGTTCCTTGGGTTCACGTCCAAGGTTGATGCCGAGGAGACGTACCGGAACATCTACGCGCAACGAGCGCCAGCAACCAAAATGACGATGACGCAATTTCAACAATGGATTAAGGAAGGTGGCGCAATGCAACCGACGATCAAGGAAGAACCTAAGCTTCAAAAGGTCTATTGGGATAGTAACGGAGACCCGGACGTTCCGATGACGGAAATTCTCTACCAGATTCGCAAAACTGACCCTACCAGCCTCGCGCTTGAGCCGATGACGCTGGACGATATCTATGGCGATGCTGACGAGGTGGTAGAGCTGGATGCGCTTGTCGTTCCCATGATGCGCCTTGAGCGCGTGGCCGGCATCATGCAAAACCAGATGAAGCGGTACGGGTCCGAAGCACTCAATTTTCAGGTGAGCAAACCGTTCAAAAAGAACGGGACCGCTCAAGTGGCGGTTGTCTATGAGCTTGCCGACGGCCAGACGATCAGCATATATTTCCACAATCCGGACGTGACGCCATCCAAGATCGCACCGCAAGATGAGCTGATCTCTTGGAAATGGATGCTCAACAAGAAGGACATTACGATTCTGGTGGCCCCCGAGAAGGGGCAGGATTTGGACCCGCGAGAGGTGATGCGGCGCGTAGCCAAGATCGCTATCAAGAACCGTCCGACGTTCGAGCGGAACAACGCTGCCCGTGTCGAGCGTGTGGCGCGTGTGGAGGCGCTTAAGGCTGAAATTGTCGTTCTTGAAAAGGAAGTGGACGACAAAACGCATGAGCTGGAAATTCTCCGCATGAAACTCGAAGAGAAGCGGAGGATGCCTGAACCTGAGCCTGAGCCCGCGCCTGAACCTGAAGTGACGCCAGAGGCCGAAGCTACGCCGGAACCTGAAGTTACGAGCGGTTCGGATGGCGCGCCCACTCAAGAGGTCAAGAAAGGCAGGAAAAGCAAGTATGATCCGGCCGTAGCGGCAGCGTTAGAGGAAAAGATTGCTAATCTCACTCGCTTCTCTGATGTCAGAGACCTTCAAGCTGCGATCCGTGACGCTGAACTTTCGCGCAATGATAAAAAGCGAATCAAGGAACTGCTAAAGCAGCGCGTAAGTGATATGAATCGTGAGCGGTATCTAAAAAAACAGGAAATGCTTCAGGAGTTTGGCGAGCAATTGAAGGATGTTGAATTTGAAGATGAATTGCAATTGGTTGAGGCATTCATCAATAAAATTCCAGACATTGATGAAGAACATATGGCCAATCTCTATATGAGAATTGACGACAAGCGCAAGGAACTTCAAATCAAGGCAAAACAGGAAGCACGCAAGGCCGCCGAACAAGCCAAGCAAGCCGCGCCAGCCCCTGAGGAACCCAAAGAAGAAACTCGGGAAGAGCGCGTGACCCGACTGCATGACGCGGTTATGGTTCTGATCAATTCGGCCACGTCCATCGAAGACATTCGGAGCCTGAAGAAATCCGCAACGTTCAAGGAATTCAGGTTCATGACGGAAGGTCGCGGCCGGGAAGACTTTGAACCGAAGCGCGAAAGCATCCGCACGGCACTCTATGCCAAGAGCGCGGAACTGAACATGCCGCTCTACAACGAGATCATGAGCGAGATTCAGGCCGCCACCGATGAATCTGGCGTTCTGGCCGCGCTTGAGAAGGTCGAAATGGTCCGGAACGACTTCCCGCCAGCCCAGCGTAACGAGATCACGCAGGCCGCCGAGGCACGCATTGAGGCACTGAATGCCGTTCCTGAGCCGCAAGCTACGCCGCTGCCTGAAGTGCAGCCTCCTATGCCAGAGGAACCCGCGTCGGAACCCGTCCATGAGCCGGCGTCGGAACCCGTCGCGGAACAACCCGCCGAAGTGGTGAACGCTACGCCGCTGAATGATCCGGTTAACCCGCAAGAGGAAGCCGACCGGAACTATCTCGAAACGTTCGACCCGGCCACCGCTGACGATGCGCGCTTGGAAGAGATCGCGGCCCGCTACACGTCCGGCGAGATGTTGGAACTGCTGGAAAAGGCTTTGGCCAAATACGAGGAATACATGGTGGCTGCTGCCGAGGAATCGATGAAGTGATAGGGTGATGGCCTAAAATCAGAACGGTCGGAAGAGATTCCGGCCGTTTTTTTTGCGCAAAAAAAGGAACATCCAATGACAGTTATTGAGAAGCTGAAGCTGATCAAAAACCTGAAGGCTGCACAAGCCCTTCCCCGCGACACAATCCCTCAACGTCTTTCACGTATCAAGGCCATCAAGGCCGCACTCGATGCGCTCAAAGGGGCAAAGACTGAGGAACGTACCGCCGAGAAAGAGGCCGTAGAAGCGGCATTCAAGTTTGACGCTGAACGCAAGACCGCCGAACGCAAGAAGGCTAATGACGCGGCCTATGCGCTGCTGCAAAGCATCGATGAGGGCAAGACACTCAACGAGGAAGAAAAGGCCGTGCTGGCCGCGTATAGCGGTTGTGGCGGCGGTCTCGTGAACCCGCTTACCGGCAAGGTTGGCAGCGCGACGGAGTACTACACGCCGAAACCCATCGTCTCGGGCATGTGGGACATGCTGGGTGAATCGTTCGGGTTCAAGGGCGGGAAAGTGCTGGACCCCAGTAGCGGTACCGGCATTTTTGGGGCGACGGCGCCTAAAGGTGTGGTCATGCAAAGCGTGGAAATCAGCGAGGTTTCCGGCAAGATCAACAAGGCGCTGAACTCGAAGACCGGCAATAACGTTGCCATCGAGCCGTTCGAGGGCTTCGCAGCGCGCACGCCTGACGGCACGTTCGATGCTCTGGTAACTAACGTTCCGTTCGGTGATTCCGGTATCCGGACTGCCAAAGGAATGGACCAGAAATATCAGGATCAAAGCCTGCAAGGCTACTTCCTGCTGCGCGGCCTCGATAAGCTGAAGCCGGGCGGCCTGATGGCCGTGATTCTACCGGGTAGCGTCGTTGCCAATCGTGGGGCACGTGAAACCAAAGTGCGGACCATGATCAGCCTGAAGGCAGAATTTTGCGGCGCTATCCGCTTGCCTAACAGTGTCTTTGAGACAACTGGCGCTGACGTGATTACGGACGTTGCCGTATTCAAGAAGCACGGGGCTGATGCGGCTGAAAAGATTGATGCTCTTTTCCGTGCAGGCAAAGCCGATGAGCTGCGAGAAATGGGCGTTCTCTACGAGGAATTCATTGACGGCAATTGGTTCAAGGGCGAAGGACGCAAGTACCTGCACGGCGAGGAAGTGACGGTTAACGGCCGCTGGGGCGAGACGCAGAAGGTTGTGTCCACCAAGAGCGTTACTGATATCGGTCCCCTGCTGCGAGAGCTTCGCTTCAAATCTCGCATCAACTGGGATGCTCTGGGGGCGGCTGATGTCAGTTTAGCCTATGACGTAGGCGACGAGATTACGGCACCAGATGGCACACTGATGCGCTGGGACGGTGAAACGTTCGTGGAGGTCCAGCGCGCCGAAGCGAAGGTCAACCCGTTTGCCAAGGTCATCGAGGCAATGGACCTGACCGCGCTTCAGTTCTACTACGCAGACTTCAGTGACGATGAGGTGGCCGGCGCGCTGCAATACGTTGCAGACAATAACGTATCCGTCAAACCATGGGTCAATACGCTGAACCTTGGCAAGCGCATTGATGTTCTCGTTTGCGCGGCCGTCGAATCGTTCGATGAGAAAGCCACGACCGATAACCTTGGGGAAGAGCATCCGCGCCTGACAGAGGACGTGCAAGCTTCCATCAAAGCCGCGCGCAACGTCACGCCGAAAGAGAGCGCCAAGGGCGTCTATAACCGCTTTAAAGCCTTCACCGATAGCGGCGTTCTGTCGCCCGTTTGGTTCGGACAGGTAGCCGAGCTGAAAACCATCGAGAGCAATGCCGCTAAATTCGAGGTCGCAAAGGGCCGTCAGAAATGGGTCAGCATTGATGACATGCGCAAGAACGGCATCGACGTTGACGGGGAAGAATTCGTCCACAATGGCGGCATGGTCGCGCTGATGGATGAGGTCTGCACTGGCAAGGCCGCTGAAGTTATCGAGGCACTGAAAAACGCTGACGTACCGCCTGAGCGCAAAGCCCGTCAGATCGCGCTTGCGATGGAACGTATCGAGAAAATCGACGTTTCCAAGATGATCTTTACGCTTACGACGAAATACGTGTCAGCGGATGCTAAGGCGGAATTCCTGAGCCTGTACGTGAGCAAATCGAACTATTCAGGCTTCCAAGCGCATGATGACATTGTTGTGCTGCTGGCGTCTGAGGTGAAGTATGTAGCGTTCGGGAACGTTGACAAACTGTTCGTGCGCGCCCTTGTCGGTTACGTGAACGATGGTCGCGTGTCGTTCGGGAACCTGAAGATTGACGGCGTTTCTGATGATGAGCAAAAGCAGGCGAAGCGCGACCTTCTCGACGACTATCGTAAATACCTGAACAAGCTTGATACGCAATTCAACCTGTGGGTTCACTCGAATCGTGCGCTCAAGACGGCGCTGGATATCCGCCTGAATTCGGCTGAGAACGCCTTCTTCAAAACGCAGGCCAGCGACGGCCCGCTGACGATTCCCGGCCTTTCCGGTGATATCCAACTGCACGGCTATCAGCGCGCTTTCGTGCGCAAGATCGCAGCGCGATTCAATGGCATCAACTCGTTCGATGTTGGCCTCGGCAAGAGCTTCACGGCACTGGCCAGCGTGCAGTATGCGCAAGCCATCGGCGCCAAGAAAAAGACCGTTTTCGTCGTTCCAAAATCCGTCATCACAAACTGGGTGAAGGAAGCTAACCGCCTGTTTTCCGCTGACGTTGCGAACGAAATTCTTGTGGTCGGCGCCGTCGAGAAGAAAGGAAAGCTGGACGTTGATTCCAAGCGGTTTGATGCTGATTTGCAGCGCATCGCTGATAACGTTCACTCGAAGATTTTCATGACGGCCGAAGCATTCCAGCGTATCCGCATCCGGGAAGAGGATGTTAAGGAATATCTGGACGCCATGCGCCTGAACGACCGCGATGCTTACGGGGACAAAATTTCTGACGCTGATAGCAATCGTGTAGAAAGCCGCCTGTATGCCATCGAGAAGATTTTGACCGAAGACGGAAAGAGCGATGGCGCGCCTTACTGGCATACGCTGGGCATTGATTCGGTTGTGTTCGATGAAATGCACGTCAACAAGAATGCGGTCCTCGCCATCGGTGTACGTGGTGCCAAATTCCTGTCCCTGCCGCCCGCTTCCAAGAAAGCCGTGGACGTGATGTGCAAGACTTGGCTGATCCGTCGTGACCATGGTTCCGGTGTGCTGGGCCTGACCGCTACGCCTATCACTAACTCGCCGTTGGAAATTTACGGGATGATGTCCATTGTCGAGGGCATGGACGCAGTTAACGATGCGTGTGGCGTCTCTGGCCCGGGCGACTTCATCAAGGAATCTGTCATCGTCGAAAACCGCGAAGAACTCGGGGTGGACGGCGAAGAGCGGATGATGGATGTTTTTGTGGGACTGAAAAACACGCAGATTCTGGCGCGTCTCGTTCGTGGTGTGTGCGATATCAAGACGGCCGCTGACGCTGGGAACATTGTCCAGCCGGATAGTGAAGAGGTGGTGCAGGGTGTGCCGATGGATAACGACACTGAGCGGCAATTGCGCCAAATGATCCTTGCCTACCAGATCATGCAAGGTTCGGTTAACGCAGGCCCGGAAATCCCCGAGCACGTGGCAGATGTCTACGGGTCCAAAGTCAAGACGCTTATGTCCCCGCTCAACCTTCTGTCGAATATGTCGAAACTGATGGTTGATGAGGATGCAGCCAAGAAACGCACGATCTATATCGGCGGGTCCGAAGAGCTGACGGCCAAATTCAATGGCCTGAAGATCAAGGAGAAACGCGCCTATGGACCGCGCCTTGGTGCGAGCGAAAACATCAAGATTACGGTCAATCCTGAAGATGAAGATGACGTTGAATTCATCGTCCAGATTGGGGCAGTCTTCGATGGCAAGCAAACAATCATCGATACAACGTCATGGGAAACTCAAGACAAATTCGAGGCGCTGGCCGCGAAGCTTGACGTACCGCTTGACGTGAAGCCGTCGGAGAAATTTAAGGCGCTTATCGAGAACATGAAGGCCGAAGCTGCGAACGTGCGCGGCATCAAGAATGGCGAGCGCATCGAGCACGCAAAGCAGATTGTTTTCTGCGACATGCTGGCAACCCATAACAAGCTGAAGCGGTTCATTTGCTCACGTATGGGCATACCCGCGTCGGAGGTCATCATTGTTACGGGGCAGCGCAACGGTTCGCCCGAAGAGATTCAGGACGTGCAAGACGGCTTCAATGACGGGCGCTATCGCATCATCATTGCCAACGAAAAGGCCGAGGTCGGCATCAACCTGCAAAAGGGCACGCAGGCCATCCACCATTTGACGATTGGATGGACGCCTGACAGTTTGCAGCAGCGTAACGGCCGTGGCGTTCGGCAAGGTAACGAGACTGCCAAAGTGAACGTCTATTACTACGATGCCGAAGGTACTTTCGACCAGATGAAGCGGTCCATGGTCAACAAGAAGGCCGACTGGATCGAGAAGGTAATGACGGGCGAAGGCCGCACGGTGGCCGTGAATGCCGGCCTGACACGCGAGCAAATGGACGCGCTGATCGATGGTATGGGCGACGCTGAAAGCATTGCCAAAGCGCAAGCCAAAGCCGAGGAGAAGGCCAAGAAAGCAGCCCGTGACCGTGCCGTCACTCAACAAATGATCATGATTGAGGTTGCGCAAAAGAGCGCGGAGGAGCTGAAAAAAGCGTCCGACATGGCCGGCTGGGCCACGTCGATGATCAACAAGCTTCTTACTCCGGTCAATCAGCAACTGGAAGTCTCGCGCAAGCAATTGGCACTGTCTCGCAGTGATAAGGCTAAGGAACGGCTTACGCAGACCATTGCCGAGCTTGAGAAGCGGCAGGGTGAAATCCGGACGCGCTACAGAAACTATTCTGACCCGACCGTGCGCGAGGAATGGCAAAACGACATTGAGGCGCTGCAAGATAGCGTCAAGAGCGCCAATGAGCAGGTGGAGAACCTGTCTGGTGACGGCGGCCTGAATGAACGCGAAATCCAGTACGTCAAGGACGGAGAGTTCTTCAGGGTTGGCGATGAACTTGCTTTCCCGGGTCAGTTTGTCATGACCAAAAACGACGGTATCGGGGTTGTCGTGAAGAACATCAGGAAATCCCTTTGCCTCGCAACTCTTCGCAAGGACGATAGCCGGCGTTCCGCTGCCTTGGATACCTCCCCGGTCGGCATGGAGCGACTGATCGATGAGGATAAGGTTCCTCACGACATTCTGAAAGAGTTTGCCAAAATCGATACGTATCAGGCGATGCAGGAAGAGGAAAGAACGTTCGAGACCGTTAAGGCGATCACGCAATACACGCAGGTTGTCGCCAAATGGAAGGGCGACCTTGCTAACGTTCTGTGGAAAGAGGGCGTACCCGTTCTGATGATGGGTTCCTACGGTTATCCGCTGTTCGGAATCAGCAGTGACGAGCACCGGGATTCCATCATCAGATACAGTCCTTATGAGGATACGACGCTTAAGGATGACGGCAAATGGACCGAGACCGATATCGAAACGACGGCCGCTGCTGCCGCTCAATATCTGATCTCGATTGATGCTGTTATGAGCGATTTGATGGTGGTACGGAACGAGAAATTCCGGAAGCTTCTGTCCCAGAACATCGAGAACCATTACCTCAAAGACCCGGCCATCGTTGAGCAGGCAATCGAACTGGCCAAGCAGGAATACTCGTCATACCGTTACGGTAGCTACGACATTCCAAAAGTGGCGCGGATGCTTTCAATCCTTGGCCTTCGACGTGCGGCAAAACTGCACTACAACCTATATTCGGCAGAGGATTTCCCGGGCGTGGAATCGATGCAGGGTCAGATGGAAGTGTTCGTCAAACAGGCCCGCGAAGAGGAGGATCGCGTTAATCAGGAATGGGAAGAGAAGAAGCGGAGAGAGAAGGAAGAGAAGGAAGCCAAAGCAGCGCAAGATGCGGCGAACATGGAGAAATGGATTCTGGAAGGCTTCCCGGCTGATAAGGAATTCGGCATCACTGGATTCCGCACGTTCGGCTTTAAGGATCGGATCAAGCAGGCTGAACAAGAGGCAGGCGGTAAAGCCCGCTGGCACGGTGACAGCAAGCAATGGATCATTCACGGGAAGGCGCTGGACAAACTGTTCCAAGATGAATCGTTTGCCGATGCCGTCAAGGAAAAAGAGCTGATCATCAAGCCCGTTTGATTGACGTAACGAGGGGGCGCCGATATGATGAAGCGTCCCATTTGCGGAGATTGAAACCATGGATATCGAAGAGATCAAAGAGAACTTTGCGTACACCGAAGACATTGCGAAGGGCTGGCGTGATTACTACCAGATGGACGACGCAGACACCGAGCGCGTGGCCAAAGTGATTGCAGGCCGCATCAGCGACAAGAAGACGGATTACCGTAACTACGGCCCTTGGTGGTGGCCCGTCAAGCGTGCATTGATCGCGCAAGGGCTGGCGGCGGGATACGTGGATGAGGAAGTAGCCGATGCTCTGTCGTTCAGGAATGGACTGGACGACATGCTTTGCGGCGACGCCTACAGAACGTCGTTCCTCGGGTCCAGCATCGCGGAGACGAAACAGCACGGCCAATACGTCATCCATGATCCGGACATGGAATAGTAAGCAGCCGAAGGGTTAGAATCTAAGCGCCTGTAGTTTGGGCGCTTTTTCATTTGCAAATGAGGAAAAGACAATGGATTTGACTAGCTATCTGCGCCAAGATCGGCGCGTGAAATTCGATTCGGCCAAAGCAGAAAAGGCCGTCGTGGCCCGGGCAGAGCAAGAGAATGAAGACCTGAACCCGGCAGACAAGAATTCCATTCTTGACGCTGCCGCCGACTACGCTACCCGAGATATCGGTCTGGCTGCCGTCAATGCCGTGCGCGAATGGGCAGAAACCGATGATCTCGACGCCGGCGAGACTGCCGCCGACCGCCTGATTGCCCTGTTTATCGGCATCGCTGATGAGGACAAAGACGGCGAGATCACGCCGGAAGAACAAGACCTGCTGGAGATCGCCCTCGAATCGGCCTATGACTACTTGCTGAATCTGGGCGTTCCCGAGGATGATGTTTCCGCGCTGCTGAACGATTTTGAGCCGGAAGTGGCCGACCGCGTGCTGGAGCTGGTGATTTCCGCTCTGCCCGAAGGCGACGCCGCCGACGATGACGTGGATTCCTACGTATTCGGTGATGACGAAGACGAAGGCGCCGCACTGGATGCCGTCTACAAGAAAAAGCTGGTGGTGCGTAACGGTAAGAAAGTGCGGATCAACAAGCGCGTGAGCGGTACCGTGCGCCTGTCGGCCAAGCAGAAAGTGGCCATCAAAAAGGCGCGCCTGAAGTCGCACAATGCGCGTGCTATGCTTAAGCGTGCCAAGAGCATGCGCAAGCGCAAGCAAATGGGTTTGTGATAGCGTTCTGACCTAGGACGCCGGGGAGGCTTGTGCCTCCCCTTTTTTTTACCCGTACCGATTGTTTCGATAATCGAGACAATCGATTGTTACGCAAAACGGAACAATGAGGAAGAAATGGCAATTACTGTCTCTCACGCGGCCGTCAAAGAGAAGCGAGACGTACCCAAGCGCGAACGCCTCGGCAGCCAATGGGACGGCCTGAATACAAACCTGCTGGCGACGTTCTTTGAAGTCGAGAAGGTGGGCAGCGAGTACAAGCGCAAAGAGGGCCTGTATGTAGTTGCGCCGCTCACGGATGCGAGCTGCGAACTCACCCAAAACTGGACATCGCCCTTTGAGCAATCCGGCGTAGACCAAAGCGCCCCCTACCTGACCGCCATGCTTCAGACTGGCGGGCTTTCGCAAGTGGTGGACGCGGTGGGATCGGCCCTTGGATTCGAGGGAGACGGCGGGATGGCGAACGAGGCGCTCAAGCAGGCGCAAGGCCGGTCAAGCGTGACGAAGCTTAACAGCACGCAAATTTTCAGCGGGATGCCACCGGTCAAATTCAGCGTAACGGCACTTTTCCGGGCGTGGTCGAATGCCCGGGATGAGGTCGAGCGCCCCATGGAAAAACTCGTGGAATGGTCTCTGCCGAAAGCCATCGTCAACGAGGGAACGCTGATCGAACGGGGTGTCCAGATTCAGAAAGGCAGCGCCGATTGGTGGTCGGCCATCATGCCCAGCAAGGCCCCCTGTCTGGTAGGGATGACCTACAAAGGGCGCACTTGGATGCCCATGGTCATCGAATCAATCAGCATCCCGATTGCGTCCAACGTGACGGGTTCCGGGGAGTTTGTAGAGCTGGCGATCCCGATGACACTGGCCACACTGACGGCTATTGACGCGAAAGACTGGACGGCTACGAGCGTCAATCATGGTCGATAGACTGCACAAAACATAGGTAATTCAGCCCGCCTAGCGCGGGCTTTTTTGTGCCCGTCGCCGGCATCATCAGCAACGATTGGCGACGATTGGCGATGAGTGGGCAATCACGATAAGCAATGTTAGAAAATTGGCGGTAAATTTCTCTGACCCCTACCCCAACCCCGCATTTAACAGGTGTAACAATTGGCGGTAAATTTTCAGTCGTGAGTTCAACATGAGT